>CEST01087216.1_pt1 | contig 13575 bp, 10 predicted proteins | sample 326921 | NCBI WGS metagenome assembly CEST01 (sample SAMEA2621509, study PRJEB7988) | marine metagenome | biome: marine biome (ENVO:00000447); feature: surface water layer (ENVO:00002042); material: "saline water (ENVO:00002010), including plankton (ENVO:xxxxxxxx)" | depth 5 m
ACCACCGCCATGTCCATCACCTTGATCATTGCTAGACACCATTTCCATAGCTTCTTCTACGGTTGATGGTGCGTTATAAAAACTAAGACCTATACCCAAAATCCCTAAAATAATTAGAGCAATTGAGAACATTTTTAATTTACCTGAGAATTGATACATATCTTTCGTATTCTTCTTTTGTATTTATTTCAATAAATCGTTACGCAGCTTTCCAACATATTGTACTATTTGCCAACGTTCTTTATTTGTTATTTGTGATGCATGAGAGCCCATTAAGTTTTTACCATGCATAATAACATGATAAATACTTCCCTCTGTTATATCTCTATCTTTGTAACTTGGGATACCAATGAATTTTTCGGCTTGAGATAAATATCCATTACCATCTCCTTTTTTACCATGACATGAAACACAATAGATAGAGTACATTTTTTTTCCTTTCTCTAGAGATATTTCGTCTTGAACTAATGGAGATTTAAAATCAGATTTAGCTCTTTCATAATCTGCATTTGTATTGGCGTATTCATAAGGAACCTTTCCTCTAGCGATGGAACCCTTTACTGGTTTTAGATTAGAAGAAACTCCGGTATTTCCTTTCTCTGCATCTGCTTCATAAGGAACCGCAACATACATGTCTGGCATATATTGATATTGTCTTTCTCTTTTATCTGAACAAGAAATGGTTGTTGCTAAGACAAGAAGTGCGATATTGAATTTGATATACTTTCTCATGTATTAGTGCTTATCTACTACGTTAATTTCTACAGCTCCCGTTTCATGTAATAATGATGTTAGTTCTTCTTCATTATCATGAATTTCAATTTCCATTAAAAAATGATCATCAGTTGTTCTTGGATCAGGATTTTCTGCTTTTTTAAAGGGCCATATTCTGCTTCTCATATAAAATGTAATTACCATTAAATGCGCAGCAAAAAAGACTGTGAGTTCAAACATAATTGGAACAAAAGCAGGCATATTTTGTGCCCAGCTAAAACTTGGTTTTCCACCAATATCTTGAGGCCAATCTGCAATCATTGTATAATAGGTTAACCAAGAAGCCATACCTAATCCTATAATTCCGTATATAAAAGATGCAATGGCTATTCTAGTAGGTTCTAATCCCAAAGCCTTGTCTAATCCGTGAACAGGAAAAGGACAAAATACTTCTTCGATGTGATGATTTGCAGCTTTAACTTTTTTAACAGCTTCTAGTACAACCTCATCATCATTGTAAAATGCGTGAATTACTTTACTACTACTCATGATTATCGTCTCTTAATTTTTTATAACTCTCACCTGAAGATTTCAAGATTGTTTTTACCTCTGCTTGTGCAATTACAGGAAATGTTCTTGCATACAATAGAAATAAAACAAAAAAGAATCCAATGGTTCCTATAAATATCCCTACATCTACAAATGTGGGCTCAAAGCGCCACCATGTAGATGGTAAATGTCCTTTACTTAAAACAATTGCTATAATATCAAAACGTTCAAACCACATCCCTATATTAATTGCAATCGAAATTAAGAATGAAATAATAAAACTTCTTCTAAACTTCTTAATCCATAATAATTGTGGAGTAATGATATTAAAAGTAATTAACGACCAGAATGCCCAAGCATAAGGTCCAGTTGCTGCTCCAATAGATAAATAGGTGTAATCCTCATATTGAGAACCTGTATACCAAGCAATAAAGAATTCCGTTGCATAGGCTACAGCGACAATTCCACCTGTTAAAATAATTACAATATTCATATACTCTACATGTAAACGAGTAATATATGCCTCTAGATTGGTTACTTTACGCATTATTCCTAATAAGGTTTGTACCATTGCAAATCCTGAGAATATTGCTCCTGCTACAAAATAAGGTGGAAAAATTGTTGAGTGCCAACCTGGATTAATTGATGTTGCGAAATCCATTGATACAATTGTATGCACAGAAAGTACTAATGGGGTTGCCAATCCAGCTAAAACCAATGATACTTCTTCAAAACGTTGCCAATCTTTAGCTCTACCTGACCATCCAAAAGATAATAAAGAATATATTTTCTTTTGAAACGGTTTTACAGCCCTATCACGAATCATTGCAAAATCTGGCAACAATCCTGTCCACCAAAAAACTAATGATACAGATAAATATGTAGAGATGGCAAATACATCCCATAATAAGGGTGAGTTAAAGTTTACCCACAATGATCCAAATTGATTTGGAAGTGGTAATACCCAATAAGCATTCCAAGGGCGTCCCATGTGAATAATAGGAAATAAACCCGCTTGAAAAACTGCAAATATTGTCATTGCTTCTGCAGAACGGTTAATTGCCATTCTCCATTTTTGACGAAATAACAACAATACTGCTGAGATTAAAGTACCTGCATGACCAATCCCTACCCACCATACGAAATTGGTGATATCCCAAGCCCATCCAATGTTCTTATTTAACCCCCAAACTCCAATACCAGTTCCAACAGTATAAAAAATACATCCAAATCCCCAAAGCATTGCTGATAAAGAAATATAAAATGCGATATACCAGTTCTTATTTGCTTTTCCTTCAATAGGTCTAGCGATGTCTTCGGTAATATCATGGTAACTTTTGTGACCTAATATTAAGGGCTCTCTTATGGGTGCTTCGTAATGAGACATATGTTATATCTTAAATTTTAATTACGCTTCGTTTGTATTTCTAACTTTCACTTGATATACTACATTCGGTTTCGTTTGTAGATAATCTAATACGTGATAGGCTCTTTTATCTGCTGCCAAGGGCACTATAGGGTCCTCTTCATTATTTACATCTCCAAACACCATAGCTCCTGTTGAACATGCTGCTGCACAAGCACAAGCGTCGTTGAAATCATCATTTCCTACCTTTCTTCCTTCTTTCTTAGCTTTTAAAATAACCGCTTGAGTAGATTGAATACAAAAAGAACATTTTTCCATAACTCCTCTTGAACGAACTACCACATCTGGATTTAAAACCATTTTTCCATAGTCGTTATTCATATTAAAATCAAACTCCTTGTTATCTGAATAACTAAACCAGTTAAAACGACGAACTCTATACGGACAATTATTTGCACAATACCTAGTTCCTACACATCTATTGTATGTCATTTGATTCTGACCTTGACGACCATGTGTTGTCGCAGCAACTGGACAAACAGTCTCACATGGAGCATGGTTACAATGCTGACACATCATTGGCTGGAAAGCAACTTGTGGGTTTTCAGCTTCAGTTTCTAAAGCAGCATACATTGCTCCGTCTCCAAGGCCTAAACTATCTTTTGCAAACTCCCTAATAGATTGTGAATTCGGTTCTTTATTGTAAACTTCGTTAAATTTTGCTTCAACTCCAGAAGAATAGTAACGGTCTATACGCAACCAGTGCATATCTCTACCAACTCTAACTTCTTTTTTACCAACTACAGGAACATTATTTTCTGCATGACACGCAATAACACAGGCTCCACAACCGGTACAAGAAGTTAAATCTATAGATAGATTAAAGTGATGCCCAATTTCTCTGTTATGCTCTTCCCATAAATCAATAGATTTAGCCTCTACTTCTTGATGATCATATGAAACCATAGCCGGAACATTCCAACCATTCTTATGATCTTTAGGATCTATAGTTGTATAATCTTTTAATGTTGTTTCTTTTAAAATATCATGTCTTCCAGCTATTGTTTTTTGAACTTGCGTACAAGCGAATTCATGAACAGCACCTGATGTTTTCTCGATAGAAACTCCATACTGAACATTGTTAGAATCAGCATATAATGTATAGGCATTTACTCCTACTTGCATTTCTTCTTTCAAGTTGGTTTTTCTACCATACCCTAATGCCAATCCAATTGAACCTGGAGCTTGACCTGGCTGAACCATTACTGGAACATTTTCTAAGGAGACACCATTTACAGAAACTGTTGCGTAATTTCCATTGATAGCTCCATTATCTTTTACTGGATTTGTAAATCCTAATTCTCTGGCATCTGCCATAGAAACAGTTACATAATTATCCCAAGCTGCTCGTGTAATTGGATCTGGAAATTCTTGCAACCAAGGATTATTTGCTTGCTTTCCGTCACCTATCGCTGTAGAAGAAAATAAGGTTAATTCAAATTCTGATGTTTTTGTTGCTTTTTTCAAAGCATTGGCAACTGAAACAACATCTATTGAGCTCTTTGAAACTTTATTTGAAACTTCTCTTGTAAAGAATCCATCATGTAAAGCTTTATTCCATGATTTCCCTCCTAATATGTTTGATGACCAATATGCTTTTAAATAATCATGATACGATACAGTATTTCCTGACCATTTTAATAATACTTCTTGTAATTGAGCAGTATTAAATAAATTTTGAATGGTAGGCTGCACCAATCCGTAATTTCCTTCTGTCATCATAACATCTCCCCATGACTCTAGAAAATGAGTCATTGGTAATGTGTATTGAGTCACATTTGCTGTAGCATCATTTTGAACTGACATTGCTACGGATAAGTTTAATTTTTTAGTTGCTTCAGCAAATTCTGTACCCACAGATAAATTATAAACTGGATCTACATTGTAGGTAAGTAAGCCTTTTACTTTTCCAGCTTTCATATCGGCTACAACTTGAGCTAAGTCAGTATCGTTTCCTTTTCTAATGTGTAATGGATTAGCTGCATCAAATACGATACTTTGTAATACATCATTTATGGCAAAGGCAATTAATTGTGCGTTTTTGTCTGAAGAACCTGAAACTACAACTCCGTGAGAACCTGATTTCTTTAAAGCTGAAGCTACGTCTTTGATGTATGCATCTACTGGAGTTGCTTTAGATGGCAAACTCGACCCAGTAATTGTATTGTATAGATTAATTAAAGCAAATACTTGATCTGATGGTTTTGTAACTACTCGTTTATCTGCATTGGCTCCTGTTAGAGACATGTTAGCCTCAAATTGAACAAGGTAAGACATGTGTCCTGAATCTGGATTTCTGCTTGCTGCATATCCTTTTTCAAATCCACCTTGCCAGTCACCTATAAAATCTGCACCAAAAGAAACAATGGTCTGTGCTTTTTCAAAATGATAGTTTGGCAGTGCTCTTTGACCAAACATTGCTTCAAAAGCGTCTGCAGTTCCACTTTCTGAAATTGCATCATAAACGACATGTTTCACATTTGGATATGCCACTATAAATTCTGAAATGATTTTTTCTGTAGAAGGGCTCGCTAAAGTTCCTGTTAATAAAACAACAGATTCATTTGCTTCTTTTAACTGAGCTAATTCTTGACCAATTTCACTATGAGCTGTATTCCAAGATATAGTTGTTTCTCCTTTTCTAGGCTCTTTTAATCTAAGTTGTTCGTCATATAAAGATAAAACTGAAGCCTGAACTCTTGCATTGGTGCTTCCGTTAGCATCTTTATTTGGCATAATTAAAAGAGGACGACCTTCACGAGTTTTTACTAAAACATTCGCAAAATCATATCCGTCAGCAATAGTACTTGCATACCAATCCGCAACACCTAAGATAGTATCATGTGGTTTTACTACGTAAGGAATCGATTTTTTAACCGGCCCCTCACAGGCTGCTAATGTTGCAGCAGCAGTTGTAAATCCAACATATTTTAGAAAATCTCTTCTGGATGTAGATGAGTTTTCTAACGTTTCTTTATCTCCTAAAAATTCATCTGTAGGTATTTCTTCTACAAATTCATTTTTACTTAGCGTTTCAACAATAGAACTACCTTTGAGTTCCTCAACACTTTGCCAGTATTTTTTGTTTGAAGCCATTTATATAGAATTTATCTTCTTATTTTATTAATGATGACACTTACCACACTCGATTCCACCTAACTGAGCAATAGTAACTTGCTTGGTACCATACTTCTCTGCCAACTGCTTATGAATTTTCTCGTAATAAGGATTTCCTTTTAAATCTACATTCGTTTCCCTATGACAATCAATACACCAACCCATTGTTAATGGTGAGTATTGATACATTTCATCCATCTCATCTACAGGACCATGACATTGCTTACAATCTATACCTGCAACAGTAACATGTTGTGCGTGCGCAAAGTTTACGTGATCTGGTAAGTTATGAATACGAATCCATTTGATAGGTTTGGTTTCTCCTGTGTACTCTAAATTTTCTGCATCCCAACCAGCAGCATCATATATTTTCTGAATCTCCTTATCTAGCTCTTTTTTTCGTAAAATAATTCCGTCGTACTCTACTTCTGTTCCTTCTGCTACCTCAGCAATATTCATATGACAATTCATACAAACATTTACAGAGGGTATACCAGAATGTTTACTATGCTTTGCAGAAGAATGACAGTATTGACAATCTACTTTATTTTCTCCAGCATGAATTTTGTGAGAAAAAGCGATTGGCTGCACTGGCTTATATCCTTGGTCTACTCCAACACTAAATAAAGTACCAAAGCCAAAATAGGCTCCAGTTAATAACAAGAAAATTGTTCCAACTACGTGTAAAAATGTATTTTGTTGTATCCCAGCCCAAACTTCTTTGAGTGAGCCTAAAGAATTTGGTGTTTTTGGCGCTCCTTGTAATTCACTAATTGTTTTAAGTAAAGTTGCAATAATTAAAAAGGCACAAATAACAATCGCCGCTAAAACATATAGCAACCAACCTGGTCCCTTTTTTTGACCTCCAGTAGCTACCACGGTTCCAGCTGGAACTACTTTTACTGGATCACCTACGTCTGTGTAATAAAGTATATCATCTATTTGAGTGTCTGTCAACTGACCAAAAGAAGACATTACAGAACCCTTGTACTCTTTAAAAATAGCAATCGCATCTCTATCACCAGAAGCTCTTAAAGCTGCATTGTTTTTGATCCAAGCTTTTAACCAGTCGTTTTCTCTTCTTTCTGTAACCCCTCCTAAAGCAGGACCTACATGTTTCTTCTCTAATTTATGACAAGAAGCACACAAGCTTCTAAATAAAGTTCTCCCTTCTTTTTGGCGAGCTGCATCCACAGATTCTTGTGCCATCGTAGAAAAACTCAAAGAAAATAATAGTAGAAATGTAAAACTTTTAAGAAGTACGTTGGTTAGTCTTTTGTGCAGATATACACTTTTCATATTCACAAACTATTAGTTTAGTATCAAATTACTATAATTTCTAATTAAAATTGGCCTAAAATACCCATCTTTATTAGATGCACAAAAGTAGTACATATATGTAAATTTTGAAATGCTAATGAGCTGTTAAATACTAATTTATATTTGTTCTAAATAAGGTTGTTTTACAATTTATTTATGATGAAGTTGTTAACTTTGTAAAGAATAATTTTTTATGAAAAAATCAATAATATTAGGCTGTTTTTTATTTGTGTGTATTTTCACAACTCAAACTATCTTTTCTCAGTCAGAAAAATCTGATAATAAATTAGTTAGCGAATTTATTTCAAAAAAAAGAGCATTTAATAAAGAGTTTAGCTACGGGTTTAGAATCCAGTTATACAACGGGTTTGAGGAAGAGGCAAAAAAAACAAGAGGGAAATTTAAGATTGATTTTCCTGAAACAAAAACATATATAATATATAGTCAACCTGAGTGGAAAATACAAGTTGGATTTTATAAAACGAAGCTTGAAGCTGACCGAGCTTTACTAAATTTTAAAAGAAAATATCAAAGTGCTATTGTTATTCCTCTTGGTAAATAAAAGGACTATTTAACAAACAAAAAAAGCGCTTTATTTATTGACATAAATCAATAAATAAAGCGCTTTTTTAGACTGTAAATTATTTCAATTTTTTCTTAACTGCTACTTCTTGATAAGCCTCTAAAGTATCTCCTTCTATAATATCATTATAGCTCTTAAGTTGAAGACCACAATCATATCCTTTTGCAACTTCTTTTACATCGTCTTTAAATCGTTTTAATGAAGTCAATTCTCCATCATGGACAACGATACCATCGCGAATAATTCTAATTTTAGAATTTCTGAAGATTTTACCATTCATTACCATACAACCTGCAATATTACCAACCTTAGAAATTTTATAAACCTCCCTGATTTCAACATTACCTGTAACCTCTTCTTTCATTTCAGGAGATAACATTCCTTCCATGGCATCTTTAAGGTCATTAATAGCGTCATAAATAATAGAATACGTTCTAATATCTACTTCTTCTCTATCAGCAATAACTCTTGCATTTGATTGCGGACGAACATTAAACCCAACAATAATTGCATCGGATGCTGTTGCTAATAATACATCAGATTCTGTAATTGCTCCAACACCTTTGTGTAGAATATTTACCTGAATTTCTTCGGTAGATAATTTTTGGAAAGAATCTGTTAATGCTTCTACAGAACCATCTACATCTCCCTTTAAAATAATATTTAACTCTTTGAAATCTCCTAAAGCAATACGTCTTCCTATCTCTGCTAATGTTAATGTTTTCTGTGTTCTAACAGATTGCTCTCTTTGTAATTGAGAACGTTTCGAAGCAATTTGTTTTGCTTCTCTTTCATCATCAAATACATTAAATTTATCTCCTGCTTGTGGAGCACCGTCTAGTCCTAAAATAGAAATTGGTGAAGAAGGACCTGCCTCCTCTACATTATTTCCTTTATCATCAAACATGGCTTTTACTTTACCACTGTTTTTACCAGCTAACATGTAATCTCCAATTTTTAAGGTTCCAGCTTGTACCAATATAGTTGTTACATACCCTCTTCCTTTATCTAATTGCGCCTCTACTACAGCTCCAACAGCATTTTTATTTGGATTTGATTTTAATTCTAAGATTTCTGCTTCTAACAATACTTTTTCTAGTAACTCTGGAATTCCTTCTCCTGTTTTAGCAGAAATATCTTGAGATTGAATGCTTCCTCCCCATTCTTCAATTAATAAATTCATTGAAGATAGTTGTGTTTTTACATTGTCTGGATTGGCATTTGGTTTGTCAATTTTATTAATTGCAAATATGATTGGAACACCTGCGGCTTGCGCATGTGATATTGCTTCTTTTGTTTGAGGCATTACATCATCATCTGCAGCTGCTACAATAATTACTAAATCTGTAACTTGAGCACCACGTGCACGCATTGCTGTAAAAGCTTCGTGACCTGGTGTATCTAAAAATGCTATTTTTTGTTCTCCTACATTTACAGAATAGGCTCCAATGTGCTGGGTAATTCCCCCAGACTCTCCTTCAATTACATTTGCTTTTCTAATATAATCCAATAATGATGTCTTACCATGATCAACATGTCCCATTACTGTGATAATAGGTGCACGATTTACTAAATCTTCTGGTTTATCTATAACTTCTTCTATCGATTCTTCTACTTCTGCTCCTACAAACTCTACTGCATGATCAAACTCTTCTGCTACAATTTTTAATGTTTCAGCATCTAAACGTTGATTCATTGTCACCATCATTCCTAGCATCATACAGGCTGAAATAATTTCAGTTACTGGAACTTCCATCATTGTTGCAACCTCACTTACTGTTACAAATTCTGTAACCTTTAAAATCTTAGATCCTAATACTTGAGCTTCAGTCTCCGCATCGGATAACTCTCGGTGTGCATCTCTTTTATTTCTTCTATATTTAGCTCCTTTTCCTTTAGATGATTTCCCTTGAAGTTTTTCTAGGGTTTCTCTAACTTGTTTCTGAATTTCTGCTTCTGTAAGTTCTCTTTTAACAGCTACAGGTCTTCTTTGAACTGGCCCTCTCGCTGCGCCTGGTCTTGCACCTCCTGGCCTTGCACCTCCTGGTCTTGCACCTCCTGGAGTTCTATTTTGACCAGGTACTCCTGGTTTACTAATTCTTTTTCTCTTTCTTTTAGAAGCGTCGTTTTTGTTGGGCGCTTTTGCCTTGGCTTTATCTTCAGGTTTTTTCTTTACTTTCTCAAATTGCTTAAGATCAATAATTTTTCCTGTTAACTTAGGACCATTTAGTTTTTTATATTGAGTCTTAATTGTTTCAGAGACTTCAGCTGAATCAGTTTCTTCTGAAACTTGGGCTGTTTCATCTTTAATCTTTGGTAGTGTGTTTTCTACCGTAGCTTTTACAACTACCTCTTTTTCTTTCTGAGTTACTGCAGGTTTTTCTTCTACTGTTTCTTTAGAAGGAACTTTAGATACTTTCTTGTCAGTTTCTGGAGCTTTTTCTTGCTTTTCCTTCTCAACTTTAGGCTGTTCTTTTTGATCGGACACAATTGGCTTAGCCTCTTCGATGATAGGCTCCTCAATTTTTGGCTCTTCAGCAATTACCAACTCTTTTTTTGCAACTGGTTTTTTTGGTGTTATATCTATTTTACCAACTGTTTTTATTTGTAATTTTTTTGCTTTGGCTTTTAAAACTTCTTCCTTCTTCTCGTCTTCTATTCTCTTTCTTTCATTTTTAGCCTCAAGCTCAAGCCTAATTGCCTCTTTTTCTTTCCTTTTTTCTTCGCCAACTTCTTTTGATGCAGCTTTTTTATTAGCATCCGTTTCAAAACCATCTTGTAGTACTTGATATATTTCACTTGATATCTTTGTAGTTGGTCTTGCATCGATCTGGTGACCGTTTTTTGCAAGAAACTCTACAGCTCTATCTAAAGAAATATTTAATTCTCTTAGCACTTTATTAAGTCTCATTGTTCTACTTTCCGACATATACTCTTGTTAACCTTTATTTGTAAAAGTATTATTTTTAAATTAATAGTTATTCCTCGAATTCTTCTTTTAAAATTCTTTGAACATCTAATATTGTTTCTTCTTCTAAATCAGTTCTCTTTAAAAGCTCTTCAACAGAAGCATCTAAGACACTTTTTGCTGTATCTAAACCAATATTTTTAAATTCTTGAATTACCCAAGCTTCAATTTCATCACTAAACTCTGTCAATTCTACATCTTCCTCCTCTATACCTTCTCTTTGAACATCTATATCATACTTAGTAAGATCACTTGCTAGACGAATATTTACTCCTCCCTTACCTATTGCTTTTGAAACTTCTTCTGGCTTTAAGAAAACGTTTACACGTCCTTTTTTACCATTTTTTTCTTCTTCATATTGTTCAATTTCCATGGAAACAACCTTTGCAGGGCTTAAAGCTCTTGAAATAAACAATTGCTCGTTTTTTGTATAATTGATTACATCTATATTCTCATTTCCTAATTCGCGTACAATTCCATGAATTCGAGATCCTTTCATACCAACACACGCACCAACAGGATCTATTCTGTCATCATATGAATCTACAGCTACTTTAGCTTTTTCACCTGGAATTCTTGCAACTCTTTCTACAGTAATTAATCCATCAAATACTTCCGGTATCTCTTGTTCAAATAATTTTATTAGAAAATCTGGTGAAGTTCTTGATAAGATAATCGCAGGCTTGTTACCTCTTAATTCTACTGTTTTAATAACACCCCTTACAGAATCTCCTTTTCTGAAAAAATCTGACCTTATTTGTTCACTTTTTGGTAATATAATTTCATTTCCATCATCATCTAGCAAAATGATTGCGTTGTGACGAATATGATGAACTTCAGCGCTATAGATATCACCTTCTAATTCTTTAAATTGTTTGAAAATATTTGTGCTATCGTGCTCCTGTATTTTTGAAATTAGGTTTTGACGAAGTGCCAAAATAGCTCTTCTTCCTAAGTCATATAGTTTTACTTCTTCAGAAACATCTTCACCAATTTCAAAATCTGGTTCAATTTTTCTTGCTGCTGTTATTTCAATTTCTTCATTATCATCTTCCACTTCATCATCAGCTACAACAATTCTATTTCTCCAAATTTCTAAATCTCCTTTATCAGGGTTGATTATAATATCAAAATTGTCATCTGAACCAAACTTACGCTTTAACGCAGCTCTAAAAACCTCTTCTAAAATAGACATGAGTGTTACTCTGTCTATACTTTTCATGTCTTTGAATTCTGAAAACGAATCTATTAATGCTATATTTTCCATTGCATATCCTTCTTAAAATGTAATCTTCACTTTTGCTTCCTTTATACTTTTAAATGCTATTACAGCATTTTTTTCTACAGTTACTTTTCCTTTTCCAATAGGCTTAGGCTCTCTTGTTTTCCATGTTAGAGAAATTCCTTTCTCATTTGCACTTACCAGAGTTCCTTCTAACTCTTCTTCTTCTTCTGTTTTTACCTTTAGAATTCTATTAATATTCTTAAGATATTGCCTTCTTACGGTTAATGGATGAGAGATGTCTGGAGAGGTAACTTCTAATCCAAAATCTTCTTCCTCTCTGTCTAGGTTGTGTTCTACATGTCTACTGATACGCATACATTCCTTAATTGAAATACCTTGATCACCATCCACAACAACTTTAATTCTATTTGCTACTAAAAAAGATAGTTCAATTAGAAACAAGGAATCATTTTCTGATATCGCTTCATTTACTAATTTTTTAACTAAATTTTGATCCATACCTTAAGATATAAAAAGAGGGGACTTATCGTCCCCTTCTTCTTCGCTTTTGCTTAATTTCCGTGCAAATATACTAACTTGTTACTTAATAACCAAATAGCTTTTTCTCATTTTTTTTCGTAGATTTAACAAGAGTGACATAATTATACCAAACCATCACCTAAAACTATTAAAAACACTTTCATTATGTATAAAATTATAGTTCCTGTAGATTTTTCTAAAAAATCTGAATATGCCGTAAAAATGGCAGCTCAAATTAGTAAGAAAATTGACGCTGAAATATACTTATTACATTTAGTAGAGCTCCCTTCAGGAATCGTAGATATGGGGTCTGGAAGCAATTTCAGTATCCCAGAAAGCATGATGTATTTAAGAAAAGTAAAAGAAAAAATTTTAAATTTAAAAACTACTTTTTTTAACGATGAACAAACTGTTAAATATTCTATTAAATTTCAACAACCATTCGAAGGGATAATAGATTATGTTAATAAAATTAATGCAAACTTAATTGTTATGGGCTCCAAAGGAGTGTCTAATTTTGAAGAAATGATTATTGGCTCTAACACAGAAAAAGTTGTTCGAACTTCTACCGTGCCTGTTATAGTAGTGAAAACTGATTCTAAAAAAATTAAATTTAAAAAAATAGTTTTTGCCTCTAATTATGAGGAAGAAAATAAAGTAGCCTTCAATGATTTTTTAGCTTTTGCAAAGCAATTTAATAGTGAAATTCATTTGTTGAAAATAAACACTATCGGCAGCTTTGAAAGTTCCGCTGTAACAAAAAAGAAAATCAAAAACTTTGTTAAAGACTTTGATTTGTCAAAAAACACCATCAATATCTACAATGACTTGTCTGTTGTAAAGGGAATTACAAATTTTGCTATAGAGATAGATGCAGACTTAATAGCCCTAACCACTCATGGAAGAAGTGGATTATCGAGTCTTTTTAATAGTAGCATCGCAAAAAGTGTTTCTAAAAATGTTTTACGGCCAGTAATTACATTTAAAATATAAAGAAGCTTCTAATTATTTATTAATGGAAATAAAAATCCCATTCTTAAAAGAATGGGATTCTGAATGTTGGCCTACAAGGACTCGAACCTTGAATGTCGGTACCAAAAACCGGTGTGTTACCAATTACACCATAGGCCAAT
>CEST01024431.1_pt1 | contig 13412 bp, 10 predicted proteins | sample 326921 | NCBI WGS metagenome assembly CEST01 (sample SAMEA2621509, study PRJEB7988) | marine metagenome | biome: marine biome (ENVO:00000447); feature: surface water layer (ENVO:00002042); material: "saline water (ENVO:00002010), including plankton (ENVO:xxxxxxxx)" | depth 5 m
AAGCTATGGAAGCTAATTTTTTAACTGCCTCTGCTATAGTTAAAGCGGTGGGGGCCACACTGTGAGTTTTTTCAGTGAGCTGGTTTCAACAATCTTTGAGAGGCGCTATCAAAAGGCCTTACAGAAGGAAGCTGATGGCCGTACGACAGCAGAACTCGCAGAGGCCCTACTGGGCAGCACTGGGGAAGTGTCCGGGATGACACTGACCCGTAGTATCCTTGATCGCTACGCTGGTATGACCAAAGAGGATAAGCTAACTTTCTTTGAGTTTATGACGCATAAGTTGGAAATTAATCCGAAGCAGGTCATCTCAACTTTGAAGGCTTATACCAAAGAACCAAACAAAAGTACCTACCGCGCATTCGCGGAGGCTAGTGAGCCCAAAAGACAAGAGTTGGCTCGCCGCCTAAACCAAGTTCCTGGCGCCACAGGTCAGCTGGTGGGAATGCGCAAAGACCTTTTAGATATTATTAAAGATCGCCCAGAACTTGGCCCATTGGATGTAGATTTCCGGCATCTATTTTCGTCCTGGTTCAATCGTGGTTTTTTGGTTCTGCGCCCAATCAACTGGAGCAGCCCTGCGGATATCTTGGAAAAGATCATCGCCTATGAAGCCGTTCATGCGATTGATAGCTGGAATGACTTGCGGTTGCGTTTGAAACCTATAGATAGACGCTGTTTTGGCTTTTTTCACCCGTCGATGCCTAATGAACCACTTATCTTTGTTGAAGTTGCGCTAACTAAAGGCATACCAAACTCTATCCAAGACCTTCTCGCCGATGAGCGTGAAGCGATCAATGCTGGCGATGCCGACACCGCTGTTTTCTATTCTATCTCAAATTGCCAAACAGGGTTGGCAGGTATTTCATTTGGTAATTCTTTGATAAAACAAGTAGCCTCAGACTTAGCGCGGGATTTACCAGGGCTATCGACTTTTGTCACACTCTCCCCGATTCCTGGCCTGAATCGTTGGCTGGAGACTTCAAAGTATGCGGTAGACGACTCTAGTCAGGATCAAGCTTTGGCAGCCCACTACCTGCTTGAGGCAAAAAAACCAGATGGAACCCCATTTGATCCTGTAGCACGTTTTCACTTGGGCAATGGGGCGAAGGTGCATGCAGTCCATGCGATGGCTGACACCTCTGATAACGGTTTGAAGCAATCGAATGGCACCATGGTAAATTATCTATATGATCTCTCGCAAATCTCACAAAATCATGAAAAATTTGTGGAAAATAATACCGTTGTGGCCTCTGCCACTGTAAAATCACTCAGCGCCTCAGTGAAGGTCAAAGCATTAGAAAGTTAAAAATGGCCAATCTGTTATATGATGAATTGTTTGGGCGGCACCAAGGTGAGATGACACCCTTCATCCAACTGGCTGATGGCCAGGTCATAACCTATAATAATTTTTTGGAGTTGGCCGCGCAATATGCGTCTCTATTTAAAAAATTTGGCCTCGGACCAGGCGCACGCGTTGCAGTACAAATCGAGAAGTCTCCACAGTCATTAGCTGTATATGCAGCCTGTGTCCAAGCTGGGCTAATATTCTTACCCTTAAACACGGCCTATACTACTAGAGAACTATCCTACTTTGTCACTGACAGTGAGGCAAGCTTCCTCCTTTGTGACGGCAAGCACAAAGAGGCCTTAAAACCTATTGCCGCAGCAGCAGGCGCTATCTTAGAAATTATGAATGCAGATGGCCTAGGCAGTTTTTCTCAACAGGCCGCGACAATGCCGACTAGTTTCCCAACAGTAGCGCGATCCAAAGATGACTTGGTAGCACTTTTGTATACCTCCGGCACTACCGGGCGGTCTAAGGGTGCGATGCTCACACAAGAAAACCTCCTGTCTAACAGTCAGGTATTAACAACAGAATGGGCGTTTACATCCTCAGATGTATTGCTACACGCCTTACCAATCTTCCATACCCATGGGCTATTTGTTGCAACAAATATTGCCTTGTTAGCGAATAGTAAAATCTTACTTTTGCCTAAGTTCGATCTTGATATGATCATTGAACTTCTTCCACAGGCCACAAGTATGATGGGCGTACCAACTTTCTATACCAGACTTCTGGATGATCCGCGTTTCACCAAAGATCTCACCCAGCATATGAGACTTTTCGTGTCCGGCAGTGCCCCTCTGCTGGCGGAGACCCATCTGCGCTTTGAAGAGAGAACCGGGCATCGCGTTGTGGAGCGCTACGGGATGACAGAAACCAATATGAACACTTCCAACCCTTATGATGGCGAACGCCGCGCCGGTACGGTGGGTTTTCCTTTGCCGGGTGTTGAACTGAAGATTACCGATAGCGCCACGGGTGAAACCTTACCTCAAGGCGAGATTGGCGAAATCGAAGTGCGCGGGCCAAATGTGTTCAAAGGTTACTGGAATATGCCTAAAAAAACTGCCGAAGAGCTGCGCGGGGATGGATTTTTCATCACCGGCGACTTGGGCCAAATCGATGCCGATGGATATGTGCAAATTGTAGGGCGCAACAAGGACCTCATCATCTCAGGCGGCTATAATATTTACCCAAAAGAAATTGAACTTCTGCTGGACATGCAGGACGGTATTTTAGAAAGCGCCGTTGTGGGCGTGCCGCATCCAGATTTTGGCGAAACTGTTATAGGTGTTTTAGTCGCCAATTCCGATGAAACGCCAGATCTTGACGCCATCAAGAAAAACATAACTACCTCCCTCGCACGGTTCAAACATCCACAAAAGCTGATCCTGCTGCCCGAATTGCCCCGCAACACGATGGGCAAGGTGCAAAAGAAAGCCCTGCGTGAGGAATTTAGGGATATGTTTCTACCCAAGTAGAGATCCAATCAACCTGCCCCAATTGGGGCAAGGCCATTTTCAGGGATGCTTCAAAGATAGCGGTTCACAAGGTTTTCAAGCCGCTCCTGGCGGCCCGACTTAGGTTCAGGATTGATATCCTGGGCAGTGACTTGGGTCATGATGCTTTCAAGGTCGCTGTGCATCAGCGCTTTGCCTTCCAGGGTTTCCCAGCCTGCATAGCGCGCATCGCGTTCGGCCTCTAGCTTGCCATCATCCAGCATCTTAGCAGCCGCTTTAAGCCCCGCAGCACAGACATCCATAGCACCAACATGACCTAAGATAAGATCCTCGGCATCCAAGGATTGGCGGCGCAGCTTGGCATCGAAGTTGGTGCCACCGGTGGTGAAGCCTCCCGCCTTAAGCACCTCATAATAGGCCAAAGCCGTTTCAGGCACATTGCTCGGAAATTGGTCTGTATCCCAGCCAGACTGGTAATCATTGCGGTTCATATCGATTGACCCAAAAATTCCAAGCGCGCGGGCCAAAGCAAGTTCGTGCTCAAAAGAATGTCCAGCGAGGATCGCATGTCCCTGCTCGATGTTCACCTGCACTTCGCCCTCAAGGTCAAAGTCCTTCAAAAACCCGTACACGGTTGCTACATCATAATCATATTGATGTTTGGTTGGCTCTTGGGGTTTTGGCTCAATCAAAATAGCCCCTTTGAAGCCAATTTTATGTTTATATTCAACAGCCATTGTTAGCATCCGCCCGGCCTGCTGCCGTTCGCGACCCATGTCTGTATTCAAAAGCGTCTCGTAACCCTCACGACCTCCCCAAAGCACGTAGTTCTGCCCACCCAGTCGATGTGTTGCATCCATACAGGTTTTGATGGTGGCCGCACTAAATGCAAAGACCTCCGGATCTGGATTGGTGGCCGCCCCAGACATGAACCTCCGGTGCGAAAACAAATTCGCCGTCCCCCAAAGTAATTTCGTGTCGCAGCTCTCCATCTTGGCGGCGAAATATTCGACAATCTCTTCAAGATTGCGGGTATTCTCGGCAAAATTCTGCCCTTCAGGCCGCACATCAGCATCGTGAAAGCAAAAGAACGGTGCGCCCAAGATGTCAAACATTTCAAAGGCCGCATCCGCTTTCAGTTTGGCCAAATTCATCTCGGACCCAAACCAGGGGCGATCAAAAGTACGCCCACCAAACGGATCGCCCCCCTCCCACGCAAAAGAATGCCAATAAGCCACGGCAAAGCGCAAATGCTCCTTAAGGGCTTTACCCAGTACAACTTCATCAGGGTTATAATGGCGAAAGGCAAAGTCATTTTGCGACTCTGGACCTTCATATTTGATGGTTGGAATGCCTTTGAAAAAGTCAGTCATCGGAAACCTTTATGCTAGTGTTTTAAGGGCCTTATAAGCAGCCCGATAAGAGGTTAAGCCAGATAGAAAATCATCTTGCAACGCCATGACCGGATCAACCACACGCGCAATTTTTGGCGCTATGGCCACATCCATAACGCTGCCCCCAGCTGCCATCATGCCAAGCCTTGCGGCGCCAAAAGCCCCTCCAAAATCACCTGATACAGGGATGCTGATGGGAAGGCCAAGCGCGGTAGCAATGGCTTGCACCCAATAATCGGATTTTGAGCCCCCACCCACAGCAAGCAAACGCTCAATTTTCGTACCGGTCGACGTCAACGCATCAAAGCTGTCACGCACTGCGAATGTGACACCTTCTATCACTGCACGGGTCATGGCATTTCGATCAGTGCCGTGATCCAAGTTTAGAAAGGACGCCCGAATAACCGAGTCGTTATGCGGCGTTCGTTCCCCACCCAGATATGGCAAAAACAGCGTGTTTGAGGGGGCCTGTAGCGGCCCAAGCTTTGCGGTCATATCCTCCGGAGCAGCGTCCAGAACCCGGCCAAACCAGCTCATAGCATCAGAGGCTGCCAAAATGACCCCCATCTGATGCCATGTGTCCGGCACCGCATGGCAAAAGCTGTGCACCGCACTGGCTGCATCTGGTTGATAAGCATCTGAAGCTGCAAAAAGTACGCCGGAGGTGCCAAGGCTGACAAACGCGTCACCGCCTTTGACCACACCCACACCAATTGCACTGGACGCATTGTCGCCACCACCGCCCGCTATAATCACGTTGGCTCGCAACCCCCAACGGCTGGCCAACGCGGCGCGCAGAGTTCCTGAAGCCTCAGAGCCTTCAACCAATCGCGGCATATGCGTTCTGGTCAAACCGGTAGCCGCAAGCAAATCTTCAGACCAATCGCGTTTTCCAACATCAAGCCAAGAGGTACCAGCAGCATCAGACATCTCTGCCACATGCTCCCCACTCAGCCATAATCTTAGGTAGTCTTTAGGCAAAAGGACCTTGGCTACTTGCTCAAAAATACGCGGCTCATTCTGTCGTACCCATTCCAGTTTGGGAGCAGTGAACCCTGGAAATACGATATTGCCAGTCAACTGGCGGAACATTGGATCTGCGTCAAGCTTTGCGGCTTCATCCGCAGAACGGGTATCATTCCACAGGATACAAGGCCGCAAAACAGCATCATCAACACCCAGCAAAGTGGCGCCATGCATATGTCCAGACAGTCCAATCGCAAGCACACCACTCAGGTCGACTTGGTTAGCCAACGCATCCATAACCGCCTCAGCAGCATCAAGCCAATCTTGTGGAGCTTGCTCAGACCAGCCGTCGTGTGGCCGAGCCACCTGCAACGGGACTATGGATTCAGCGGAAATATTTTGGGCACCGTCGATAACGATGCCCTTTAAACCTGACGTCCCAAGATCTAAGCCAATATACATAAACTATAATTTATTTTTTGGATTTTTGCCCAAAATAATCATAGACAGGATTTCATCCTCAGTAACATCTTCGACACGCTCAGTGCCCACCAAAAGACCATTTTTCATGACACTGGCACGGTCACATAGCTTCATGACATTATGAATATCATGTTCGATAAGAAAAATACCAAGCCCCTGATTTTTCAGCTCTTGAATGAGCTCTGCAACCATTTCAGTTTCCTGAGGGCCCAATGCGGCAGTCGGTTCATCCATTATGAGTATTTTAGCGTCAAAATAAACTGCGCGAGCAATGGCAACAGACTGGCGTTGACCACCCGACAGCGCAGATACCGGCACATCAAATTTATGGAAATTGGGGTTGAGGCGCGCCATAATCTTGCGAGTTTCCGCCTCCATTCTGCTTTCGTCTAAAAAGCCACCCGGACCAATAATTTCCCGACCAAGAAACAGGTTAGACGCTGCATCGAGGTTATCGGCTAGAGCGAGTGTCTGATATATGGTCTCAATGTTTTGATCACGCGCATCACGAGGGTTATTAATCGTAACCTTCTTGCCGTTGATAAACACTTCGCCAGCGTCTGCCTTATAAGCTCCAGACAGGCATTTAATCAATGTCGATTTACCCGCGCCATTGTGTCCTAAAAGGCCGACAACTTCGCCTGGGTAAAGGTCGACACTTACCTTGTCTACCGCTTTAATACCCCCAAATGCGATCGAGATATCTTTTAACTCGACCAGAGGAGTTCCTGTGTTGGTCATACTATATCCCCTCACTTAACGCGTTTATTGTAAAGAATATCGAGATAGACAGCGAGTACGAGTACAACACCTACTACAATTCGCTGAATTGCGCTGTCGAAACCGATTAAAACCATGCCAGATTGTAGGCTCTGCATAACCAAAGCCCCAAGAATGGCACCATAGATCTTACCAACCCCTCCCGCCAATGACGTGCCACCAATGACAGCAGCTGCGATCACATATAACTCGTCCAATGTGCCCAACGCATTGGTTGCAGAATTCAACCGAGCCGAAGCTATAACTGCTGCAATAGCAGTCAGCATACCCATCAAGGCGAACACCTTCATTGTGACCCACTTGGTATCAATGCCTGCTAAAGCGGCGGCCTCTGGGTTGCCACCAATGGCAAACACATAACGACCAAAACGTGTACGGGTAACCAAAATTGTCATACAAATACCGACCGTAATCAAAATTAAAACTGGGATCGCAAAACCATGGCTGATAAAAGTACCCTCAAGGTCCTGACCTATTCTAGCACCATACTGGCGCACAATGCCTTTAGGCCATGGGTAAGAGTTTACGAGCATTACAGCACTAATGATTGTTACCCAACCGACAACACCCAAAAAGTACTCTGCCCACATTGGACGAAGACGAAAATCGTGTTTACGCCGCGATTTACGCCCTGCATAAAGAATATAAGCAACGCCGAAGCAAGCAATTGCACCAACGACCCAACTCCCAGCCGCACCAACAGCGCCATATGGCCCACCCCCTAATAGTGCAAAGGTGCTGTCTACAGGTGAGATAGTGCGGCCACCGGCAGACAAAAAAGACATGCCCCGCCACACCATTAAGCCACCAAGAGTGACGATGAATGCCGGAATGCCTCTGTAGGCAATCAACCAACCGTGAAGCGCGCCAATCAATGTACCAACAATCAAGCCAACAATGACTGCCAGGATCCAAATGGACCAATGCCCAATCCCAACTATCTGCGGCAACACCTCAACCTGCAAAAGACCCATAGACATAGCAATGACCCCAATCATCGACCCAACGGACAGGTCAATATTGCGGGTCACGATGACCAGAACCATACCAGTCGCCATAATCCCAATCGATGATGTCTGAACCGACAAGTTCCAGAGGTTACGTGGTGTCAAAAAAGCACCGAAATTATTGAAAATAACACCATAAAAATGAAAGCCTACCCAGATCAGCGTCAAAGCGCCAAGCATGCCCAGAAGGCGGGTATCAATTTCCGTAGCATGCAAGAAGCGCGCTATGGCGCCCTTATGACTTTCAGTTGGGACATCAGATTTCAAAGTATCATTCATTGGGGAATCCAGCATGGTTTTAAAAGATTTTAAATATTTTTGTATTTGACATACTTCCGCAACACCAACTCAGTTTTAAAAGCAGTAGTTCGAAGCAAAAATAGTAATAGTATATACAAAAAAAGGCGCCGGCTCTAACGAGCCGGCGCCTACATTTAGTCTTTAGTTACAACCGTCAACACCAGCGATAGCACCTTCACAAGCCTGAGCTTTGCTAATGTGGCCACCGTTGATTGCGATGCTAAGGTTGTCACGGGTCAGTGGAGTTGGGTCCAGAAGAATTGCATTGATAGCAATACCTTTTTCACCACCACTGAACATTGAAGAACCTTCTACATCAGACATTGCCATGCCCTTTGCTAACGCAGAAGCAATTTCACCAGCCGCTTTACCTAAGTCGCGCGCATCTTTCCAAACAGACACTGTCTGACTACCACGAGCTACACGATTAATCGCAGCAAGATCACCATCTTGGCCACCAACTGGAATCACAAGGCCCTGAGCGGAAAGCGCTGCAACTACGCCACCAGCCATACCGTCATTTTCAGACAGAACAGCATCGACGTTGTTATTATTAGCTGTCAGGATTTGCTCCATGTTTTTCTGCGCATTCTCTGGTTTCCAACCATCAGAGAAAGATTCACCAACAATTTTAATCTTGCCAGATGCAACATCTCCGCCAATTACTTCCATCATACCCTGAAGTAGGAACATTGCGTTTGGATCTCCTGGATCACCCTTTATGATTGCGTAGTTTCCTGAAGGCTGAACAGCCTGCACAGATTTGGCGATAATGCGACCAACACCTACGTTATCAAATGTAAGGTAAAAAGTTCGGGCATCTTCGATCAAACGGTCATACCCAATAACTGGAATACCTTCGTTTGCGGCGGCTTCAATAGCAGGCGCAATCGCGTCTTTATCCCAAGCATTGATGATCAAAGCGTCAACACCTTGAGTTAGCAATGCTTCAATATCAGTCAGCTGCTTTGCAGAGGATGATTCTGCGTCGGCTGACACATACGTGTTGCCTGCGGCTTCAATGGCAGCAACCATAGCTGCCTCATCTATTTTCCAACGCTCTTCCTGAAAACTCGCCCAAGATACACCAATTACATCTGCAATTGCAGCAGATCCAGTGAAACCAGCAGCTGCTACCGCAGCTGCAATGATTAATTTATTCATTTCATTTCTCCCAAAAATTTTGTGCCCTCTCGGGCTGCACTTTGTGCCCTTTAAGGCTGCAGCCTATCCAAGCCGCTAAGCCATACTGCTCTATTTAATTCAGTTGTCAAATTAAAATTTTGTGTTCTTATAGGAAAAATTGTGCAAACGTCAGATTTATTATTAGAGTATGTTGATCTCCATGGACGTTTTGGCTTTAGTCAAGATTATTGGGTGATCTATAATTCAAAGGGTGAATTTATGTCGGAGGATGGTTTTACTAATGAAATCGAATCAATTTTTCCGTCGATTGGGTACGGTCCAATTCTCCGCCCTTCGGCACGCGAAGCGTATTCATTGCGGCAGCAAATTTTTGAGCAAGTTCGAGCAAGCGGTCAAATCGCACGTGCAACAATTGCGCGCACTTTGGATGTAAGTCCAGGCTCTGTTACAGCCTTGACTGCAGATTTGATCGCCGATGGGTTTCTCCGTGAAGTTGACGGGGGCGCGCGCGAAAGCAGCAGGGGACGCCCACCCGTTGCATTGGAATTGGTACCTGAAGTTCTGCGCGTGGTAGGCGTTAAATTATCAGATGACCGACACACTGCTGTTTTAACTGATCTCGGAGGTAACCTTCTCGCTGATGCATTCCTCGAAACCAACACAGATAAAAAAACACCCGACGACCTCCTAAATGACACAAAGGTACTCATTAAGAGCTTGTGTGATTCAGCTCAAATCTCACAAAAGTCAATTTCTGCTATTGGCGTAGGCATCGCGGGCATAGTTGACTGTGACACTGGTGTTGTCGCTTGGTCACCACTTCTTGAGAGTACAGATACCCCACTTGGGAGCTTATTTTCAGAATATTTCGACACACCTGTACTGATCGATAATGACGCCAATGTGCTCACACTCGCCGAACTTTGGTTTGGAGCAGGGCGTGCTCTGAGTAACTTTGTGGTAGTGACGATCGAAAACGGCGTGGGCATGGGGTTTGTGAGCGATAATCAGCTTTTCCGAGGCGCCCATGGTATGGGTTTGGAATTAGGCCACACAAAGGTTCAACTTGATGGGGCACTATGCAGATGTGGCCAACGCGGCTGTTTGGAGGCATATCTTGCAGACTATGCACTGGCCCATGAAGCATCAACGGTCTTAGGCCTGTCACCAGAAAAGCCGCACAACCTACAGGAAATTCTTAAGAAACTTTATAAAAATGCTTCCATTGGCGATCAAAATGTCCGCACAATTTTCCAACGGGCCGGCCGTTATCTGGCCGTCGCACTTTCAAACATTATTCACCTTTTTGATCCAGAGCTAATCATACTCTCAGGCCAATTGATGCGGTATGACTTTCTCAATGCCGAAGAAATGCAGAATGAAATGCGCGCACTTTCACTTTACCATAGCCGTCATGAAACACGGATCGAAATTCAATCTTGGGGGGACATGGTTTGGGCACGCGGCGCGACTGCGTTGGCGTTAACAGAGTTGACAAAGACTGTGATAGTAGAGGGTCGGCAAAAAACTTGAGACTAATAATATTAATCGTGTCCCTTTTGGCGAACTCGCCGCAGGCTGGTCCACTGTTCAAAGACCTCTCCAGCAATCTGCCTGACCACAGTTACTCTGGTGAGTGGAACCATTTCGTTGGGGGTGGCGTTGCAGTAATGGATTGCAATGGCGATGCTTTGCCTGACATATTTGCGGCAGGTGGATCCGGGCCTGCAGCTTTATTTATCAATAAAGGTGACTTTGTATTTAAAGACGCCGAGATTCCTGAGATTTTTGACACCACAGGTGCTTATCCAATCGATATAAATGCCGATGAGTATATAGATTTATTTGTTCTACGTATTGGTCCAAATATTGCGCTTAAGGGCGGGCCAGAATGCAGTTTTACGAATGCTACTGAGGAATTTGGGCTTCCCGACGCCGATCAATGGTCCACAGCCTTTAGCGCGTGGTGGGAAAACGATGGCCTGCCCCATCTAGCTGTAGGAAACTATGTAGACCTTAAAGATCCAGATGGTCCATTTTTCGCCTGCGACTCACATCAATTGCTAACACCATCCTCCAAGACATATGCCACTCAGCCATTAGAACCTGGGTTTTGCACCTTGTCGATGCTGGCGACGCCGGATGCCAGCGGTGCACGGCGCCTGCGCATCTCAAACGACCGCCAATATTATGTGCGGGGTGGTTACGAGCAAATGTGGGATATCTCTGAGCGTCGTTTCTTGGAAGAGGACGATGGCTGGGAGAAACTGTCAATCTGGGGTATGGGTATTGCAAGCCGAGACATTACCGGTGATGGCCGAGATGAGGTTATGCTTACATCCATGGGTGACCAGGTTTTGCAAATTGCTGGCTCAGATGGCACTTACTCAAACGCACCATTTTCTATTGGAACATATGCACACCGACCTTATCTTGGCGACGATGGGAGGCCTTCAACAGGCTGGCACGCACAATTTGGCGATATAGACAACGATGGACGCGTTGATCTATTTATATCCAAGGGAAACGTTGATCAGATGCCCTCAAATGCCATCCGTGATCCAAATAACTTGCTTATGCAGCAACCCAACGGTACATTTGTTGAATCAGGTTTGACTGCAGGCGTTGCAAGCACTGAACGGGGACGCGGTGCTGCAGTCGCAGATTTTGATCTTGATGGGCGCCTCGATATTCTAGTCCTCAACAGGCGTGCTCCCATGGAAATTTATCGTAATAAAACGCAAAACACTAACCATTGGATTGCCGTGAAATTACTCCAAAAAGGCGGCAACATCAACGCGATTGGTGCAAGCGTTACTGTTGGCACTGACATCCAGCATTTAACTGTTGGCGGAGGTCATGCAGGTGGTCAAGCCTTGCCTCTACACTTTGGTTTGGGGGCCAAGACCGATGTAAAAATTATGGTTGAATGGCCAAACGGTAATGTAACTAAACACCACGCTAGCGCTGATCAAACCGTCACTCTCCGCCCTTAAGGACTGGGCACTAGAAGGCCACTTGGCACAGATTTTGGAACACCTAGTCTGCCAGTCTGAGCCGCGGTATCAGTCAAGGCTCCCAGGAATGCGACTAGCTCAGCAACCTCTTGCTTAGAAAGTGAAACAGGTTCCTGATCCACGGCATTTGCAATTGCCACCACCTCCACCAAATCATCCATGATACGCCAATCTGCCACATCAAATTTAGTCAAAATAACACCACTACGGTCATAACTTGCAAGCGCTGCGCGTGGATCGATGTGCGCAGCCACAAAAGCTGTGAGGTCACTATAAGCACCGGCATGGCCCCAAGGACCGGTTAACTCCACGTTACGCAGTGAAGGGGTACGAAACGCATATTTGTCGGCTTCAAAACCTGTAACGCGAAAACGCCCTTCGTCGCGGGCATGAGATTCGAACCGTGCACCCTTCCCTGGGCCCAGCTGAGGCTGACCCATGGCATGAAATCCGTGGTCAGTTAGAAGAGCACCACTGTGGCAACTTGCACAGTCTGCTACGCCATAAAATAGTTCTAAACCTTTTTCAGCAGCTATTGAAAGCGTGCCCTCTCCCATCAAAATGGTATCAAAGGGTGCGGTATCGGACCGCCACTCGAATTCCATAAATGCCGCGATAGCATTCGATACATCAGTGAAGGCAATATCATCTGATCCAGAAATATGAGGGTAAATTTCTATAAATTTTTTGGCGTAACCACGCACCGATGCCACCCGCTGGGCAATCAAGTCCCATGCACCATTTTTGCCGGTCAGCGTGCCACGCCGGACGGCCTGAGAAATTTCATTTTCAGAATAATGTCCTGCCATTTCATCACCAGAGAGTACAGGGAACATAGTCTGTGCCGATATGATTGATGCAAAGCCACTCACCATCTCATCTTCCAAAGGGGTCCGCAAACCTGAGGCTCGGGCGGGATCCAACTCTACACGGCCATCATGAAACAGCACCCTAATTTGCTTCGCACCAAGATTAAACAGAGGCTGGGCGTTGCGCGGGACTCTTTGCTCAGGAAGATTGCCTGGGTCAACAATGCGTTTCAGCCCAAAGCCCTTGCCGCCATCCCCAAGGGAGAGGGATAACCCATCCCCCGTACCTAAAGCCGGATGATGACAAGTAGCGCAAGCGACCTCTTTGTTTCCCGATAATAAGGGATCATAAAACAAAAGCTGACCGAGCATGGCTTCTTTTTTGCTAACAGGTCTAAAGTCGTCATCGGTTAACGGCTTTGGCAAATCTGCAGCCATCGATAACTGGCCCATCGCGATCAGAACGCTAATAAAAATTCCACGCATTACACTGCCCCATTATTACTCTTAATATGTAGGACTGAATCCAAAATTAAAAGAGCGCTTTCTAAATAATAGGTTAAATCCAGAAATTACCTAACAGCTCACAACGGTTCCAAATAAACCAAACCTTGTTGTTACTATTTCCATCACCAAACGAACAAAGCAGGTAATCAGCACCCCAAAGGAATACAGGACACAAGACGTACTAAGTCACAGGTG
>CEST01013782.1_pt1 | contig 13408 bp, 10 predicted proteins | sample 326921 | NCBI WGS metagenome assembly CEST01 (sample SAMEA2621509, study PRJEB7988) | marine metagenome | biome: marine biome (ENVO:00000447); feature: surface water layer (ENVO:00002042); material: "saline water (ENVO:00002010), including plankton (ENVO:xxxxxxxx)" | depth 5 m
ATGCCAGAGTTTGGCCCCGGCGATACCGTTGTGGTTCAAGTTAAGGTTACAGAAGGTACCCGTGAGCGCCTACAGGCGTACGAGGGTGTGGTTATCGGTATACGTAACCGTGGCCTAAACTCTGCCTTTACAGTACGTAAAATATCCCACGGTGTGGGCGTTGAACGTACTTTCCAAACCTATAGCCACCAGGTTGACAGCATAGCTGTTAAGCGTCGTGGTGACGTGCGTCAAGCTAAGTTGTACTACTTGCGCGACTTGTCTGGTAAGGCAGCACGTATCAAAGAAAAATTGGCTAAGCGTTAAGCTTAAGCTAATAAAAATACCCGCATCATACTTATTAGTGAGATGCGGGTTTTTTTTGGGCAGTACAAAGCCACTCTTGAGACTAAAATTCAATTTAGCTCTATTTTACAGCTCATGTCATGTGCAACATAGTCTCATCAGCTGTGGATACAAGTTCTTCATGCAACATACTATACTGTGAACTATTAAGTGCTGTTGGCACATAACCTCGGGGGGTTTGTTTATTAATGAGTAATGGCGTCAAGTTCATCGAAAAGTACACCGATTCGCTGTGGTTAGAAAAAGGACTGAGTGATAACACGATCGTAAGTTATGCTAGAGACCTAGGTCAGCTAACTGAGTATTTATTACCACGCAACCTATCTATTGCCTCTGCTCAGTCTGGTGACCTAATGGGTTTTTTGGCTGATCGCTCACAGTCTGGTGTTAAAGCCAGTTCTTTAGCTCGGAGCTTATCCAGTATTAAAGGCTTTTATCAATACATGGTGCGGGAAAACTACATTGAGGTGAATCCTGCAGCCTTAATAGAATCGCCTAAACAAGGGCGACCGATCCCAAAATCACTCACCGAGTCAGACGTTGAGGCGTTATTAGCAGCACCTAACGTGGCAACAGACTTAGGTTTGCGAGACAGGGCCATGTTAGAGCTTTTATATGCCTGTGGGTTGCGGGTTAGTGAGCTTATTGAGCTCGATATGAGTCAGCTGAACTTATCTGCTGGTGTGGTCAAAGTGTTTGGCAAAGGCTCAAAAGAACGCTTGGTACCTGTAGGAGAAGTGGCTCAAAATTGGCTACAAAAATACATCAAACAAGCGCGCCCACAGTTATTAAAAGTAGCCGCCAGTGGCGTATTGTTCCCGAGTAATAGAGGCCAGCACATGACCCGCCAAACCTTTTGGCACCGCATTAAACAGCACGGTATAACAGCTGGAATTCAAAAGCCGCTATCGCCGCATGTTATACGACACGCTTTTGCAACCCATCTACTTAACCATGGCGCGGACCTGCGTGTGATACAAATGCTCTTAGGGCATAGTGATTTATCGACCACACAGATATATACTCACGTGGCTACGCAGCGGTTACAAAATCTACACTCACAACATCACCCTAGGGGTTAACCTATATTATGCATTTAATCATCACAAGATTCGCCTCCATTTTGGCTTTGCTGCTGGTATTGTCGGCGCCCAATGTGTGGGCAGACAGATATACTCAACTAGAGTCTAGTTTGGCCAGAATTAATCCAGATATGAAGGCCTCCAGTATTGCGCCAACACCGATGGTTGGTATTTATGATGTTTTATTAAACACAGGCGACCGCCTTTACATGAGTGCAGACGGGGAGTTTTTTTTCGCTGGAACCATGTATCAAAATTCCTCCGGTGCTAGCCTGGTAAATTTAACTGAACAAAGCGCCTTAGGGGCAAGGTTTCTGGCCATGCAAGGCCCAGCTGCGCAACAGTCGTGGGTGTTTCCTGCTCAGGGTGAGAAAAAAGCTACGATTACAGTGTTTACTGACGTAGATTGTTTTTATTGCCAAAAGCTACATGCAGAAATGGCGGCTATGAATGCCCTTGGTATTGAAGTGAAATATTTGGCTTTTCCTCGGGCTGGCCTAGGCTCACCTAGTTACCAGGTGCTGGTAGATTCCTGGTGTGCTGAAAATGCGAATGAATTTTTAACTGAGGCTAAGTTGCGTGCGCACAATAAGCAAGCCCCTCAGGCCTCACCACAACTGTGCGAAAATCCGGTAATAGCTCATTACACCTTGGGCCAAGAAATAGGTGTTAGTGGCACTCCAGCTATCGTGTTAGATTCTGGTGAGCTTTGGCCTGGCTATTTACCCGCTAATGAATTGGCTAAGCGCTTGGGCATTCTCTAACTAAGGGTCAGGTTATGGACTCGGTGTTTTTTTATGTTGCTAAATTAGCCTGGTTGTTGGTGGCCGTGGATAGTGTGTTACTCATGGGGCTAGGTCTTGGTGTTGTGTGCCTCTATGTGGGGTGGCACAAGGCCGCCCGAAAGCTTTTGGTTGCCTTGGCCTTAGTGTGCCTAACCATTGCTTTGTTTCCCATTGGGGAATGGCTATTTTACCCCCTAGAGCAACAAAATCCTCCAGCTTCGCTCCCCACCCATGTTGATGGCATTGTGGTGCTTGGCGGTGGCGAGGCCGTTAGCTTAAGTCATGCTTGGCAACAAGTTGCCCTGGGTGATGGTGCTGAGCGTTTAACCACCATGGTCATGCTGTCTAATGCTTACCCACAAGCTCTATTAGTTTTTACTGGTGGCTCTGGCAGTATGGTTCAACAGGGCACTACAGGTGCAGAAGTTGCAAGGCAGTTTGGGCAATCTATGGGGCTGCCCAAAGGTCGCTTAATGCTAGAGTCAAAGTCACGTAATACGGTGGAAAATGCAGTGCTAACTAAGGCCATGATGCAACCAAAACCTGGTCAACGCTGGTTGCTGGTGACCAGTGCTTTTCATATGCCAAGATCCCTCGCAGTGTTTTGCAAAGCAGGCTGGCCAATGCAGCCCTACGCAGTAGATTATCGTGCAGAAAAAGGTAATTTATTGCGTTTTGACTGGGGCTTTGCAGAGCATTTAAGCAACCTCAATCAGGCCTTTAAAGAATGGCTGGGACTGGCTGCTTATAAGCTGACAGGCAAGGCCTGTTAGGCTACAATATCCGGCTTGTTTTTATACATTAATTAGATACGCGCATTTGGCGCAATGGGGATTACCTTGAAACCGGTAAGAGTTGGTATTTGTGGATTTGGCACCGTTGGTGGCGGAACGTTTAATGTATTACAGCGTAACTGTGAAGAGATAACGCGCCGCACTGGTCGCGCTATTGTGGTTGAACACATTGCTCAACGTCGTCCTAATGTTAATTGTGATACCGGTAACACAGCCATTACCGATGATATATTTGCTGTGGCTAATAACCCTGATGTTGATGTGCTCGTAGAACTTATTGGTGGGCATGAGCCAGCGAAAGAGCTTGTCCTCACAGCCATTCGTAATGGTAAACATGTAGTGACGGCCAACAAGGCCTTAATAGCTGAACATGGTAACGAAATTTTTGAAGCGGCCCGTAAATACAACGTTGTTGTGGCCTATGAAGCCGCCATTGCTGGCGGTATTCCTATTGTTAAAGCGTTGCGTGAGGGGTTGGCGGCGAACAGTATTAATTGGCTGGCAGGTATTATTAATGGTACTGGCAATTTCATCCTTACGGAAATGCGCGATAAGGGCCGTGCCTTTGCCGACGTGCTAAAGGAGGCACAAGAGCTAGGTTATGCAGAAGCAGACCCCACCTTTGATGTAGAAGGCATCGATGCGGCGCATAAGCTAACTATCTTATCGTCAGTAGCCTTTGGTATTCCTTTACAGTTTGAACAGTGTTACACCGAAGGAATTAGTAAAGTATCAGCCGAAGACGTCGCTAATGCAGAATCCTTAGGTTACCGCATTAAGCACCTAGGCTTAACTCGCCGCACTGAAGCGGGTATAGAGTTGCGTGTGCACCCCACCTTGATTCCAGAAAAACGTTTGATTGCTAACGTTCATGGCGTAATGAACGCTGTCTTAGTTGATGGTAATGCTGTTGGTCCAACTATGTACTATGGTGCAGGAGCGGGCGCAGAACCTACAGCGTCCTCAATAGTGGCAGATCTGGTAGACGTTGTTCGTGATATGGCTGTGGATCAAAACGTGCGTATGCCATCTTTAGCCTTCCAGCAAGACGCTATGTCTGATAGCCCTATCTTGTCGATGGATAACGTAGTTACTGCATTTTACATGCGCATGGCGGTGTCTGATAAACCAGGTGTCCTAGCCCAAATTACTCAGATCCTGGGTAATGCAGGTATAAGCATTGAAGCTATTCGTCAACAAACTCATGTGTCCTTGCAGGTGCCGGTCATTATATTGACTCGCCCTGTGCTGGAAGGCCATATGAACGATGCTATTAAGGCCATTGAAGCCTTGGCAGACGTTAATGGTGCAGTGACGCGAATTCGTGTCGAAAACTTAGACGGTTAGGAAGAAATATGCGTTATATCAGTACTCGTGGCCAAGCCCCAAGTCTTAGTTTTGAAGATGTATTGCTTACAGGCCTGGCCAGCGATGGTGGCCTTTATGTGCCAGAAACTTTGCCACAATTTAGTCATCAAGAAATAGCCTCTTGGTCTAGGCTTAACTACGCTGACTTGGCACACAAAATTTTGTTGCCGTTTGTTGAGGAAGACATCAGCAGTAGTGAACTTAAAACTATGGTGGATGAGACTTATGCTAGTTTTAATCACAAGGCTGTGGCGCCATTAATTCAGTTAGGCCATAACGAATGGGTATTGGAGTTGTTCCATGGGCCTACCTTAGCGTTTAAAGATTTTGCTCTGCAGTTGCTAGGCCGTTTAATGGACAATGCACTCATTAAACGTGATAAACATTTAGTAATTATGGGGGCTACCTCTGGTGACACGGGCTCTGCTGCCATTGAAGGCTGTAAACACAGCAACCGTGTACAGATGTTCATTTTGCATCCCCATGAACGGGTATCAGAGGTACAGCGTCGTCAGATGACGACCTTGTTGGGGGACAATATTCATAACATTGCTGTGCGTGGCAATTTTGATGATTGTCAGCAAATGGTTAAGCAAAGTTTTTCTGATCAATCCTTTTTAAAAGGTGGTCAGTTAGGTGCGGTCAATTCAATTAATTGGGCCCGTATCATGGCTCAGGTAGTCTACTATTTCTATGCAGCTGTTGCATTAGGAGGCCCCCACCGCCCAGTGTCGTTTAGTGTGCCTACGGGTAACTTTGGTGATATTTATGCGGGTTATTTAGCTAAAAAAATGGGGTTGCCCATCCAGCAGCTCGTTGTTGCAACCAACCAAAATGATATCTTACACCGCTGCATCAGTGCCAACCAATACCAAAAACAAGGTTTAGTTCAAACCTTGTCTCCAAGTATGGATATTATGGTGTCGAGTAATTTTGAGCGCCTTTTGTTTGACTTATATGATCGTGATGGAGTGGCACTCAGTGAATTATTAACAGGCCTTAATAACGGCACTGTAAATAGTCTAGAACCAATGCGATGGGAAAAAGCACGTGAGTTGTTTAGTAGTCATTGTGTTGACGATGAAACAACGTGTGAAGTGATTAGCCAAATTGCTCAACAACATAATTACTTGCTTGATCCTCATAGTGCCATAGGCGTTGAAGCTGGGCGGGTATGTAACCAACACCCAGAAGTGCCGATGGTCACCTTGGCCACGGCTCACCCTGTTAAATTCTCAGAAGCCATTGTTAAGGCCGGTCAAGTGGTGCCGCCACTCCCGAGCCACTTAACAGACTTGCTAGATCGTCCGGAACGTTGTGAAGTGTTAGATAACAACATTTCTAAGGTGCAAGACTACATCATGAGCCAGCTCTAAGAGCGCCGCGCATATATGTCAGTTCGTTTGCGTGTAGGCAGCTCCAATGCTGCCCTAGATGTTGCTTTTGATCCTCTTGTGGCCCGTGTATTTGCCCATCGTGGTATCAGTGACCCTGTGCAAGTGGATTATCAACTCAAGAACCTCCTGCCCTACCATCAGCTTAAAGGCATAGAGTCAGCGGTGGCCCTGCTAGTGCATGCGCTTGAAGCTCAACAACATATTGTTATTGTTGGTGATTTCGACTGTGACGGTGCAACTAGTACCAGCCTTGCTATGTTGGCGTTAGGCGCTATGGGAGCCAAAAATGTAAGCTACTTAGTGCCTAACCGGTTTGATTTTGGCTATGGTTTAAGTACTGCTCTGGTCGATTACGCACAAGCCATTCAGCCAGATTTAATTGTCACTGTAGACAACGGTATTGCCAGCCATGAGGGCGTTAAGCGGGCCCATGAATTGGGAATAAAAGTAGTCGTGACAGATCATCACCTAGCAGCTGACACCTTGCCCGAAGCCGATGCTATTGTTAACCCCAACCAACCTGGGTGTGAATTCCCATTTAAGTCCACGGCTGGAGTTGGCGTCATTTTCTACGTTATGTCAGCCTTGCGCCGCCAGTTACAAACGCAGGGATGGTTTGCTCAGCAACAGATTGCGGCGCCTAATATGGCCCAATACCTAGACTTAGTTGCCCTAGGCACCGTAGCAGACCTTGTGCCGATGGAGCATAACAACCGTATTCTTGTAGCTCAGGGGGTAGCGCGCATCCGTGCAGGTAAAGCAAGGCCTGGTTTATTAGCCTTGTTAAACGTAGCAAAACGCCAGCATCATAATCTACAAGCTTCTGATTTAGGCTTTAGTGTGGGCCCACGGCTTAATGCCGCGGGTAGGCTAGATGACATGAGTTTGGGCATTGAGTGTTTGTTGAGTGACAACGAACAGATTGCCAACCAGCTGGCTCAAGAGTTAGATGAGCTCAATGCCCAGAGGCGCAATATAGAAGCGGATATGCAGCAGCAGGCCGGCAACATTTTAACGCGCTTAGAAGCCAGCCAAGATAAAGTAATGCCCAAGTGTGTGTGCTTGTACCACCCTGATTGGCACCAAGGAGTGGTAGGCATCGTAGCATCTCGCATCAAAGAGAAGTGGCATCGGCCAGCGCTAGTATTTGCTCAAGGAGATGCAGACACACTTAAGGGTTCATGTCGCAGTATTGCAGGGTTCCATTTACGTGATGCCTTGGCAGCAGTAGATGCTCGTAACCCTGGGCTAATTATCAAGTTTGGTGGCCATGCCATGGCAGCTGGCTTGAGCATTAAGGCTGATCACTTTGGTGACTTTGAAGACGCATTAAATACCTACGCGCAAGAACACCTGGCAGACAGTTTATTGGCTCAAGAGTGGCGTTCTGATGGTGAATTAAGTAATCAGGAGTTACAGCTTAACCAAGCTTTTCTTTTGCAACAAGCAGGGCCTTGGGGGCAGGGCTTCGAAGAGCCAACGTTCCATGGCCGCTTTATGGTGGTGCAACAACGTATTGTGGGAGAAAAGCATCTAAAGTTAGTATTGGCAGACCTTCAAACAGGAGAGCTAGTGGATGCTATCTATTTCAATATAGATTTAGCCGTTTGGCCCAACACTTGTGAACAGGCAGATCTAGTCTATCGTTTGGATATTAACGAGTTTCGTGGTCGTCAAAGTTTGCAACTGATGGTTCAGCACATGAGCCCTGTGATTTAGGCAGCATCAGGTTTCAGCTACAGTAAATCTGTTTGAGGGGACAGGGGTTCAGTAAAATTGAGCTCTAGATTAACGTCACCTTTACCCTTGGCGCGCCGGCGATCCATCATTCGCTGGTAACGGCGAGCACACAGCTTCATTACCTGCAGCTGCTCACCAGTGCTCATATCATGCCACCCAAAACGCTCATCCCGCGAGCGCATACAACCTTTGCAAAAACCCTTAGGGCTATTTTCGCATACGCCGATACAGGGGCTAGGGGCTTCAAATAATTCAGACTGTTCCATGGCGCGCAATATACCAGTTTATGCTGATAAAGTCCCTTTTCCCACTGCCAACACTGGGTATAAGTGTAGTTAACTAACTTATGGCAATTGAATAGTGGCAATCATGGGCAAGTGATCTGATATATGCCAGGTGTTTTGCTGCAGTACTTTAGCCTTGTTAACCAGCATGTTGTTGCTATACACAAAGTAATCTAAGGTGCGATCTGGTGCAGTCACTTCTGAGCGGTTAGGGAAATAAGTAAACCATTCTTTGGCATCAGCTCCATTCGCCTGTTTGATACTGGGGATAACATTAAACTGATCATAAATTCGGATAAATTCACTATCGGGTTGGTAAAAGCTGCGGCTGGTGGCATCCATGTTTTCATATTGACCTGGGGGCAGTAAGTTAAAGTCGCCAGCAATCATCCAAGACTCATTATTGTCATTTTTATCAGTCAATAACCGCTCTAAGTAGGACACTTGCTGCTGCATAGTATCTGAACCTTGAGCAAAAGCGTCAAAGTGAGTATTCATAACAGTTAGCTTCTGACCTCCAGAGATGGGTAGGCTGACTTCTTGGATCGCCCGGCGGAAGTTAAATTGATCAGTCAATAGGTCAGTTTTTATAGTGGCTAGCTGGTGGCGCAAGGCATCACCCAACTTATATTTCGAAATCACTGCTAGTTTCATACCAACCGAGCCCATAATTTGTGGCAGAGGTACAAAGCTTGCTTGCCAATAAAATGCTTCACTATAGTTGCCGTATTTATCGGGAAGCATAGTGAGAAGGCGCTGAAGCTGGTCTTCATAATCGGTGCGTTTGGCATTATCATGCAGCTCTTGTAGCAAGATAACGTCTGGGTTTTGCTCAATAATAAGCTGTGCAACATGCTTAAAGGTTTGGTCAATGTCAGCTTTGCTGGCCCTAATGTCTGGCCCATCACCATCCAAACGGTCATACCAAAATTCGTAATTCTTGCCAGACATATACTGTAAATTCCAGCTGAGTATCTTTACCTGTTGGCCGGGTTCTAATATTGGTGCCTCGGTTTGGTTAATCACTACTTCTGGCTGCAAGGCGGGTGGGTGAAAAGTAATGCTCCAAATCAATAAAGCTAGCGCAATCGCTAAAGCCACCAAACTGATGGCTATCCATTTAATACTTTTCATTAGAACGATGAGCATTTTTTATTCTCGAATAGTGATATTACTCTTCAGTAAGTAGCAGTGTACTTGCGAGTAGGGCTAGCCGTCCAGCTTCCTCTCATTGACATTGTGATACATTCAGGTAGACTCTTTATTGAACAACCATTCAATAAAAAACCCCATCAACCCTTTTTGACTTAATCTTATGCAACATACACAGCTCTATATCAACGGTGCTCATAAGAGCGCAACGTCTAATGAAACATTTAGGAGTATTAATCCGGCCACTGGCCAGCCCCTAGGTACGATAGACCAAGCTAACCAGGGAGACGTGGATGCTGCTGTTGTGTCGGCCCAAGCTGGGTTTGCCATTTGGTCTGCAATGATGCCTGTTGAGCGTGCACGTATCCTGCAAAAAGCAGCAAGAATATTACGTGAACGCAACGATGAGTTGGCGCAGCTCGAAGTTTTAGACACAGGTAAACCTCTGCAAGAAGCTAATTGTGTGGATATAGTCTCCGGTGCTGACGTGATCGAGTACTATGCTGGGCTCATTTGTGGCATGCAAGGCACGCAGCAAGACTTAGGTAAAGATGCTTTTTTCATGTCACGTCGTGAACCTTTAGGGGTGTGTGCTGGTATTGGAGCATGGAATTATCCTATTCAAATTGCGTGTTGGAAGTCTGGGCCTTGCTTGGCTGCAGGTAATACTATGGTGTTTAAGCCTTCTGAAGAAACCCCATTAAGTGTTATGAAATTGGCAGAAATTTATACTGAAGCGGGCGTGCCGGACGGCGTATTTAATGTAGTGCAAGGTGATTTCCGTGTGGGCCAAATGCTTACTGCCCATAAGGATATCGCTAAAGTCTCCTTTACTGGGGAATCTGGTACTGGCAAAAAAATCATGTCTGACTCTGCTTCCAACCTTAAACAAGTGACCATGGAGTTGGGTGGCAAGTCACCTATGCTAGTGTTTGATGATGCCAAGTTGGATAATGCTGTGGCAGGGGCAATGTTGGCTAATTTTTACACCCAAGGTGAAGTGTGCACTAATGGCACGCGGGTATTTGTGCAGGCTGGAGTATATGATGAATTTGTGGCCAAAGCGGTTAAATGTGCCAATCGAATTAAACTTGGTGATCCGCTTGATTTAGACACTCAAATGGGAGCCTTGATTAGTAGAGACCATTTAGAAAAAGTGATGGGCTTTATTGAAGGGGCCAAACTCACCAGTGCGCGCTTAGTTTGTGGTGGACACCGGCATCATTCTGAGGCGACCAAACACGGGTATTTTGTTGAACCCACCATATTTGCTGATTGCACGGACGACATGGCGCACGTAAAAGAAGAAATATTTGGCCCGGTGATGTCTATTTTAAAGTTTACTGATGAAGATGAGGTGATTGCTCGTGCTAATGATACAGATTATGGTTTGGCGGCCGGTGTATTTAGCCAAGACATTAGCAGGGCCCACCGAGTGATTAATCAGATCCAAGCTGGCATATGTTGGATCAATAGCTGGGGTGACTCACCTGCAGAGATGCCAGTAGGTGGCTACAAACAATCTGGTGTTGGCAGGGAGAATGGCCCAGAAACTTTGCACCACTACACGCAGGTGAAAAGTGTCTTTGTTCGTTTAGACGATTTAGAATCCCCTTATTAAGGAATACTTCAGCATGACTGAAACATATGATTACATTATTGTTGGAGCAGGTTCTGCTGGTTGTGTATTGGCAAACAGATTGAGCCAAAGTGGCGAGCATCGAGTGCTCTTGTTAGAGACTGGAGGCACTGATAAAAGTATTTTTATTCAAATGCCCACCGCTTTGTCTTACCCCATGAATACAGAAAAATACGCCTGGCAATTCCACAGCCAAGCCGAAGCAGGGCTAGATGGCCGTGAAATGCATTGTCCTCGTGGCAAAGTTTTGGGGGGTTCATCTTCTATTAACGGCATGGTTTATGTACGTGGCCATGCAATGGACTATGAACAGTGGCAAGAACAAGGTGCAACAGGGTGGAATTATGCAGACTGTTTGCCGTATTTTAAACAGGCGGAAACATGGCAAGGTGGTGAAGACGACTATCGTGGTGGTAGTGGCCCAGTAGGCACCTGTGCTGGTAATAACATGCGCCTTAATCCGCTTTATCAAGCCTTCATTGATGCTGGCCAAGAAGCTGGATATCCATACACTAAAGACTTTAATGGAGAGCAACAAGAAGGTTTTGGTGCAATGCACATGACCGTTAAAAATGGTGTGCGTTCCAGCACCAGTAATGCGCATTTACGCAGAGCCCTTAAGCGCCCTAATCTTACCTTAATGAAAAGGGTCACAGCTCAAAGGGTATTGTTTGATGGCCAACAAGCCACGGGGGTAGAATACCTTCAAGCTAGTCAGCTGAAGCAGGTCTATGCCAGCAAAGAAGTGATATTAAGTGCAGGCTCTGTCGGTTCTCCACAACTACTGCAGCTGTCTGGCGTGGGCCCTGCCCAAGTGTTAGCTGACGCCCATGTGCCCTTGGTGCATGATTTACCAGGTGTTGGTGAAAACCTGCAAGATCACCTTGAAGTATATTTTCAGTACCGGTGTAACCAACCTATTAGCCTTAATAGCAAGCTAGATTACTTTAATATGGGTTTAATAGGCGCACGTTGGTTGCTTACAAAAACTGGATTAGGTGCAACTAACCATTTTGAATCTTGTGGTTTTATTCGCTCACGTGCAGGCCTTAAATGGCCCAACATCCAATACCATTTTTTACCAGCAGCCATGCGCTATGATGGTAATGCAGCCTTTGATGGGCACGGGTATCAGGTTCATGTAGGCCCTAATAAACCAAGTAGTCGTGGGCATATTCGTATCGTGTCTAACAAAGCAAGTGACTCGCCAGAAATAGTGTTCAACTACATTGGTACAGAACAAGACAAGCAAGACTGGCGCGACTGTATTCGCCTTACCCGAGAATTGCTTAATCAACCCGCTCTAGACCCATTTAAAGGTGAAGAAATTCAACCAGGCCCAAACGTACAAACTGATGATGAAATTGATGCCTGGGTGAAAGAAAATGTTGAAAGTGCCTACCATCCTTCGTGTACCTGCAAGATGGGAGCAGATGAAGATGTTATGGCAGTGCTTGACAGCGAATGTAAAGTGCGTGGTTTAAAGGGGTTAAGGGTCGTTGATTCCTCTATTTTTCCAGTGATTACCAATGGCAACTTAAACGCGCCAACTATCATGGTAGCAGAGAAAGCAGCAGACTTAATCTTAGGTAAAACACCCTTGACACCTGCTGATGCTAATGTGTGGATTGCAGACCAATGGCAACATTTGCAGCGCACGGGTACCCCAGTGCGCACTTTTGAATTAATGGATGATTAACCTGCTTAAGGTGCTGTGATGCACCTTAAAATTCACGACAGCACGCAGTGGTTGTATTACAATAATTCTTTGTGCTTATTCTAAGAGACAGCTGCCAATCTATGGTTGATCGAGATTTATCCATTATTATTCCCGCCAAAGCCAGTGGTGAGTTTATTCTGCACAAGGTAGAAGTGTTGCTAGATTATTTGCAGCAGCACTGGGGCGCTAAGTTTGAAGTAGTGGTGTGTGTTAATGGTGAGCTAACTGAGGTTCAGAAAACCCACGCCACTTTAACAGCGCAGTTTGCTGATGACCCCCGGGTTGTATTACATCAGCACTTGGCGCCAGCAGGCAAGGGTGCGGCTCTCCAATCAGCTTTTCTAAAAACGCAGTACAACCTGATTAGCTTTATTGATGCAGATCTTCCGTTTGATTTAGCTTTTTTAAAACACGCTGAAGAAGCCGTTAATAGTGGCTCTAGCTTAGTAGTAGGCAACCGCCGCTTGGCGAAAAGTAGGGTCCACTTGCCCACTGCATTGCTACCCTCGTTATTTAAACGGCATATGTTTGGCTTACTCTATAACAAAGCAGTGAGGCTGCTATTTGGTATTCAGCAATCCGACACACAGTGTGGCATAAAACTCATGACCAGAGAGTTTGCAACCACTCTTTTTTGCCACCTAACCTGCCATGGCTTCTCGTACGATGTAGAAATGTTTCTATTGGCACAAGGCCATGGTGACAAGGTGACGTCTATTCCAGTCATTTTGATTCATGACCATGGCCAATCTACTCTGAGTCTTGGCAGTGAACTGATTCGGTCCACTAGGTCCTTAATACACCTGAAATACAAAAAAAGTCGCGGTGAATACCAGCCACGATTACCGCTGAGTAAAACCCAAAATGAATTGCTACAAATCACCTCTGATGACTGGGGCATTTCTCCTGCGGTTAACGAAGGTATGCTTAAGCTGGCGCAGTTAGGGGTGATTAAACGCGTTTCAATTATGGCCAATAGCCTGCATAAAAAATATTTGCTTGATGAGTTAAAAGCCGTACCTGGCATTCAGCTGGGCCTACACTTTAACCTGACTAATGGCGTACTTTTAGGCCAAAAATCCGGGCATCATCAGGGTAATGG
>CEST01084050.1_pt1 | contig 13349 bp, 11 predicted proteins | sample 326921 | NCBI WGS metagenome assembly CEST01 (sample SAMEA2621509, study PRJEB7988) | marine metagenome | biome: marine biome (ENVO:00000447); feature: surface water layer (ENVO:00002042); material: "saline water (ENVO:00002010), including plankton (ENVO:xxxxxxxx)" | depth 5 m
GAATATTTGGAATATAATCCAGAATGGCACACAAATGATTCATATTTTAAATTCTTAGAAATAAAAAAGATAATAAAAAAGAATAAATTACAATTTAAAAATTTCTGTGAAGTTGGGTGTGGTGCGGGTAAAATTCTTGTCTATCTATCAAAAAAGTACAGGAATAAGTTTTTTTATGGATATGAAATTTCAAAAAAAGCATATTCAATGAGTGATAAAAAATTAAAAAATGTCAAATATTATAATAAAATTCTAAATAAAAAAAATTTTTTTGATATTATTTTATGTGCAGATGTATTAGAACATGTAGAAAATCCTTATAAATTTTTGAGAGAAATTAAAAAAACATCTAAATATCAAATTTTACATATTCCATTAGATTTATCTATAAATTCAATTTTTAGAAAATCTGTACTTTTAAGAGCAAGAAAGGAAGTAGGTCATCTACATTTTTATAATAAAGAATTAATTTTACATGATTTACAAAAATTAAATTTCAAAGTTGTTGATTATTTTTATACATTTAATGAAAACATATATACGAGAGGAAGTTGGGCTCAAAAATTAATAGCCATAATTAGAAAGTTGATATTTTTCATTAACAGAGATTTAGCTGTAAATTTTTTGGGTGGATTTTCACTTTTAATTTTAACTAAATAGTTTTTTTTTAATCATGTATTTTTTAATATTTAAATAATATAACAATAAACATTAAATGAAACTAGCAATGAAAAACGTATTAATTACAGGTGGAGCTGGCTATATCGGTAGCCATATTGCTGAATCTTTAATAAAAGATAAGCTAAGTAATGTTTTTATTCTAGATAATTTAACAACAGGTAAAAAAAAACTAATTAATAGTAAAGCAATATTTATTAGAGCTGACATTAAAAACCGAAAAAAACTTACTCAGATTATAAAAAAAAATAAAATAGAAACAATTTATCACCTTGCTGCTTATCTTAATGTAAGTGAAGCAGAAATGAATAAAAAAAAATATTATGAAAATAATATCATTGGAACGAAAAATTTAATCACTGCCTGCAAAAAATCAAATGTTAAAAATATCATATTTTCTTCATCTTGTAGTGTTTATGGAAATATTAAAGGCTCCGTAAATGAAAACAAGAAACCAAACCCACAAGGATATTATGCTTTTACAAAATACAAATGTGAAGAACTTATTAAAAAATTTTCATCGAAATATAAATATAAATATGGAATATTGAGATATTTTAATGTTGCTGGTGCTAGTCCTTCAGGAAAAATTGGAGAGATTGAAACCTCATATGGTCATTTAATTAAGAATTTAGCCATTCAGTCATTAAAAAAAAAACCAAAAGTAAAAATTTTTGGTAATAATTATAATACTAAAGATGGAACGTGTGTAAGAGATTATATTCATGTTTCAGATTTAGCAGACATTCATATTAAAGGTTTAAATTACTTAGAAGAAAAACAAAAAAATTTCGTTTTAAATTGTGGGTATGGAAAAGGTTATTCTGTTAAACAAATTATCAAGATTTTTTCAAATATAAAAAAAAATGTAATAATAGAATTTAAAGATAGGCGACCAGGAGATATAGCTGAAGTATATGCAAATACAAAAAATTTTAACAAAATCTTTAAATGGAAACCAAAATTTAATGATATAAAAAAAATTATCAAAAGTGCAATAAAATGGGAAAGAAAATTAATAAAATAGGTTAATCTAACTCAAGCTACAATTTAATATTAGAAATGTTTCTAAATATATTACTCTCAAACCTGATTAATCAAAAAAGATTGATAAAAGTTATTAAATTATTCTAATGTTATTTCTAGGTATATTAGGTTTATTACAATGTTGGTTTTTACCTGGTTTAGCTGTCCTAGGTTTCTCAAAATTACTTGAAACAAAAGATAAAATAATTTTATCACCTTTAATAAGCTTAATAATAAACTATATAATTGTATCAATTTTAGTCATTTTTAAACAATTCAGCTTCAACAATTTAATTTTAGTGATTATTACTGAAATTTTAATAATTATAATTCTCTATAGAAAAAAAATTAACTTTGAACAGATAAAATTTTTAAATATTCAAAAAAAAATTAATTATAAAGTCAATTTTCACTTCTTTGAAATCTCTATTTATGCATTTTTAATATTATTTACTTTTTTAGCTATAAATACTATTGGTGAAGTTGTGCACCTTGGAGATCCTGTGATGATGTGGAATGAATGGTCAAAAGAAATTTATAGCAATAAAATTCCTAAATCAGGAGATTATCCTTTAGCATACCCAATCTTAGGAGCTATAACTTATTTAATTTTAGATACTTATGAAATTGAATTTTTTGCAAGAATAGTTTGTATAATTTATCCATTATGGATGTTTGTAGTTTATTTTAGATTAAAGAATTTGCTACCTAATCATTTCTTGCATTTATTTTTTACATTTTTATTTTCTTTATTATTAATTTTTTATATTTTTAGACATTATGCTTTATATATTGGGTATGTAGACCCAATCCTTATTTATATAACCTTTTCTTTGGGTTATTATTTTATTTTAATACATAACAAAAAAATTGATTTTTATGATTTATTCTTATTATCGCTTGTCATTGCAACCCCTGCTGTGACCAAACAAACTGGTATTTTTTTAACAGCTATCGTGCCTTTAATTTTATTTTTTTTCTTTATAAGGGAAAAAAAAGAAATTCTATTTTCTTTTTATATTAAGCTAATTTTTTTAACTTTTTTATTTTCTGCCATTTGGTACATTTACAAAATTTATGGTTATTATATAGAATTTAATGATAGCTCTAACGTAAGTGGACTAATTAGTCAGGTTCAAGGTAGTATTTTTGTTAAATTAAAAAGAGGTTTAAACTATTCATTTGGAGCTTTTTATTTAATTGTTTTATTTTTATTTTTATTTTCCATTAAAAATTTTTATAGTAGAATAATTTTATTTTTTGTAGTTATTCCTTACTTTTTAATTTGGTCTCTTTTATTTGGAAATGATAATAGAAATTTAGCAATTGCTATACCTGCAATATCATACGTACTGTCTATTGGATTAATAGAACTTTATGATTTAATAAAAAATAAAATTAATTCAAAATATATTATTTATTTAGGATCTTTATTTTTAATTTTAGTATTTTTTTTTGCAGTTAATTTTGTGAACAATAAAAGAGATAGAGATTATTTGCTTGATAAGAATATTAAAAAACAAATGCTTAGAGGCAATAATTTAGAAACAAATATTTTAATCTATGAAAATTTAAAAAAAAATATAAATATTAAAATCTATACTGATGATTATAACTTCACTTTTTTACCCAATGTTGAACAAAGAATAATTTTAATTCTTTGTTCAAAATTAGAAACACAACTCAGCAATTCTCTTTTTTTATATTCCAAGAACCCCAGAGGTTTATGCAATGATTTAACATCAGAAATTTTATCCTCTAATAAAAATTCTTATCAAATAATTTTTGATAATATTAATCATACACTGTACAAATTTAACTAATTTTTTTTGGATACTCTCTTAAACTTTTTAAAGCCTCTATCTGATCTTTTTTTTCTTCATGATATTCAGCATCAATATTTATCATCCAAGGATCATTCTCTTTATTATTATTTAAAATATTTTTAACAGTTAAAATTGAACTCATCATGGCATGATCTTGATTATTATATTTGTGCATACCATTTCTACCAACCATATGCATAGTTTCGTATTTTGAAGTTAATTCAGTGATAATATTAGAAACTGAATTTTTATAATTTTCATCGTAAACAGGATATGCTTTTTCTTGTCTTACAACTTTAAAATCTGAAATTTTATTTGTATCAATTATTGAAATTTTTTCTAAGTCTTTTGTTGCAATCTTTAAAATTTCATCATCGCTAGAAGACCAAAAATTATCATCTTCATTACAGAAATATTCCAATCCGATGCAGGCACATTCTCTCCCTTGGTCAATCATTTCTGGAGACCATGAGGCAAAATTTTGCAACCTACCGGCCTTTATGTCTGGATCATGAAGATATATCCAGTTATCTTCAATATCTAATCTATAATCCAATATGACAGCAACAGTAATAAAGTCCCTGTATTTTAAAAGTTTAGCATCATCTTTTATCTTTAAATTTGGTTTGATATTGTTAATAACCTCTTTTAATGGTGCAGAATTAATTATTTGTTTACAAGTTATCTCATAATCCTCATCATTAATTTTACACTTAACCTTCCAAACTTTATTTTTATCTGAATATTCGTATTCATAAGCGTTAGCATTCATAAAAATATTTTTATCGTTTTCTATAATTTTGTCTTTAGCAGCCTCCCAAAGCATACCAGGTCCTTTTCTGGGATATTTGAATTCCTCAATTAAAGTTTTAATTTTTTTATCTTTTTTTTTAAATAAAGAGTTAATTATTACCTTTTTGAGATCAAGCCCCTTTATTCTTTGAGCTGCCCAGTCAGATGAAATTTCATTGCATTTCATGCCCCATACTTTTTCAGTATATGTCTCAAAAAAATTTTCAAATAATCTTTTTCCAAATTTATCAATAACCCAATCTTGATAACTATTAATATTTTTATTTTTAATTGTTTTTGCTCTTATGTATGACAAAACAACTAAAATACTTTCAATCAATCCTAAATTTAATAAAGCCTGAAAGGGTTTAAGAGGATAGCTATAAAATTTATTTTTAAAAAGAATTCTTGATGATCTTTTTCTTAATATAATATCATGCGGTAGAATTTGGTCCCAAAGTTTATTAATTTCTTTAGATTTACTGAAAAATCTATGCCCCCCAATATCAAATTTAAAATTTTTATATTTCTCTGTTCTTGATATACCACCAACATAGTTGGGGCTTTTTTCAATAATTATAAATTCTTTTTTATCAATTAATTTAAATCCTGCAGTTAATCCAGAAGGACCTGCTCCTACAATTAAAATTTCTGTTTGTAAATTTTTCATAATTTAATTTTTTTTAGTTTAGAGAAATTATACATAACTTTTTCAACTTTAATACTCTCAATGCCATACAAACTATATAATTGTAAGTGTTTTTTATTGTGACCTTGAAACCACTTTTTTTTAAAATCTATATTATGAAAAATTGATAATACTTTTTTGTTTAAAAGAACAGATAAATGCATTGTTCCATCATCGTGACAAATGTGCAAGTTTGTAAAATTCAAAATAAACATCAGTTTTTTAACTGATGTTTTGCCAGTAAAGTTTAACACATTATTTTTGAATACTTTACTTATCTCATAATTTTGGTATTTGTCACTTTTCGTACCTAAAATTATAATCTTAATATTCTTATTTTTCGAAATAATCTTTTTTATTAAAGTTTTCCAATTACTTATTTTCCATCTTTTAGAGGGAATTCTACCTCCTGGGCTAATTGTAATATAGTTTCTTAACTTAAAAAAATTATCTAACTTAATACTTTCTTTAATTTTTTCTCTCAATAATTCATTGATTGAAAGTAAATTTTTAAATGAAGTTTTTTGAATTTTGTTAGCCAGATAATAGCCTTCATAGAAAAAATTATTACTGGTAAAAATTGATAAGCCTAAAATTTTACAATTTAGCAGTATTCTAAAAAAAATAAAATCTCTTATTTTTTTGCTTATTGGCCTATCCTCATTTAGATAATATAGTTTTTTAATTTTTATTTTTTTTAATATTTTAAAAGAAGTGTAAAATTCTTTAATAGAACTTATATTATCCATTTCAATGAACTGGTCTATTAATTGTAAATCTTTAAAAATTTTAACAGGGCTAACTGAGCTTAAATCATGATTTTTAATGTGTAAATAATAAATCTTACTATTAGGATTTTTATTTCTAATGATTTGCAATGCTGGTAAAGCTACAATTGTATCTCCTAAGCTTCCGGTACGATATATAAGTATATTTTTCAATATAGTTTGTATATAAATTTTTAAACATAAAATAAACATGAAAAAACATCTTCTTATTGCTTCTGATCATAATGGAAAAGCTCTCAAAGACTTTATTATGAAAAAATTGGATAAATTTTTTCACATAATTGATTTTGGAAATTTTGAGGATAAAGAAAAGGTAGATTATACAGATTTTGCAAAACAAGTGGGTATCAATGTATCCAAACACATAGATGTAAATAGAGGTATATTGATCTGTGGTACTGGAGCTGGTATGTCAATAACATCTAATAAAATTAGAAATGTTAAATCTATTCTTGCACATAATAAGCTTACAGCAGAAATGAGTAGAAGGCATAATAACTCAAATATAATTTGTCTAGGTGCGTGGATAAATACTAATAATCAAAATTTAGAAATTTTAAGAATTTGGTTAAATTCAAAATTTGATGGAGGAAGACACGTAAAAAGAGTTGATAAAATAGAAAAAAATAATTGTAAAATTGTTTTAGTTAATGGTGTTTTTGATATTTTGCACGCAGGCCACATTGATCTTTTAGAACATTCAAAAAAATTAGGCAAAAAATTAGTTGTTGCTATCAATTCAGACAAATCAACAAAAATTATTAAAGGAAAAGATAGACCAATTAACCCTGAGTCACTAAGGAAGAGAACGCTTTTGAGTTTAGGTATGGTTGATGAGGTGGTAGTGTTTAGTGAATCAAATTTAAGTAAAGTGATAAGACTTATAAAACCTGATATACTTGTCAGAGGCTCAGATTACCCAGAGAGTATAGTTAGAAAAAGAGATCAGGTGCCTGATTCTACAAAAATTAAAATTATAAAAAAGACAAAGGGTTACTCAACGACAAGGACCATCAAAAAAATTCAAGGAAAGTAAAATGAGTATATTGTTATTAGGTGAAACAATACTTGATTTTGATATTTTTTTAAAAAGTAAAGAAATAAGCAGCCATACTAAAAGAAGTAAATATATATTTAATAAAAATGTAACAAATTATGGCGGTGCAAGTAATCTATATAAAATATTAAATATCCAAAAAAAAACTTTTTTTTTCTCAAATAATTACAAACCCAAAAATAAAAATTATTTTAATATAAGCAATTCAACAATTATTAAATATAGATATTGGTATAAAAAAAAAAATATTTTTCAGATAAATAATATTTCAGATCAAGAAAAAATAATTTTAAAAAAAAATTATTTAAAAATTTTATTAAAAAAATTATCTGAATCAAAAATTTTAGTGATATCAGATCATAATTATGGGTTGATAAAAAAAAATATTATAAAAAAATTGATTAATTATGCAAAATTACACTCAATTATAACTTATTATGATGCCCAACATGTAAAAATGACCTCAAATACTTATATACCTCAAAATACTGATTATTTTTTAATGAATAGAGATGAATTTAGACAATATTTGGATTATTTTAAAATTAAAAACTATAATAAGATAGATGCTTTAATTACTTTAAAAAAAAAATTAAATACTAGAAATATAGTTTTAAAACAAGACAAAGATGGATGTATATGCCTAACAGCAAGTAATGAATTTTTAAAAATTAAACCTATTAAAAATAAAAAAAATATAATTGGTGCTGGTGATAAATTTCTTGCAGCATTAGTCGTCAAAAATAATGAAAAAAATTTTAAAAAAAAATTAATTTTTTGTAATAAATTTGCGATTTCATAATGTACGGTAAAAAATTTAAAGATATCAATTTAATAAAAAAACAACCTTTTAAATTTGAAAAATCAAATTTAGAAATAAAAGAAATTTTTAACGAACCTAACTATAGCTTTATAATTGTAAGGTCTAAAAAAAAACAAATTCTAAAAATGCCGGTTAAATCTTTTTTCTTTATATCTGAGGAAGAGTTTAAAAAAAACTCAAAGATAATCTATTCTGGAAAAGATTATTTATCTTTATGTGAAAAAAAAAATTATTTCATTTTTTTTAACAAAAATATTCCGTTGAATGATTTGATGGTTATAAAAAATTTAAAAAAAAAAGTATCGACAAAAAAAATAATAGTTGTTCCAAAAAAGAAATATTGGGGATATATTTGTAATTTATTTAATAAAAATAACTCGTGCGCTAAAGAAATTTTTATGAAACAAAACACGCAAAGCAGTATGGAATTTCATATAAAAAAACAAGAATCATATTACATATATGAGGGTGAACTTGATATAGGCTTGAGATATTCAAGAGCAAAACAAAAAATTACTAAATTAAAAAAAAATAATATATTTACTATGATGCCTGGAACAATGCACATGAGGATGGCAAAAAAAAATACTATAATTATAGAAATGAGTAATAGAGATGACGATACAGACTCAATAATTGTGCATGATGGCAAAACATATAAATTTAAAACCAATTAAATGAATAAAAAAATAATAGAAACTGTTAATCTTAATAAATCACTATTTATTAATAAATTAACAGTATTAAATTTTGGAAATGGAAGTGTAATAGATAGAAAAAAAAATATTATTTATATTAAGGCTTCTGGTATCACTCCTGAAAAAGTAAGTAGTAAAAATATTGTAGGAGTAAAATTCGAGAAAAATAATTCATATAAAATTGTTTTTAATAAAAATTTAAACCCAAGTGTTGACATAAACATGCATATAAGGATTTATAATCAATATAAAAAAATTAATTCCATAATTCATAACCACTCATGCTTTGCCACAATCTTATCACAGATAAAAGTAGAGCCTAAATGTATAGGTACAACACATGCTGATTTTTATAACAAATCATTACCACTTAGTGAAGCGCTTAAGCTAAAAAACAATAAAGAATATGATGATAAGATATTTTTAAGTATTAAAAAAAGACTTGATAAAGAAAAACATTTCCCACCTGGCATCCTATTAAGAAGTCATGGAGTGTTATCTTGGGGTGAAAATATAAAAACGACAATAGAAAATTCTGTCGCAATAGAATTTATATGTAAACTTTATTATTATTCTCACTTGATAAACAAAAAAATTATTTTAGATAATAGTTTAATTAAATTTCATTATGAAAGGAAAAATGGAAAAAATAAGCGTTACGGTCAATTTCAAAAATGAAAATATCAATAGTTGTAGGTGGTAGATTTCATGCATTTGATTTAGCTCAATACCTTAATGAAAAACAGGTTCTTGAAACATTAATTACCTCTTATCCAAAATTTTACATAAAAAAAAATTATAAAAAGATTAATTTAGAAAAAGTTCAATCGATCATTTCAAAAGAATTAATTAATAGGTCATTTGGTAAAATAGATTTTTTAAATAGTTTATTTAATATAAATGATTTTTCTTCAAAATATTTTAGAAAAAGGGCTTGTGAATTAATTGCATATAATGAAATAGATATACTTTTGGGTTGGTCGGGATTTAGCCTGGAAAGTTTTAAGAGAGCGATGAGTTTTAATTGTTTAAAAGTATTAGAAAGAGGTTCTTCGCATATACTTCATCAATATGAAATATTAAAAGAGGAATATAATTTAATTGGATTAAAACCACTTTTACCAACAAAGAAGAATATAGATATAGAAAAACAAGAATATGAAATTGCAGACCACATAATGGTTCCTAGCCAATTTGCTAAAGATACTTTTATTAAAAGAGGTTTTCATTTTTCTAGAGTGTCCAAAGTGCCCTATGGTGTTGATTTAAAAATGTTTAAGTCAAATAATAAAAAATTACATGATAAAGATCCTAAGTTTAGAATAATTTATACTGGTTCACTATCAGTAAGAAAGGGAATAATTTATTTACTAAGTGCTTTTTGTGAACTTAATCTTAAAAATTCAGAATTAATATTAGTAGGAAATATAGAAAATAATATTAAAAAAAAAATTAGCAAATTTTTAGATCATGAAAATGTAACTTACCATTCAGCAAAAAGTCAATCAGAGTTAAATGATTATTATGTGAATTCCGATCTATTCATAACATGTTCTATTGAAGAGGGCTTGGCAATGGTACAGGTACAAGCTATGGCTTGTGGGTTAGCATTAATTAGTACGGAAAATTCTGGAGGAAGAGAGTTGATCGAAGAAGGCCATAATGGATATATTACACCAATCCGAAATATCGAATATTTAAAGAATAAAATTTTATATCTTTATAATAACCGAGATGAATTAAGAGAAATGGGGAAAAATTCTCAAAAAAAAGCATTAAGCTTTTTTTCTTGGGATAATTATGGTTCAGAAGTACTAAAAACGTATGACTTGATTTTAAAAAAATGAAAAAAAATTTAGCCATCATAACGTCACATCCAATTCAATACCAAGTGCCATTATTTCAAAAGTTGAATAAATCAAAATTTTTAAATGTAACAGTTTTTTTTGGTTCAAAGCATGGATACATATCAACAAAAAAGGATCTAGAGTTTAACAAATTAATAAACTGGAATATCAGAATATTAGAAGGATACAAATTTTTTTTCTCAAAAAAAGAAAAAGATGTTGATTCTTTTTGGTTGAGTTTCTCTCAATTAAAAAAAAAATTTACTGAAGAAAAAATAGACAAGGTATTAATACTTGGCTGGAATAAAGTAATTTATTTAAAGGCAATCATCATCTCTTTGAGAATGGGTATCCCAATTTATTTGAGATCAGAGAATAATCTAGAAAAAAAGAATACAGTTTTAAATAGATTGATTAAGAAGCTGCTTTTTAATTTATTTTTTAAATTATTTGATAAAATTTTCTATATTGGTAAGCTTAATAAGTATTTTTATAGATACTATGGAGTAAGTGGTGATAAATTAATTTTTGCACCTTATTTTGTGGATAAGAATTTTTTTAAATCATCAGTAGATATAAATAAAATTAAGATTATAAAAAAAAAACTTAACTTATATAATAATGAAAAAATTATCTTATTTGTTGGTAAGCTTATAGATAGAAAAAATCCATTTTTATTTATTGAATATGCTAAAAAAATACCAATAAAATGCAAATTTTTGATAGTTGGTAATGGGCCACTTTTAAAAAGTTTAAAAGAAAAAATAAAAAAAGAAAATATAAATAATGTAAAAATTATTGGTTTTAAAAACCAAGTAGAAATTGCCAATTATTACAAACTTTGTGATTTTTTATTTTTATCTTCAAAATATGAAACTTGGGGCCTTGTAGTAAATGAAGCATTTGCAATGAACAAACCATGTATTGTTACAAACAAGTGTGGCTCTAGAAAAGATCTAATCGATGATTTTAAAACAGGTGTTATTATCAAAACCTATTATACAAATAGTTCATTAAATAAAATATTGAATTTGATTAAATTAAATTCACCTAAGTTTAAAAAAAATATTGAAAAAAAAAATAAATTATATTCAATTACTCATTCTTTTAGTGCGATAGAAAAAAATTTAAAATGAGAAATATAATAATTTTTGGATCAATAGCACAAACGTCACTTGAAAATAAATATTTATCTGCTTTTAAAAAATTAAAAGAATTTAGTAAAATTTATGATATTGACTCATATTTCCCAAAAATTTTTAAAATAAAGTTTTTAAATAATTTATTTTTATATCCAAGAATTTTTTTTAATTCTTTATTATTATTGATTATTTGCTTAAGATCAAAAAACAAAATTATTATAATTTTTAAGGGTCAATTTTTCTTAGGATTTATAATTAATTATTTAAAGAATAAAAATAAACATTTTTTTGTTAATATTAATGGAGATGATCCATTTAATTTTTCATTAATTGATATTTCCACAAAAAATTTAATCAGATCTTTATCAAGCTACGACCTAGTTTTTACTTGGTCTAAAAAAATTTTGAGATCAATAAAAAGTTTAAAACTCCAATGCAAAATTGAATATTTACCATTCGCTTATGATGAGATTGTTAAAAATTTCTCGAAACGAATTAAGAGAGAAAAAGTTATTTTTTATGGAAGCTGGGATTTAAATAGGGAAAAGTTTTTAAATGAATTAAAGAATGATGATGTACATATATTTGGTGATGGCTGGAAAAATTGTTCATCTAATTTTTTTCATCGAGATAGATTATTTACAAAAGAAATTAATAGAAAAAAAATATTAAAAGAAATTACGAAATCATATGCTGTCATTAATATGTTTAGAAAACAAAACTACTCATCTCATAATATGAAAAGTTTTGAAATCCCAGCTTATGGTGGAATTCAATTTTCAGAATATTCAAAAGAATTAGAAAGTTTTTTCAAAAAAAATAAAAGTATTTTTTTTTATAGATCAGGTAAAGATTTAACTAAAAAACTAAAAATCTTTAAAAAGAAAAAAAAATTTGATCGATATATCAAGTATGCGCTGGAAAGTGTTTCAAATCAGAGCTATAAAGAACGCGCAAAAAAAGTTTTAGACTATGTTTACAAGTATAAAAAAAATTAATTATGAATTGTATCTACTGCTAATTACCTTCATTGGATCTATAATAATTATTGTAGTAAATAATACGAATCTTACTACGTTGATAATTTTAAATACTATTTTTTTTATACCATTTTTTATTTATTTTTCTAAAGGCTCCGAACTTATTTACAATAAAAAATTCCCTTATTTTGAAGCAATTATATTATTAATTTATATCTATTATTTTTTAATTTTTTTTTTTGATTACGAGCGTATTTTATTTACTTTTTTGCAAGATGATTCAGATAGACAAAAAAAATTATTAATTGATACATCAATAATTAATAAAAATCTTATTATTGATAAAGTTTTGTTAATTTACATTTTTTCTATTACCACCCTTATAGCGAGTTATTATTTTTTTAGAAATCTACTCGATAAAATAAAATCTGAAAATACTATTTTTTTTAAAGATCAAAATCATATAGAAAAAATTGGCTATATTTTATTTTTCTTATTTTTTGCTCTAGATTATTTTTCATACTCAAAAAATGTAGCTATTGTAAGTGAGATAAAGACAGTAATTATTTATACTTCAGTTTTGTTTCTTTTTTTACAAAGTGATAATGGTTTTAAGTCAAGTCTAAAATATTTTCTAATTTCCTTTCTACTTCTCTACTATGTCCCGAAAACTTTTATTGCTCCAATTATAAATATTTCAATTTTGATTTTGTTGCTTGATTGGTTTTTACGAAAAAAAATTAATTTTTTAATATTAGGCATTTTTTTTGTAACTTTTTTTATTGTTATGCAAACAAAAACTTTTCACAGATATAATTTAGAAAGATATAATACGAACACAGAAAATATTACTATTAAAGAAAACCTAATAATATACACAAAATATTCTATAAAAAAAATGTTGATTGATAAAGGAAAGCATTTGCAAAAGTTATCAATTGAGAGAAAAACAATTAAGAAAGATGTCTCATCTCAATTAGAAGCAATTAAGGAAGATGTCTCAT
>CEST01053073.1_pt1 | contig 13316 bp, 13 predicted proteins | sample 326921 | NCBI WGS metagenome assembly CEST01 (sample SAMEA2621509, study PRJEB7988) | marine metagenome | biome: marine biome (ENVO:00000447); feature: surface water layer (ENVO:00002042); material: "saline water (ENVO:00002010), including plankton (ENVO:xxxxxxxx)" | depth 5 m
ATTTTATTTTATAACCCCAGCCTAAACAGTTGGGGTTTTTTTTTATAAAAAAAGAAATATATTATTAAAATAAATTAATTAATAAAAGTAGAGATAGAAAATATATTTGACTAAATCTAATTAATTGTTATTGTATCTAATTAATTGTTATTGTGATTTTTTCTAAACTTCAAAAACTTTATATAACTCAAATTAATAAATGATTTTAAAAGATAAAGACCACATCTGGGATGAGCTTGTTCAAGAAGTTGAAGTTGATCCTACATGGAAAGATCACCCTATCTATACCAAAAAAGAATATGTTAAGTACAGAACTGAGTGGGAAAAAACCCGTAGAGGCGAATTAGTTACAGATTTTCCATTAAACATAGAAATTGAGCCTACGTACTTTTGTAATTTAAAATGTCCGTTTTGCCCTAGATATGTAAATTTTGGAGAGAGAAATACAAGGGACTCTCACATGAGCTCTGATTTGTTTAGCAAAATCATAGAAGAGTGTAAACAACACAAAATACCTGCAGTTCAATATGATCATGAGGCAGAGCCGCTTATGCATCCAGAATATTACAATATGCTTAAAAAAGCAAACGATGCCGGAATATTTGATCAATGGCTGCACACAAATGGCTTGATGCTTAGTGAAAAAAACTCTGAAAAATTAATAGATAATGGTTTAAAAAAAATAAATATTTCTGTTGATGCGTTTAAAGAAGACACTTATGAAAAGCTAAGAGTCGGTGGAAAATTAAGCAAGTTAAAAAAAAATATTCATAATTTTTTAAAAATAAAAAAAGAAAAAAAAGCCTCATATTTAAGAGTACGTGTTAGCATGGTAGAACAACAAGAAAATTTTAGTGAAAAAAGAGATTTCTTTAATTATTGGTCAAAACAAGAAGGGGTAAACATGATTACCTTTCAAAAATGTGAAGATTTTAAACGTTTTGAAAAACCAGACCCTGATACAGATTTAACAGAAAAGCAATTAGAAGAAAAATATAAGAATGAAAAACCTTTTTTTTGCTCTCAACCCTTCCAAACACCTGCAATTGAAAATAATGGAAAAATTGCGCCATGTTTAAAGCCAATAAGAGAACACACAAAAGATTTTTATATTGGCGACCTATCAAAAGGTGACACAATTAAAGAATCCTGGAATAGTAAAAAAATGAATGATCTTAGAAATCTTCATAAAAAAAACGAATGGTATAAAAATAAAATGTGTAGAGTATGTGTCAAAGGTATGCGTGATGCTCAACATGTTAGTTTTAAAAAATAAAATTTTTTATGAAGAGGGAATTAACTCTATCAATTATTGGATTAGGGTATGTGGGATTGCCACTATTGCATCTTTCAACATTAAAAAAAATTAACTGTTATGGCTTTGATATTGACAGAGATAAAATTAAAAAGTTAAAAAAAAATACATCATACATATCTGACTTAAAAAATGATGAAATAAAAATTATAAATAAGAAAAATTTATTTTCAATGAATGATATATCCAAGATCCAAAACTCTGACTATATCATTTTATGTTTGCCAACTCCTTTAACTAAAAACTTAAAACCAGATTTATCGATTATAAAAAGTGCATTTAACAAAATTAAACATTTTTTAAGAGAAAACCAAACTTTAATTTTAGAAAGCACAGTATATCCTGGAGCAACAAACGAACTTTTTTTTAATTTCTTAAATAAAAAATTTTCACTAGGTAAAAATTTTTATTATGGTTATTCTTCTGAAAGAATAAGTCCTGGACAAACTGATAAAAAGTTTTTTAAATATAAACTAGAGAATATACAAAAAGTTATATCTGGATTTGAAAAACAATCTCTTAAAAAAATATCAATTATTTACAAAAAAATTTTTCAAAAACTGCATTATGCAAATTCTATTGAAGTCGCAGAAATGTCTAAGTTGGTAGAAAATTCTTATAGATCTGTGAATATTGGATTAGTTAATGAGTTAAAAGTTGTTTGTGATAAATTAAAAATAGATATTCATGAAGTACTGGATGCTGCAAAAACAAAGCCATTTGGATATGTCCCCTTTTTACCAGGACCTGGTGTTGGAGGTCATTGTATACCTATAGACCCTATGTTTATTTCTTACGTATCTAAAAAAAAAAATTATAATGTAAAATTTATAGAACTCGCTAGAAAAATAAATCTCAATATAACTAATTGGATATTAAAAAAAATTTTTAAATTAGAGTCAAACAAAAAAACAAAAAACAAAGTTTTAATTATTGGTGTTGCTTATAAAGCTGAAATTAATGACACAAGAGATTCACCGGGATTAAAAATTTTTGAATCTTTAATTAAAAAAAACTATGCAGTTGACTATCATGACCCTTATGTTAAAAAAATTAGAATCAAAAATAAGACCTATTATTCAAAATCAATAAAAAAATGTAGTCAATATAATTTTGTTGTAATTTGCACTGACCACAAATGTTTGCCATTAGATTTAATTATCGATAAATCAGTTAAAATATATGACACTAGAGGAGTTTTTAAAAATTTTAGAGATCCAAAAATTATTCAATGTTGATTATTTTTAGATAAAATTAATAAAGTAAGATTTATATAGCAGTTAATAATTTGAAAGTTTTATGAAAAAAGTTTTTGTTACTGGAGGAGCTGGATTTATAGGAAGCCATTTAGTGGCCCGCCTATCTAAAAAATATAAAGTGATAGTTTATGATAAACTTATCTATGCAAATAAAATTACAAAATTAAACAAAAATATTGAAATTATAAAGGGAGATGTAAACAATTATAAATTGATAAAAAAATATACTAAAAATTGCGAATGTATTTTTCACCTTGCAGCAATTTTAGGAATAGATGTGGTAGCAAAAAAACATTTAGAAACAATGGAAACAGAATTTTTGGGTATACAAAATATCTGCAAAGCAGCAAAAGCAAACAACATAAAAAAAATTATATATACTTCTACAAGTGGAGTTTATGGAAAACAATTTTTCAATAAAAGCCCTGATGAAAAAAAAGATGTTGCTCCTTCCTCTAGTTATGGGATAGCAAAAAGAAATGCAGAATTTTATCTAAAATATTTTAGCAAAAAAAACAATGTTGATTGTGTTGCTGTAAGATTGTTTAATGTATATGGGCCTTCACAAGATAGCAGAATGGTAATACCCAGGGTATATAATTGGGCGAAGAGTAACAAGCAAATGATAATTTATAATGATGGTCAACAAACTAGGGACTTCACGTACATAGACGATTGTGTTGAAGCTTTTATGGTAATATTTAAAAAATTAAAAGGTTTTCATATTTTAAATGTTGCAAAAGGGAAAGATACTAAAATCATTGATTTGGCAAGAATTATAAAAAAAATGACAAATTCAAAGTCAAAAATTTTACTTAAAAAAATGCCAAATAATATTAAAGAATTTGAAGTTAAAAAAAGATGTGGAGATTCAAAAACATTATTTAAGTTAACAGGATACAAACCAAAAACTACTTTAAAAGAAGGTTTAGAAAAGACCTTAAGAAGTTTTGATTAGAAATAAATATGCAAAAAAAATTTAAGATTGGAAATAATTTTATTGGAAAAAATGAAAAAACGTATTTTATTGCTGACATTGGTGCAAACCATGATGGTAGTTTAGCTAGGGCTATAAAATTAATAAGATTGGCAGCCAAGTCTGGAGCAAATGCAGTAAAATTTCAACATTTTAAAGCTGAAACAATTGTGAGTAAAAAAGGTTTTGATGATTTGGGCAATCAACTTTCTCATCAAGCTAAATGGAAAAAAAGTGTTTTTCAAGTTTACAAAGATGCATCAATAAATCCAAATTGGACAGCTATTTTAGCAAAAGAATGTATAAAAAATAAAATTGATTTTTTTACTGCACCATATGATTTAGATTATGTTGATGATGTAAATAAATATGTTTCAGCATACAAAATTGGATCAGGTGATATTACTTGGCATGAAATAATAGAAAAAATATCAAAAAAAAGAAAACCTGTACTACTAGCTTCTGGAGCATCTAGTTTAGATGATGTAAAAAAAGCTTTTAAAATAATTCAAAAATACACAAAAAAGATTGTTTTAATGCAATGCAATACTAATTATACAGCTGACGATGAAAATTCAAATTATTTGAACTTAAATGTTTTAAACACTTATAAAAAAATATTTGGGCAAAAAGTAATATTGGGACTTAGTGATCATACATTTGGGCATAATTCCGTCCTTGGAGCGGTTGCTCTTGGAGCAAGGGTTGTAGAAAAACATTTTACAGATAATAATTTTAGAAATGGACCAGATCATCCTTTTTCCATGAACTCAAAGACATGGACAGAAATGGTTAGAGAGACAAGAAAGTTAGAAATGTCATTAGGAAGTGGAATAAAAAAAATTGAAAAAAATGAAGAACAAGCTGCAATAATACAAAGACGATGCATAAGAGCTAAAACCAATCTAAAAAAGGGAACGATTATAAAAGAAGATATGCTTTGTTACTTAAGACCAAGCCCCAAGGGATCGCTAAATCCATATGAAAAAAAAAAAGTTTTAGGAAAAAAATTAACCAAAAACTTATTAAAAGAAGATATCATTAATTGAACAAGCACAAAGTAATTATAATAATACCTTGTTATAATGAGGTAAAAACCATTATTAAAGTTTGTAATCAAACAAAAAAATATGGAAAACTACTAGTAGTTGATGATTGTTCTTATGATGGTAGTAAAAAAAAACTAATTAAGCAAAAAATCAATCACATTTCGAATATTAAGAATTTGGGATATGAAGCATCAGTTATAAAAGGCATTAAGCATGTATTAAAAACTTATAAAGATATACGCTATATTGCTACCATAGATGCAGATTTAGAATTATCTCCATATTATATACCGATGCTTATCAAAAAATTAGAAAAAGATAAATGTGATATAGTTATAGGACAAAGAGAAAAAATGAATCGGATATCTGAAGATTTTTTGAATATTATTTTTTCTATAAAATATAAAATAAATGATCCAATAAGTGGTCTTAAATTGTACAGAACTTCTATTTTGGAAAAAATAATTAACAAAATTTCTAACAAAAAATTTTTAATTGATATTATATATTTTTCTATAAAGTATAATTTTTATATAAAAAACTTAATTGTAAAAGTTAATAAAAGAATTGATAATCCTAGAGTTGGGGGAACTTTTTTCACTAATATGAAAATAATGAATATAACGTTACAATTTTTATTTGGTAAATAATTAAGTTTTTTATTTTATAAATCATAATTTTTTTGAATACACTTAGAGTTAATTTTTTTAATATTTGGGTTTTCATCAAGAAATTTGAATATATCTAGTGCAGAAAAATTTTTATTTTTTGAGTATAGATTTTCATATATTAATTTAATAACCTTATAATCTTCAATATAATCCATGGTAAACCTTAGATCGGGCCTATGAAATTTTTTGCTTAATTTAAAATTGCATATTTTAAATTTTTTATAGTTTTTCAGTACGTAAAGAATTAAGTGCTCTCTTTCAAGTGGATCTTTAGCTTTGTTGTTTATTTTATTCAGTAGTGAGGAAGAGAACACCTTGGTATTAAGGCCTAAAGAAAAATATTTATTAAATTTATTAATTACATAACCACAGTCATTTGAAATAATATCGTATTTTTTTGAATTCAAAATAAAAAATTTGATCATTTTTTCTGTTATATATTTATCTATTAGAGGATTATCACCTGTTATCTGAACAATAATATCGGTTTTATTTTTATTAATGCACGAGACAACTCTGTTTAAAACATCATACTCTTCTCCTCTAAAAAATTTTACTTTGTTTTTTTTTGCTAATTTGGCAATCTGATCATCTTCTTTATTTTTTGTGGTAGCTATTATTATATCTTTTACTAAGCTTATTTTTTTTAATCTTTCGATCATTAATTCTAATAAAGGTCTATTCATAACTTTTAACATACCCTTATTAGGTAATCTTTTAGAAGAGGATCTAACTTCAACTATTATGTCTATTTTTTTCATAAATTAATTTTAAAGGTAAATATTAAAATTTTTTAGCGTATTAAATACTTTAGAAAATAAAATTAAATTAAAGTTTTTTTTTCTTAATTAATCTTACATTGTTGCTGAAGTCTTCAATTATTTCTAGACTATTATTAATTGAATTATACTTATATGCTTGACGACACAACTTATGGACGCTAAATATGTTTAAAAAATGAGCATAAGAAGCAAAAAAAACAGCAAAAATTTGATATTACCTTTCGAATTGGCGATATATTTAAAGCTTTTTAATCACAAGAAATTAATAAAATTGCAAAAAATTTAAAAATCCTTCTTTAGAGTTAGGAACCATGAATAAAAGAATTTATTTAATATTAGAAATTAAAAAAAGGGAACTAGATTCAAGGTGCTATTTTGCTATTAAGGCTTGTTTGCAGGGATACTCTACTATGATTTCAAAAAAAGAATCTTTTTATAAAAATAAAAATTATTTAAAATCAGGATATGTCTTTTTAAAAAGTTGTGGTCCAAATTACTATAATGAAATCAAGAAAATTAAAAAACTTGGTCATAAAATTTGTGTAATGGATGAAGAAGGAATTATGTATTTTAGTGTAGAAGACTACACGGAAAGAAGAATTTATGAAAAAAATTTAGATTATTTAGACTATATATTTACATGGGGTAATGATGACCATCAAATCGTAACAAATGTTTTGGACAAATATAAAAATAAAATTTTTAAAACAGGTAGCCCAAGAATAGATGTACTAAAAAAACCAACAAGTGAAATTTATCAAAATGAAGCAAAAGAAATTAAAAAAAAATATCAAGACTTTTTTTTATTTAATACATTTTTTACATATACAAATCATTTCTATAAAACTGATAAACATAATCATTTAGAGACATTACAGGCGAGAGGGTTCTCAAAAGATTCAACCATATATAAAACAGGACTTAAAATGCAAATTTTTCAAGAAAAAATATTAAAGGAAGCTATAAATTTTGTTGAAAAATTTGCTATAAAATTTAGTGATAAAAAATTAATAATACGACCACACCCATCAGAAAATCATGAATTGTGGTTTAATTTATCTAAAAAATACAAAAATATTGAAACAATTTATGATGAAAAAAGTGCGTGTAGTTGGATACTAGCATCTGAATTTGCAATTTCCTCTAATTGCACTACTTCTGTAGAGGCATTTTTGTTAGGAAAATTGAATTATAATTTTAGACCATTTAAAAATGATGATGTTGAATTTAAATTGCCAAAAATTACTGGTATTAATATTTCCTCAGCTGATGAAATGATTCAAAAAATAGATAATTTTAGTAAATTAAATATTGATCATGATAATTACAAAAAAAATTACGAAAAGAAAATATCTGATTTAAATAACTACTTTGAAAATTTAAATGAAAATTCTTGTTCTATTGAAAATATAATAAATATAATTGAAAAATCAAAGGAATTCAACAATACTAAAAAAAATGATAATTATTCTGGGTTTGTTTTTTTTTATTATTTAAAACTATTAAGAAAGATAAATGTTTTTAGATCTTATTTTAGAAATTTTCTTAAAAAAAAAGAAAATCGTGACACTGAATTTGCGATACAAAAATTTCCTGGTTTATCAAAAAAAGAATTAGAAAATAGAATAAAAGAAACTTGCAATGCAATGAAACTAAAGGAAAAATTTAAGGTTATAGAAAAATTTCCAGGGTCATTTTTAATTGAAAAAGAAGAGTAATAAAATGTTTAGAATTTCTATAGTTAAATCAGAAAAAAATTTCTTTAGCAAAATACTGAAAATAATTAAAGTTCAAATTAATAGCAATTATTCATGAAAAGTTTTTTTCAATTATTTAAAATTTTAGATAATACGGCAGTGTTTGGCTGTTCGCCAATTAAAGTGGTACGTGAGCTGGGTTCAGAACGTCGTGAGACAGTTCGGTCCCTATCTGCTATGCGTGTAGAAGAAGAGATAGAAAATATAGTCCAATTTAATACACATAAGCTTACTCAAATAATTGAAAGGAACTAGTTATTAGTGATTGCTTTTTACCTTTAAAGCTAACTTCAATGATTTTAATGCATTAATGTGATTGCATTCATTGGTAAAAATTTTTTTATCTTTAAATACTTTTAAAAAAAATTTAACCTCATCTTGATACATTAAATTATTATTTTTTTTATATGAAAATTTTTCAGTTTTATTTTTTGTTTTAATAAAAACATGGAAATTTATTAAGTCTGCTAATATTTCACCTTTCTCACAAATTATTTTTATATATCTTTCTTTATTAATTTGAAAAAAATTTAAAGAAATAATAGAAACTATTTTGCTCCCAAGAAAATTGTTTTTGAAAACGGATACTGAAAAGTCTTCAACATTTATTATCAAGTTAGAAAGATGATCATTGTAAGATTTAATAATTTTTGCATTTCTAAATAAAGCAAGCATTAGGTCAAATTCATGAATTGATGATAAAACAATACCACCTCCAAGCTTTTTATTTGCAGCATAGCCAGTTCTATAATCCTCATCTTTATGCCAGTTTCTTAAATTATCTCCATAAACGAAAGTAGATTGATAAATTTTTCCTAGTTTATTTTCATGAAGGATTTTTTGAACTTTTTTTACACACTGATGAAATCTAAGATTGTATCCAACAAAAATTTTTAATTTATTCTTGTTTATTAGTTTATTAAATTTTTGATAAGAGGCTAGTGAAGCATCAAGTGGTTTCTCAATAAATATATATTTATTTTTTAAATTTTTTAAACTTAAAATAGTATTTAAATGTAGACTTGATGGGTTGGTAATAAATATTATATCAATATCTTCATTTGCAATTTTATTAATATCTCTAATTATTTTAATTTTATATTTTTTTATTATATTTACGGTTTTTTTTTCAGCAATTGTGTTCATTGCTAATTTCCTTTTTTTACTTCTGTATGCATAAAAAGTAACTTTTTTGTTGAGTATTCCATGTAAATTTATTAAATGACGCTGGCCTATAGATCCCAATCCAAAGAATAAAATTTTTATATTATTTTTCATTTAAGAGAGTTGTGTTTTTACTGTACATCAAAAATTCATTTAATAACTAATAACCTTAGTTTTATAATAAATACTTACAAATTTTTTATTATAATTTATTAATTTAGGATTTTTAATTAAAAAATTAATTACTTCATTATAATACCCAAATAATTTATTTTTTTCTAAGTGATCAAATATTTTAATAATTACCTCATAGTCTTTATGATAATCAAGAGTATATCTAATCTTAGAAAAATTTTTTTTTGTTTTATAAATTTCACATTTAAATTTTTTATAATATTTCAAAATTTTAGTTGTTACGTGCTCTTTTTCATATTTGCTGGGCTTAGATTTATATATATACTTTAAAACCTCAGTCTTAAATATTTCAACATCTGAGCCTACAGGGAAAAATCTATCGTCATAAGGATAACAATTTGAATAATAATCTAGTTTTTTCATAAAAAAATAACTTAACATCTTTTTTATAAGTTTTGGGTCTACCAAGGGACAATCACCTGTTATTCTAACAATATTATTAATCTTATATAATGATGCCGCTTCAATATACCTTTTAATAACATTATTTTTGAACCCTCTAAAAGTTTTAATTTTAAATTTTTTACATATTTCTATTAAAATATCATCCTGTTTAAGTTTAGTTGTGATTAGATATATTTGATTGCTTTTATAAATAGTTAAAAGTCTTTTAAGCATTATTTCAATTAAAGTTTTATTTTTATACTTCATCAAAGCCTTTCCAGGCAATCTAATACTGCCATTTCGTATTTGAATTACAATTGCAAAATTATTTTTTCTCATGGTTTTGTTTAATTAATATTTAAATTTAAATCTATCCTTAATTTCAATTCATTTTGTTTAAGAACGTTATTTGTTTTTATGGCCATATTAATTTATGTATTTATCTGAAGAATATCTAAATATTACACTTTTCCTCTCATATTTTCATTATCTATGATTTGAACAATTTAATGTTAACTGAGGATACAGTAGAAATTTATTCGTCTTTACATAGGAATGAGGAGCCAGGTAATGATTGTTTTGCAACCTTATTGTTAACCTCTTGTACGTATGTTCTTTTCTAATGCAATAAATTTAATTGACTGTTCAATTAATGAACACTACATTTTTATATATTAAATATATGAATAATAACAATGATCACTTTGAAATTTTGAGAAAAATTCAAAATAAATCGGCGTACACTCAGAGAGAATTAGCAAGGAATCTAGGTTTTAGTTTAGGTAAATTAAATTAAATTACTGCATTAAAGCTTTGAATCAAAAAGGTCTTATTAAAAAGGTCAATTTACAACAAAAAACAGATAAATTTTTTTTTACCTTAATAATATAGAACAACCAAAATGGACAGCAGTGAAATAGTTTTTATTGCATTTTGTGTTGGCAATTTAGTTCATGGAAAGAATCATATATCTTCACCCTGGTTATCCAAAAACGGGTACAAGCTTTTTACAAAGAACTTTTTTTGTACACCATCCAAAAATTAATAATTTAGGGAAAAAAAATAATCATGCATCAGTCAGTAAGGATTTGTTAGAGACATTTCATAAGATTATGCATTTTGAGAAGTTAAGTGAGGACGATTACAAAAACTGTTTAAAAACCATAACAGCAATAGATTACAAAGAAAATATGACAAATTTAATAAGTTTTGAAGGGTTAACGCAGTTGAATTTTAAAGTAAATCAAGATGTAATTTTTAAACGATTAAAAAATTTATTTACAGATTGTAATTTTCAACTAAAGGTTTTTATTACAATCAGAAATCAGTTATCAATATTGCCCTCCCATTATGCAAATACTCCAACAATTTACATTGATCGGGGTAGTAAATTCTGTAAGAGTTTTAAAAGTTTTATAAATAACATCAATAGAATAGATAAATTTTATGAAAAAAATATAATTAATGCATATGATCGATATAAATATTTTCAGCTTTTACAATTAATAATAGATATATTTTCTGAAAAAAATGTAAAAATTTTCTTGTTGGAAGATTGTGAAAAAGATAGCAATGCTTTTTTTAATGAAATTTGCTTATTTATGAAAATTGAAAACTACCACGAAATTAAATCAAGGTTTCCTGTCAACGTTACAAGAAAAAAAGGGAAAGAATTTAAAAGAATTAATAAATATTTTTTTTCCCAAAATAGAATACTTTATTATTTTTCTAAATTACTACCAAAACCTTTAAAAGAAATAATAGCAAACTTCTTTATAGATTTAAAAAATTATAGAGATCCAATAATACTTGATAAGGTTCAACAAGACACGATCATCAATTATTATAGAGAAGATAATGAATTACTTGCAGAGTATTTAAATAAAGATTTAAAATCTCTAGGGTTTTAGAAAATTAATTCAGAATTTTAAAGTAAAAAATGTAGTAATTAATTTATTATATTATATTAATCAACATTTATGAAACACTTTTTTCAATTTTTTAAAATTTTAGATAATTCAGTCAAATATAAATTTTTAATTTTTATTTTTTTTATAATACTTAATTCATTATTAGAAATAATTAGTATTTCAGCCTTGCTCCCCGTAATAGAATTAGTCAGTCAAAATAAAATAAGTGATATTAATAAATTTAATAATTTCTTTTTTGAGAAAATTAATCTAGGTAATAATCCAATAGTAGCACTTTCACTAATTGCTTTAGCTGTAATTATTTTAAAAAATTTAATTTTTATTTTGATAAATTTTTGGCAAATATCTTTTATCAATAAAGTTCAGTTTTCAATTTCAAAAAAACTCATTTCTAATTATTTAAGTAAAGATTATAGTTTTTTTATAAAAAAAAACTCATCGGAATTGATTAGAAACTTCACCTCTGAGACTAACAATATCGTTAAGGGTTTAGGAAATTTTTTTTCGATTGTGGTTGAAATTTTATTACTAATTGTATTGGTTATATATTTAATTTTAATCAATCCTAAAATCACAATCATTATATTTTTTATATTATCCTTAATAGTTTTAATTTTAAATTATCTTGCATATAGTAAAATCAAACGTTGGAGCTATATACGTGTGGGATTAACCGCAGGATATTTAAAAGTTTTAATACAAACTTTCAATTCTATAAAAGAAATATTTGTTTTTAAAAAAGAAGAGGAAATAAAAGAAGTACATAATAAAAAAAAAAAAGAAACAATAGATATAGACAAAAAATTTTCTTACATGAATGCGCTTCCAAAACCATTTGCAGAAACTCTAGTATTTTCAATGCTAATTTTTTTGATTATTAAATTCAACCAATCAGAAAATTTTTTTTCTTATTTCACGTTGTATGCATTAGTTTCATTAAGATTGTATCCTTCAGTAAATAAGATTTTGGTTAACTTGCAAGCATTTAGTTATAAATTGGTATCTTTTGATATAATAAGAAAAGAATTTTCTGAAATAAGTAATACAAGAAATAAAAACTTAATTCATTTAGAAAAAAGTTTTTTTAAATCAAAAATAAATATTGAAAATTTGTCATTTAAATATGGTAAAAAGATAATAATAGATAATTTAAAGGTTGAATTAAAAATAGGAAAATTTTATGGTATTTTTGGCCCAAGTGGCTCAGGTAAAAGTACCTTTTTAGATTTAATTATGGGATTAAAAAGTCCTAGCTCTGGAAAAATAAAATTTGACAATAATGAAATTGATAATCGAAGGTATAATTGGTTGAGTGTAATTGGATATGTGCCACAAAACCCTTACCTTTATGACGAAACAATTTTAGCAAATATTTGCTTTGGTATAAAAAAAAGTGAAATAAATTTAGAAAAAGTTGAAAATGCATTAAAAAATTCAAATTTAGAAAATTTTATTAAAACACTACCAGAAGGTCTAAATACTTTAATTGGAGAAAAAGGTGTAAAAATATCAGGAGGACAAATGCAAAGAATAAGTCTAGCAAGAGCATTATACCATGACCCAAAGGTTTTGATTTTAGATGAAGTTACAAATCAACTAGACGAAGAAACTGAAAATCAAATAATTAAAGATTTATTAATACTAAAAAAAGATAAATTAATTTTATTTGTAACTCATAAAAATAACTTATTAAGCAATTTCGATGATACTATAAAATTAAATAATGAAAATGTATCACTTAAAAACACTAGTGAAACAAACAAAAGTAAAATATAATAATTATTTATTTTATATATGAAAAATAATTTAGAATTATTCAGTTTAAAAAAAAAA
>CEST01039632.1_pt1 | contig 13262 bp, 8 predicted proteins | sample 326921 | NCBI WGS metagenome assembly CEST01 (sample SAMEA2621509, study PRJEB7988) | marine metagenome | biome: marine biome (ENVO:00000447); feature: surface water layer (ENVO:00002042); material: "saline water (ENVO:00002010), including plankton (ENVO:xxxxxxxx)" | depth 5 m
GCCTGGCCTTGGAAGTCTTGTGCCTTTATGTTGGTGGCAAATAAAAGTGTAAAGAGTATTAAAACAACTTTATTAGAAAATGAAAACATAATTGTATAATTGATTGGTTACACACAAACATAACAATAGCGTAGCGACTACCTACTTGTTTTGCATAAGATTAACATTAAAACTCCCCAGTTATTATCGTGTAAGGGTGTCTTAATTAGTTAGACGACACTGGGTGTAAAAAATCTCACATCCTTATAAAATAAATTAAACAATGCTTGGCTACAGGGGTGAAAACAAAAAAGCCTCTAGATTTAACTAGAAGCTTTTATTGAAGTTGTCCCACTAGGACTCGAACCTAGAATGACGATACCAAAAACCGGAGTGTTACCATTACACCATGGGACATTACCAAGAGTATAGACCTTCGTCTTCTAAAACACTAAAATATATTGATGCTTTAGAGGATGCAAATTTAAAACAAATTGTATACCATACAAGCAATTTTTGCAAAAAAATATTCTTGTAATATTTTAGCAGTAAAATAAGTCTCTAAGGTATTACGTTAACTATGATAATGTGCTATTAGTGTAAAAAAAAAACTAGAAATAGTAGTACATTCGCCATAACCTAAAAAGTATAATTGTATGGGGTCTTTTACGTTCAAAAAATGGAATATAATATTAGGCTGGTTTGTCTTTTCAATAGCCCTTATGACCTACTGGAGCACCGTAGAGCCTACTGCTAGTTTCTGGGATGCTGGAGAATATATTACCACTGCAAGCAACCTTGAAGTAGGGCACCCTCCAGGAGCACCCTTATATCAATTAATGGGCGCGTTCTTCTCCATTTTTGCAATGGAGGCAACAAATATTGCATTAACTATTAATTTAATGTCGGTCTTTGCCAGTGCATTTACCATCTTGTTTATGTTTTGGTCGGTGACTATTTTACTGTCTAATTTGGTAGAAAAAAACGACACCCTCAACAAGAACAATGAAATAGCTATTCTAGGTAGCGCCGCAGTCGCTTGTTTAACATTTGCCTTCACCGATAGTTTTTGGTTTAGCGCCGTAGAAGCAGAAGTGTATGCTATGGCTGCTTTTATTATGTCTGTTTTGTTTTATGCCGGGCTTCGCTGGGAACGAGAAATGTTTGATCCGCGAGGAGATAAATGGGTTATTTTAATTGCCTTTGTTATTGGTCTTTCTTTTGGTGTACACTTTATGGGTTTATTAACCATTCCAGCCATTGGTTTCTTATATTTCTTTAAAAACTATAAAAAAGTAACTGTAAAAAACTTTTTGATTGCCAATGTGGCTACGGTAGCAATCTTGCTTTTTATCTTCAAGCTATTACTCCCAATGACCTTGCGCTTTTTTAGTGCTTCCGAAATTTTCTTTGTCAATTCTCTCAACATGCCATTTAACTCTGGTACTGTCATTGCAGGACTTATATTTTTGGCTGTTTTCTATTTTGGACTTCGCATTACAAGAACCAAAAACTTTGTAAAGCTTAACACCTTGTTGCTTTGTGTGCTCTTTATATTCATCGGTTTTTCTAGTTGGCTTATGTTGCCTATTCGTGCCAATGCTGGAACTGTCATCAATGAAAACAACCCAAACAATGCCCGTGAATTGTTAGCCTATTACAACCGGGAACAATACCCGGAAACACATCTGTTTTTTGGGCCACAATTTACAGAAGCCTATGTGGGTCTTGATGACAACAACCCGTTTTTGGATGATAAGCCTAAGTATGAAAAAAATCTAGAAACCAAAAAATATGTAATTGTTAATGATATAAAAAACGCAAAGCAAAATTTTGAAGACAGCCAAAAAGCATTTCTTCCTAGAATGTGGAGTGGAGAGCATAACGCCAATTACATGGAGATTACAGGCGCGGTAGATTTTGTGATTAAAACTCCATACAAAGAGGAAGCAATGCTAGTCGAAGAGGTTAAAAAGTTTAAAGAGGCCTATGAAAAAGGTCTTGTAGATAGTGAAGATTACGATGCTTTTTTAAGGAATTTTGGTGACTATCTAGACATACAAAAGCCCGGGTTTTTAACCAACATGCGCTTTATGTTTGAGTATCAATTTGGTTATATGTATTGGCGTTATTTTATGTGGAATTTTACAGGTAGGCAAGATGATATTCAAGGACGGTATGATAAGCTGCACGGTAACTGGATTAGTGGGATTCCATTTGTTGATCAAATGCTTATTGGTCCTCAAGACAACATCCCTACAGACGCTTTAGACAACAAAGCGAGAAATACCTATTATTTCATACCGCTACTTATTGGATTATTAGGGATACTATTTTTAGCCAAGTATGACAAGAAAACCTTTTGGGTGCTCTTGGTATTTTTCCTTTTTACAGGGCTGGCCTTAAAGGTATATCTTAACGAGAGACCCTTTGAGCCTCGAGAGCGAGATTACGCCTTGGTAGGTAGTTTTTATGTCTTTGCTATCTGGATTGGTTATGGTGTTTATGCCCTATATGAAATTTTAAAAGAATACCTTAACCCTAAGGTTGCTATTCCACTTGTGCTAACAGCAACGATGCTAGGAGCCCCTGTGTTACTTGCTTCTCAAAACTGGGATGATCACGACCGCTCTAACAGGTACACTGCTCAATCAATGGCGCGCATGTATCTGGACAGTATAGAAGAGAATGGTATCATTTTCACCATTGGTGATAATGACACTTTCGCCTTGTGGTACCTTCAAAACGTAGAAGGATATAGAAGAGATGTCCGGGTTGTTAATACCGCCTTATTTGCTACAGATTGGTATATAGATGATATGAAAAAGAAAGCTTTTGAGAGTGAACCTATACCCTCTCAGCTCACACATGACAATTATAAATACGGCTCTAGGGATTATGTGCTTTTTAATGAAATAGACACAGATACTATTAACATTAACACCTGGATGGATTGGGTAGCCTCAGATGACCCAAGAACCATGTATCAAATACCAAGTAGCGGGCAGGTAGTTAATACGTTTCCAACCAAAACGTTTAGAATTCCAGTAAATAAAGAAGCTGTTCTTAAAAATGGGGTTGTTGCTTTAAAAGACGCAGCTCAAATTGTCCCTTTTATAGATGTTACGATTAAGAGAGAAGTTATTTACAAAAACAGACTCTTAATGCTCGATATTATTGCCAATAATAATTGGGAACGCCCTATTTATTTTAGCGGCGGTAGCTTTGGAGATGATGATTATTTATGGATGAAAGATTACCTGCAAATGGATGGAGTGGTCTATAAATTAGTACCTATTAAAACTCCTGTAGACAAAGAAAACCCCTTTGACATGGGGCGTGTAGATGCAGATAAGTCTTATGAAATTGTTAAAAATTGGGATTGGGGAAATAGTGGAGACCCAGACATATATCACGATATAGAAACACGCAGAAACGGCTTAACCTATAGAAGTAACTTGGCGCGTATTGCAGAAACCTTATTAAATGAAAATAAACTAGAGAAAGCCACCGATATTCTAGATTTAGCCATGGAGAAAATGCCAGTAGATATATTTGCATTCTACTCACTGCTAGAGCCCTATATACTTGGATACTATAAGGTAAACCAACCAGAAAAAGCTCGAGGCATCTATGAAGAATTGGCCGTGGTATACCAGGAAAAACTACTCTATTTTAGCAGTTTTAAAGCCAAGGAGCAAATAGACATGCGTAGAGAGATCTATACAGATATGGAGCGCTATAGAGCTATCGTTACTGTTTTGATAGATCAAGACAGCAAGGCATACGCAGAGAAGGAAGCTATGAAATTTAATGGGTATATTAAATTATTTCCATATTTATATTCTCCAGATGAGGGTATTACTTTAATGTATGAAACGTCAGAGACGCAAAGCACAGAAATACCAACACAGGCCAGCTTGATAGACTTGTTAGAAAGTGCTGATAAGTAGTATTTGTTCTCAAAACGCATCCTATGATATACGTCCCTAAATTTGTGACTCGGTTATTCCCGAAACGAATTTGGGCGTATCCTACCCAAACCAATGCTGTCTATCTCACATTTGATGACGGTCCTATACCACAGGTAAGCCCTTGGGTATTGCAGCAACTTAAAACCTTTAAAGCCAAGGCTACCTTTTTTTGTATTGGCGATAATGTGCAAAAATACCCCGATGTTTTTCAAAAAGTACTGGATGAAGGTCATGTCATAGGAAACCACACCTTTCATCATTATAACGGCTGGAAAACCTCCAATACCAGCTACATAAAAGACGTATCGGCGTGCTGTGAGGTATTCAAAGCACACCACCTGGCATTTGTTGGCTTGTTTCGTCCTCCTTATGGTAGAATCACATCTAGCCAAGCCGATGCAATACAAAAACAAGGGTACACCATTATAATGTGGAGTGTTTTAAGCAAAGATTATGATATAAATGTTTCTAAACAGGCCTGCCTTAGAAATGTGCTAAAACACATTAAGCCAGGAAGTATTATTGTATTTCACGACAGCCTAAAGGCATTTAAAAATCTAAAATACGTCTTGCCAAAAGTTTTGGAACATTGCGACCAACAAGGGTGGAAATGTCAATCACTGCCAGTATAAAGGGATGAATTTTATTTTTTGATGCTTAGGTCTTTCTAGAGGCTATACATATTCCTGTACAAGTCCAATTAAAGTGTTGGCATCTTGTTCTCCACTTTGTCGCCATTTCATTTCGCCTTCTTTATAAATCATAAGCGTTGGTAGGCCTTTTACACGAAGGGCTTCAGCAAGTTCGCTGTTTTTTTCTACGTCAATTTTAATGACGCGAGCTTTGTCTCCAAGGGCAGCTGCTACATCTCTAAGTACAGGATGCATCGATTTACAGGCCTCATCCAACTCGGTGTAAAAATCGAGTAAGACAGGAATGTTAGTTTCAATAATTTCTCCAAATTTTGACATAAGGTTTCTCTTTTCGGGATCAATTGTACTGCAAATATAACATTTATACCCAAATTACAAGTGCTACGCGGTTTTGCCCTTCTTTTTAAGAGTGATTACAGTTACTTCTGGCCATATTCCAACCCGTCCAGGATAGCCCAAATACCCAAAGCCACGATTTACATTTATATACCTTCCAAACTCCTCATAAATTCCTGCCCAATTTTGGTAGCGGTATTTAACAGGACTCCATTTAAACCATCCAGGTATTTCTATGCCAAATTGCATACCGTGGGTATGACCACTTAGCGTTAATTGAATGTTTTTTGGATGTTTTTTTACTTGAGATTGCCAATGTGAGGGATCGTGACTCATTAAAATTGTAAAATCTTGAGCACTAACATTTTCACAGGCCTTTTCTAGATCACCTGCTTTTTTAAATCCACCCTCGCCCCAGTTTTCAACGCCCACTAACTTTATAGTCTCTCCACCTCGCTTTAGGGTTCTGCTTTCATTTAATAACAGCTCCCAGCCCATTTGCTTTTGAAGTGTTTTTAATGCTTCAAGATTTTCTGTTTTCTTGTCTGGGGTATCCCATGATACATAGTCTCCATAATCATGATTTCCTAGCACAGAAAATACGCCATCCTTTGCCTTTAAAGAAGCAAAAGTGTTTTTCCAGGCGCTCATTTCCCCCACCACATTATTAACTAAATCTCCTGTAAATAAAATAAGATCACTTTGTTGTTGGTTTACCAAATCAACCGCATAAGCAACTTTTTCTGGATTATCAAAGCTACCGCTATGTATATCACTAATTTGTGTAAGTCTGTAGCCGTCAAACGCTGCAGGTAAATCCTCAAATTCTAGGGTGTATTGTAGAACTTTATAGTTGTATTTCCCTTTAATCATACCGTACAAAAGAGCCGCAAAAGGTATTGCTGCAACACCCAGGGCAATCGTGCTTACAAATTTTCTACGTGAAGGCATAAAAGAGTCGTCACTTCCACCCCCAATTTTATAAAACAAGCCAACAAACACTCTAATGATATCTTCACCAAACAGGGCAATAACCGCGATGAGCTTGGGCACAAACAATGCCAAGAAAACACCAAAAATATACATCATTTTAGGGTCGCTTCTTGCCTCTGCCGAGGTAATTGCATAGATAAAAAGCGCTAATATAGCTATAGAGCTCACAATATATACCCCATATAAAAAAGGGTTTTTGGTAATTGTTTTTATAGCTTGAAAAGCATAAATATCGATAAGGATGTAAAGAATAATCGGGATAATCCAACGTAGCATAGTATGAGTTTTCTGGGATGGTAAAGATAATTACATTTTTTCTCCCTTGTGCGAAGAAGGTCTTAAAATTGCTTATTGATGTCTTTTTAAAGTTATCATGAATGTTGTATCTTTTCATCTTCAAAAAAACTACATGAAGAACATTATTTTTGTATTTATTGCCGCACTACTAATGGCAAGCTGTGCTCAAAAAGAAATTACGCCAGCTTCAGCAAATAAAATACCACTCACGAGTTATGTAAATACCTTTATAGGCACAGGGGGTCATGGACACACCTATCCTGGGGCAACCATGCCTTTTGGGATGGTGCAATTAAGTCCAGACACACGCCTTGATGGGTGGGATGGCTGCAGTGGATACCATTATAGTGATAATTATATTTACGGCTTTAGCCATACACATCTTAGTGGAACAGGTGTAAGTGATTATGGAGATGTGTTATTAATGCCAACCAATGCTATTAATTTTAATAATGGTGCTAATGGCCAAAAAGGCTATGGATCAACATTCTCTCATGAAACAGAAGAAGCTGCTCCAGGGTATTATAAAGTACATCTAGAAGATACCGATATTGATGTGGCATTGACTGTTACCCAAAGAGCAGCAATGCATAAGTATCAGTATCCTAGCGCAGAGAATCAAGTAGTGATGTTAGATTTATTACACCGTGATAAAGTGTTAGATGCTAATATTAAAATTATTTCAGATACAGAAATACAAGGATTTAGGTTTTCAGAAGCATGGGCCACAGATCAACGTTTGTTTTTTAGTATAAAAACATCTCATCCATTTACTGATATGCTTCAATCTCCTTTAGTACAGGGCATGCCAGGAGCAAGAAAATGCGCAATGCAATTTATAAACCCAAACAATGAACCCATTTATATTTCTGTAGGTATCTCGGCAGTAGATGTTGCAGGTGCTCAAAAAAACAGAAAGGTAGAAATAGGCTCGAAAACCTTTGAGATGCTCAAAACACAGGCGGCTGTAACCTGGGAAGATCAACTAGAGAAAATTGTAGTAGAAGATGCCAACAAAGACAACCTTCATACTTTTTATACTGCATTGTATCATACCATGATTGCCCCTAACATATATCAAGATGTAGATGGGCGTTACAGAGGTATGGATCTGGAAATTCACAGCACACAAGATTTTGATTATTACACTGTATTTTCTCTTTGGGATACCTACAGAGCAGCACACCCGCTATACACTCTTATAGAACAAGAGCGCACCAATGATTTTATTAATACATTCTTGGCAAAATATGACGAGGGGGGTATTATGCCTATTTGGGATTTAAGCGCCAACTACACCGGGTGTATGATTGGCTATCATGCAGTGCCTGTTATAGCAGACGCATACCTTAAAGGTATTACTGGGTATGATGCAAATAAGGCTTTAGAGGCAATGATGCACAGCGCCATGCAAGATAAGCTAGGGCTAGAATCTTATAAAAAGATAGGGTTTGTTCCTGTTGAAATTGAAAGTGAAAGTGTTTCCAAAACCCTTGAGTATGCCTATGATGACTGGACCATCGCACAGATGGCACATAAAATGGGTAATAAGCTTGTTTTTAAACAATTTACTGAGCGGGCACAGTATTATAAAAATATGTTTAATCCAAGCACTGGTTTTATGCAAGGACGATTTAATAATACATGGTTTGGACCCTTTGATCCTTATGAAGTTAACTTTAACTATACAGAAGCAAATGCATGGCAATACAGTTTGTATGCGCCACAAGATATCTCTGGCCTGATGCACTTAATGGGAGGTAAAGAAAAGTTAGCACAGCATTTAGATAATTTATTTACTGCTAGAGAAGAAACTTCAGGACGAAAACAACCAGATATTACAGGACTCATAGGGCAGTATGTTCATGGTAATGAGCCAAGCCATCATATGGCATATTTGTACAATTTTGTTAACCAGCCAAGCAATACCCAGCGTATTGTGAGAGAAATTTTAACCAATCTATATTCAAATACTCCACAGGGTGTGAGTGGCAATGAAGATTGTGGGCAAATGAGCGCCTGGTACATATTTAGTTCTTTAGGGTTTTATCCAGTAACACCTGGAAGTAATCAATATATTATAGGCTCTCCTTTGTTTGAAAAAGCAACCATTAATCTAGAAGACGCAAAACAATTTACGGTACATGCCAATGGTGTTTCTGCCGAAAACTTCTACATTAAATCTGCTACGTTAAACGGTAAAACACTAGACAGGTCTTATCTATATCATGCCGAAATTATAGCGGGTGGACACTTGGTGTTTGAAATGACCAATATCCCGAGCGCTTGGGGTACAAAAGACCATCAAATACCAACAACCCAAATAAAGGAACATCAAATTTTATTGACTCCTTTTATTGCAAGCGGCGCGGTGACCTTTAAAAATAAAACAAGTATCACCCTTGGTGTTGCAGATACAGATGCAGACATTTATTATAGCATCGATGAAGGGCGGTTTACTAAATATGAAACTGCTATTGCTATTTCAGAATCTGTGTTAATTAAAATATACGCTCAAAAAGAAGGTAAAAAAAGTGGTGTATTAAGCACGCAATTTTTTAAAATAGATCCAAACGTGAGTATCGTGCTAGGCTCACAATACGCCAATGAGTATAGTGCTAGTGGTAAAGACGCCTTGATTGACGGTATTAAAGGAGCGCTAGATTTTAGAACGGGAGCATGGCAAGGGTATAGTGATATTGACCTTGATGCTGTGGTAGATTTATCAATGAAAAAGAAAATTTCAGAAATTAAAACAAACTTCTTGCAAGAACAGCGCAGTTGGATTTTTTACCCAACTCAGGTCGAATGCTTGGTCTCTCTAGATGGAAAAAAGTACAGCTCTATTGGTGTGCAAAAAATAGACGCAGCGCTTCCAAGTGAAGATGCTCTAATAAAAACAATTGTATTTAAAACAAATCAAGAAGCACGATTTATAAAATTAAAAGCTAAAAACTTAGGCGATGTACCACAATGGCACCTAGGACATCCTTTTAATGGTAAAGCTTGGATTTTTGTTGACGAAATAGAAATAAAATAAGCCCATGAAAAGACGAAATTTTTTACAAAAAGCAGCATTAGGTACGGTTGGAATAACTGCTTTAGGAGCCACTGCATCTCCAGGTCTAAGCGCCCCAAAAAGGGAGACTATTGAAGAACCAACAACAAGCCCATCATTGCCTGTTGTAATTGCTACTTGGGATGTAAAAGGGGCCACTAAAAAGGCATGGCAATCATTACAAGAAGGAAGCTCTGCTTTAGATGCAGTAATTGCTGGTTGTGGTGTAGAGGAGGCAAATGCAGAAGGACAATCTGTGGGTATTGGCGGGCTTCCTGATAGGGAAGGACGCGTTACTCTGGATGCCTGTGTTATGAATGAAAAAGGAGATTATGGCGCGGTGTTGTGTATGCAAAATATTATGCATCCAATAGCTGTTGCAAAAAAGGTAATGGAGGATACGCCTCACGTTATCTTGGCTGGAATAGGGGCTGAAGAATTTGCTGTTTCTCAGGGTTTTAAAAGAGAAAATTTATTGACGGAGCAATCAAAAATAGCTTGGGAAAACTGGAAAAAAACAGCGCAATATAAACCTATTATTAACATTGAAAACCATGACACCATAGGGATGCTTGCTGTAGATAAAAACGGAATAATTTCTGGAGGATGTACTACAAGTGGTTTGGCTTATAAAATGGCTGGACGTGTGGGAGACTCTGCCATTGTTGGGTCTGGGCTTTTTGTAGACAACGAGATAGGCGCTGCTACCGCAACAGGTTTAGGGGAAGAAGTGCTAAAAACTGTTGGAAGTTATTTGATTGTAGAGTTAATGAGACAAGGGAAATCTCCTCAACAAGCTTGTGAACAAGCAATACTCAGAATTATAGAAAAAACACCTAACTTTGAGGATTTTCAAGTAGGATATATTGCTGTTAATAAAAAAGGAGAAACAGGCGCCTATTCAATTCATGAGGGTTTTGTTACAACGACCTATCAAGACGAAAAAAACACTGCTATTACCCCAGATTTTTACAATAAAAAATAAAACATGAAAGACAAAAAAAAGTACGCATCTGCATTTATAATTGTTACAATACTCTTCTTTTTATGGGGTTTTATTACCGTTTTGGTAGATAGTCTAATACCAAGACTTAAAGATGTTTTTGAATTGTCAAATTTCCAAGCAGTGTTGGTGCAATTTGCTTTTTTCGGGGCCTTTTTTGTGTTTTCTGTGCCCGCAGGTTGGTTGCTATCAAAAATTGGATATCAAAAAGGGATTGTATTAGGGCTAGCGGTTATGGCTGTAGGGTGTGTTTTATTCTCACCTGCTGCCTCTGAGCGTATATTTCTAGTATTTATTGTAGGGTATTTCACCTTAGCTGCGGGAATTACGATCCTGCAAGTTGCCGCCAATCCTTATGTGGCTGTTTTAGGAGGAGAAGACGGCGCTTCTAGTAGATTAAATTTGTCGCAAGCTTTTAACTCTTTAGGGGCTGCTATTGCACCTATTATAGGTGCTTCCTTTTTATTAAGTGATACCATTATGTCTAGTGATGCAATTGCGATTCTTCCAAAAGCAGATCAAGAAAATTATTATATAGGTGAAGCTGCAGCAGTATCTTCTCCTTTTTTAATACTTGCAGGTTGTATTGCTGTTTTAGCAGTGTTGTTTGTATTTATTAAGCTTCCAAAAATTCTTGAGCAAAGCCCAAAAGGAGGCTACGGTAAGTTGTTTAAGAACAAATATGTTATGATGGGTGTGGTTGGTATTTTTGTGTATGTAGGAGCTGAGGTTTCTATTGGTAGTTTCTTGGTCTTGTATTTTATGGACATGAACTTGGCTTCTGTCATCTTAGAGAGTAGCGCAATGAATTCTTTTGCCTCTAGTGTTATCGGAAAAGAATTAGCCAATGTTGATCCTAAAGCAATTGTAGGTGCATTTGTCTTTTTATACTGGAGTGGTGCAATGGTAGGCCGTTTTGTAGGAGCATATTTAACCCGTATTATTAAACCAGGAAAAGTACTAGCTATTTTTGCCTCTCTAGCAATTACAATGTTGTTAGTCTCTATAAGCACAACAGGATTGGTTGCTATGTGGACCATACTAGCAGTAGGACTCTTTAATTCAATTATGTTTCCAACCATTTTCACGCTAACCATAGAAGGACAAGGAGATTTAAAACCACAAGCTTCTGGACTTTTATGTACCGCGATTGTTGGGGGAGCAATTATCCCGCCTTTATATGGGTTGTTGTCTGATAATATAGGCTTTAAAGTTGCCTTTTTCTTAGTAGTAGCGTGTTATGCGTATATCTTATTGTTTGGTTATGTAAAATCTAAGCAAAAAGCTTTAGTAAGTAGCTAATAAAGACATAAGTAGATTGACTTTAAAAGGCCATCACTAAGTGATGGCCTTTTATTTTACATAATAAGCAGTGTGCTTTAAAATAGACTGGCTATTGCTTGGTAATGAATCTCTGTGAATGAACCCACCACTTTATTGGCGTTGCTGTAGTCTTGATCTGTAGAGTGTTTACTGTCATAGCCAACAACAAAGATGCCGGCCTGGTTAGCTGCTTTAATACCATTGCTAGAATCTTCAATAACCATACATTGCTTCTTAGGCTGCCCTGAAGCTTCTGCAGCTTTTATGAAAATTTCTGGATGCGGCTTGCTTTCTTTTAAATCTGCACCACTTAATTTGGCTACAAAGTATTGGTCTAGGTCAAAACGTTTAAAAATGCGATTAATATTAGGCATTGATGCAGATGATGCCAGTACTAAAGTAAGGCCATGGTTGTGGTAGTTTTTAATAAGATCTAACACTCCGTCAAGCAATTGCAATGAAGTATCATTTTCAAACAAATATTTAAAGTGTTTTCTTTTTATTGCTACGAGTGTCTCTGGCGGTGTGGTAATATTAAAATAAGTTACTAATTGCTTACAAATATTCAAGGTCGACTGCCCTGTATATCCAGTATACATTGCTTCTGTGACATCTATATCCATGTCATTAAACATTAAAAAATAAGCTTTTCTGTGCAAAGGTTCTGTGTCTACAATAACACCATCCATATCAAAAAGTACTGCTTTTAACATAATATCTTAGAAGTAAAAATTAAAGCGTAAATGTATCTTTTTTAAATTAAAAGGCGCTCACTAAAATTAAATTTAGTGTTCATCTTTATGTGTTTTTTTACTTGGTTATGTTGTAGAAATTTTCTTTTTGAAATACCATTTCTTTCTAGCAATTGAAGTCTCAAAATTATTTTAGATATTTGCACCAAGAAAGTAACTCACTTCTTTAGAGTTATTCGCCTAAAAACTACATATTATGGCAGCAGAAATTAAGAATTTAAAAGACTTACAAAACACAGAATATTCCTTGCGTAAACTCTTTGACGAAGCAGAAGATTTTTTACCACTACTGGGTACAGATTATGTAGAACTATATGTTGGCAATGCAAAGCAAGCTGCATATTTTTACAAAACAGCCTTTGGTTTTCAAAGTGAAGCCTACGCAGGTCTAGAAACAGGACGAAAAGACAGTGTGTCGTATGTTTTAAAACAAGATAAAATTAGATTGGTTTTAACCACGCCACTTAATAAAGACGGGGTTATTAACGAGCATATTAATTTGCATGGTGATGCAGCAAAGGTTATTGCTTTGTGGGTAGATGATGCTACCAAATCTTTTGAAGAAACCACAAAACGCGGTGCGAAACCATTTATGGAGCCTACCCGCGAAGAAGATGCTCATGGATATGTAATTAAATCTGGTATCTACACCTATGGAGAAACCGTACACCTGTTTATTGAACGTAAAAACTATGATGGCCTCTTTTTACCAGGATTTACTAAATGGGAATCTCATTACAACCCTGAACCTGTAGGTCTAAAATTTGTAGATCATATTGTGGGTAATGTAGGCTGGGGAGAAATGAATAAATGGTGTGAGTTTTATGCTAAAACCATGGGCTTTGCACAAATAATCTCTTTTGCTGATGATGATATTGCTACAGATTTTACGGC
>CEST01018442.1_pt1 | contig 13241 bp, 14 predicted proteins | sample 326921 | NCBI WGS metagenome assembly CEST01 (sample SAMEA2621509, study PRJEB7988) | marine metagenome | biome: marine biome (ENVO:00000447); feature: surface water layer (ENVO:00002042); material: "saline water (ENVO:00002010), including plankton (ENVO:xxxxxxxx)" | depth 5 m
AAACGCACTAAGAATGAGTAAAGCTTTTTTCATTTTAGATATACTTTTAGGTTAAATACAATGTGAATTTACAAGTATTGAATCACAGTATTATCTTTTTAATGTTAAGCATGTGTCAATTTCTTAACAGAATATTAACAAAAAGGCGCTGAATAACAGCGCCTTAAGTTTATCGTCAAAAAATGTAATAAGAGCCCTATTCCGCTGCGTCGATAACCGCTCTTATTTTAGCTTCTACTTCTTCAGCTAATTCAGGATTATCAATAAAGAGTTGTTTCACTGTATCACGACCTTGACCTAGCCTCGTTTCACCGTAACTGAACCACGAGCCGCTTTTGGTTAAAATGTCATGTTCCACTCCTAGGTCAATAAGTTCACCTGCCTTAGAAATGCCAAGTCCATACATAATATCAAACTCTGCCGTACGGAACGGAGGAGCTACTTTGTTCTTTACAACTTTCACCCTAGTTCTATTACCCATGACCCGATCACCGTCCTTAATCTGGGTGGAACGTCGGATATCAACACGAACGGAAGCGTAAAATTTTAAAGCATTCCCGCCGGTAGTGGTTTCCGGATTGCCGAACATAACACCGATTTTCTCACGAAGCTGGTTGATAAATATCACACAACAATTGGTTTTAGAAATGGTCCCCGTAAGCTTACGAAGCGCTTGAGACATTAACCTCGCCTGCAAGCCCATTCTTGAATCACCCATCTCGCCTTCAATCTCCGCTTTTGGAGTAAGAGCAGCTACAGAATCAATTATAAGTATATCAACAGCTCCTGAACGAACCAAGTTGTCCGCGATCTCCAGAGCCTGTTCACCGTTATCAGGTTGCGATATGATCAGATCGTCTGTATTAATTCCAAGCTTTTCAGCGTAGGATCTGTCAAAAGCATGTTCTGCATCTATAAATGCTGCTATACCTCCTTTACGTTGACATTCTGCAATAGCATGCAAGGTCAATGTGGTTTTACCTGAACTCTCCGGTCCGTATATTTCAACAACACGACCAGTCGGATAGCCACCTACACCTAAGGCAACGTCTAAAGTCAATGATCCTGTAGGAATAGAATCTACTTCAACTACCGGGGCATCGCCCATTTTCATCACTGTTCCCTTGCCGTAGGCTTTGTCCATACGGTCCATAGTGAGTTTGAGTGCCTTTAATTTGGCGTCTTTGTCTGCGCTCATAATCTTAGAATGCTAATAATATTAGATTTATACAAATGTAGAACTTTGATTGAAATAGCAAAGCACTTTCTAATAATTTACACAAAAAATTGAATTTTAATACAACGACAAGATCTGTTCCGTTGCTTCTTTGGTCTTAACTTTTTCCAAAACCTGTTCAATTTTACCTAGCTCGTCTATGACGTAAGTATGGCGGAAAATACCATCATATTGCTTGCCCATAAACTTCTTATTACCCCAGGCTTCGAAGGCAGTAATAATCATCTTTTCTTCATCTGCGATTAAACTAAAATTCAACTTTTGTTTTGCAGAAAAATTCAACTGACGGTTTACTGAGTCAGCGCTAACGCCTACCACTTCAAATCCTTTATCAACCAAATCCTCATAGTGATCACGAAAATTACAAGCCTCTACCGTGCATCCTGGTGTGCTTGCTTTTGGGTAAAAGAATAAGATTGTTTTTTTACCCATTAGGCCTTCAGAAGAAATACTTTCTCCATGCTGGTTTATACCTTTCCAGGAAGGTGCGTCTTGTCCGATTTTTAATGCCATTGTGAATTAGTTTTATTTGTCAACAAGTCCAAGTTAGCTTTGTTTACTTCAAGATGTATCCTTGAACCATAAATAATTATTCGCATGACCAAGGCTGAAAAAGTACAATACACCATTAACGAGCTAGAGAGCCTGTACCCTGAAACACTGGTGCCTTTGGATCATAAAGATCCTTTTACATTACTAGTTGCGGTTGTATTATCCGCGCAATGCACGGATGTAAGAGTAAATACCATTACCCCTAAACTTTTCGCAGTTGCAGATAACCCCTATGACATGGCAAAGCTGAGCGTCGAAGAAATAGCGGACATCATAAGACCATGTGGATTAGTCCCTATGAAGAGTAAAGGCATTCATTCCTTTAGCAATACCATTGTTACGAAGTTTGGAGGCGTGGTACCCGCAACTTTTGAAGATCTAGAAGATATGCCTAGTGTGGGGCACAAAACGGCTAGTGTAGTTATGAGCCAGGCTTTTGGTGTTCCAGCATTTCCTGTAGACACCCATATACAAAGATTAATGTATCGCTGGGGCTTCTCTAACGGACGAAGTGTAGAACAAACAGAGAGAGATGCTAAACGGCTTTTTGAGCGCAACCTATGGAACAAGCTACATCTACAGATCATTTTTTATGGCAGAGAATACAGTCCAGCAAGGGGGTGGGATTTAAAGAAGGACTATATCACCAGTAAAATTGGTCGCAAGAGCGAGATCCATAAATGGGAGCTTGTGCAAGAAGTCAAACTGAAGAAAGCAAAGAAGACTAAGAAAGCTGGATGATTGTCGCTATTTTTGGAGAACCAGTAACAGAATTAGATATACAACTTATACACTATGGGACGCGCATTTGAATTTAGAAAAGAACGTAAGTTTAAACGTTGGGCCGGAATGGCGAAAACGTTCTCGCGCATTACTAAGGACGTAATCATGGCAGTTAAGGAAGGTGGTGACAATCCAGATTCTAATTACCGGTTGCGATTACTTTATCAAAATGCGAAGGCGGCAAACATGCCTAAGGAGAATGTTGAACGTGCTATTAAAAAAGCAACTTCAAAGGACCAAGCAGATTACAAGACTATTATTTATGAAGGCTATGCGCCTCATGGAATTGCGGTTTTAGTGGAGACAGCGACAGACAACAACATCCGTACTGTAGCTAACGTCCGCTCCTATTTCAACAAACTCAACGGTTCATTTGGAACACAGGGCTCCGTTGAATTTATGTTTGAGCACAAGTGTAACTGCAAAATTGCTGCTGACGGAATAGATATAGAAGAACTTGAGTTTGCACTGATCGATTTTGGCATAGAAGATGTCTTTTCAGATACCGAAGAAAAAGATGGCGAAACGCTAAATATCATTATGGTATATGGCCAATTCTCGGAATTCGGGAACATCTCGCGCGGCTTAGAAGAACTAGGACATGAAATCTTAGAATCAGGATTTGAATATATCCCTACCATTACTAAAGATATCACGGAAGAACAAGTTGCTGAGGTTGCAAAACTTATAGAGAAGCTAGAAGAAGACGATGACGTTCAAAATGTGTACACTACCATGAGATAGTCCTGGTACTATTTTCATCATAAATAAAAACGCGGCCTTAGTAGGGCCGCGTTTTTTTGTAATGAATTAAATGGGAATTCTCTTAATTTATCTTTCTTAGCGAACTACGTTCAATCTGTCCTTGAGCATAGTCTTTTGTAATGTGTATTTCTTTTGCGTCAAGCCCTGGTGCATCAAACATATGGTCAATAAGAACCGCTTCACATACGCTGCGTAAGCCACGTGCGCCAAGCTTATATTCCAATGCCACCCCTACGATGTAGTCATATACTTCTTCCTCGAACGTCAACACGATCTCATCCATATGGAACAAGTGCTGGTATTGCTTAACTAAGGCATTTTTAGGAATGGTTAGGATGGCTTTCAATGCTTCACGATCCAACGGAGACATGAATGTCACAATAGGCATACGCCCTATGAGTTCTGGTATTAGGCCAAAGCTTTTTAAATCGCTTGGAGTAATGTAACTGAGTACTTCGCTCTCCTCAATGTTCTGACGTATTTCTTTAGAATAACCAAGAGATGATGAATTCAATCTAGAATTGATCTTCTTTTCAATGCCTATAAAAGCACCACCAGCAATGAAAAGGATGTTCGTCGTATCCACTTCAATATATTTTTGATCGGGATGCTTACGACCACCTTGAGGAGGTACGTTCACTTTAGACCCCTCTAACAGCTTCAACAATCCTTGTTGAACGCCTTCACCGCTTACATCGCGTGTAATAGAAGGGTTATCTCCTTTGCGAGCAATTTTATCTATTTCATCAATAAATACGATCCCTACCTGAGCGCGATTTAAATCATAATCAGCGGCTTGTAATAAACGGGTTAGGATACTTTCCACATCCTCACCAACATAACCTGCCTCAGTTAGCACTGTTGCGTCGACGATGGTGAAAGGAACATTTAATAATTTTGCAATGGTACGTGCCATCAAAGTCTTTCCCGTTCCGGTATTTCCTACCACCACAATGTTCGACTTATCAACCTCCGGAGCATCCTTTACCGGTACTAAACCAATTCTCTTATAGTGATTGTACACTGCCACAGCAAGCGTGCGTTTCGCTGGCTCTTGACCAATAATATATTCGTCTAAGTGCGCCTTGATTTGAGATGGGGTAAAATCAAATTCTGGCTTAGCAGCTACTTCTAATGGGTTTGTTTGTGGCTTATCAGATAACTCAGCATGTAAAATACCTCCAGCTTGATCCACACAACGGTCACAAATATGGGCATCCACACCCGCGATCATCATCTCTGTCTCAGCTTTACTTCTTCCGCAGAAGGAGCACTGTAGATTGTCTTTTTCTTCGCTCATTAGCTCGCCTGAGTCTTGCCAAGTAGGATTTCGTCTACCATACCGTAAGCTTTCGCTTCTTCGGCGGTCATCCAGTAGTCACGATCTGAATCATGCTGTACTTTATCAAACTCCTGACCACTATGGTGTGAGATGATACTATAAAGCTCCTTCTTTAATTTCAAGATTTCTTGAAGCGTGATTTCCATGTCTGAAGCCTGACCTTGAGCGCCGCCCATTGGCTGGTGAATCATCACACGACTGTGCTTTAATGCAGAGCGTTTTCCCTTAGTTCCTGCACACATTAAAACCGCTCCCATAGATGCGGCCATACCTGTACAGATCGTAGCTACATCTGGATTGATCACTTGCATGGTGTCGTAAATACCCAATCCAGCATATACAGAACCACCTGGTGAATTGATGTAAATCTGAATATCCTTCTTTGCGTCTGCACTTTCAAGGAACAACAATTGCGCTTGAACGATGTTTGCGACCTGATCGTTAATGCCCGTTCCCAAAAAGATGATGCGATCCATCATCAAACGAGAAAAAACATCCATTTGAGCAACATTCATCTGACGCTCCTCTATGATGTAGGGCGTCAATGATGCGTCTATGTATTGATCGACATACATGCTTTGAATACCGACATGTTTAGTAGCGTATTTCTTGAATTCTTTTCCGAAATCCATATGCAAAATGAGTTTAATGTAATGACACCTCTTTCAAGGTTATTGTTCTAAAGTTAGGCCTTTTCTGTAACCAATTTAATGAATTGGTCATAGGTAACCGCCTTCTCCTCAACTTTGAAATTTTCCTTGTAGTGCGCCATTAATTTAGCGTTGTATACTTGGTCATTGATTCGACGTGCTTCTTCTTCGTTCTTTAGGGCGTTTTCAGCAATGCCTTTCAACATTTCATCGTCCATCGCATCCTGACCATACTGCTGAAACTGAGACTTTACTAATTCCACTGTATGGTTAAGCAAGTCGTCATTAGAAACGGCAATTTCCGCACCTGTTATGACTGCATTTTCTATCAACTGGTAACGAAGTCCTTTTTCTGTCTTTTCCCAATCTGCTTCAATCTCTTCGGCAGTTAAAGGTTTGTCGCCTGAAGTACGCATCCATTTTTTAAGAAATGACACGGGTAAATCAAACTTTGTTTTTTCTAGCAAATGCTCTGCAACGTTATTTAAGAAGAACTGGTCCGCTTCGTTTTGATACATACGCTCCGCCTCTTCTTTCATTTTTGCACGCATCTCATCTTCCGTCGTCACCATGCCTTCACCGTATACCTTGTCATAAAACTCTTGATTGAGTTCTGCAGGCTCCATTCGCATGATGTTTTTCAATTCAAATTGAAGTATGCCTGTTGACGCTTCTAGTTGAGCGTCAGTAATACCCAGTAGGCCTGCAACGTTGTAGTCTTTAACGAAAGATTTGGCAGCATCCATTGAAAAACGGTCCCCTATAGTCGCTTTAGTCAGCTCCACTTGCACCTTCTTTGTTTTCAGATTCGTACCTAAAAACTGCGTGTCAGCCTTAACGATCCCGCCTACAATAGCATTTCCATCAGCATCGACCTCAGTGAAAGTTCCGTAGAACATATCTGAAGACTCTGGAGATTCTGGGCTTGACATTTTTCCGTAACGATTACGGATGTCTTCAACGTAAGTGTCTATCACCTTTTTGTCTGCAGTAATCTTAACGCTATCTACTTTATTACGCTTAGATACTTTAACCTCGAATTCAGGACTCAGACCCAGCTCGAAAGCAAAAGTATAAGTACCTGGAGTATCAAAGTCTAATTCCGCCTGCTCGATTGGCAATGGATTGCCTAGAATGTTTAGTTTCTCTTTTTGGATATAGTCGTAAATACCATCCTGAAGCATCTTATTAATTTCTTCAATCAATACCGCTTTTCCATATTGCTTTTTAACCAAACCCATCGGTACTTTTCCAGGACGAAATCCCGGTATTTTTGCCGTTTTGCGGTAATTAAGTAATACTGAGTCTACCTTTGATTGGTAGTTTTCCGGAGTGATTTCAATGTTAACCAACAGGTTTAACGCGTCTACTTCGTTCTTGGTAATATTCATTCTAAGTCCAATTTTGTTTTTTCTTCCTCTCAATTAAGGGCTGCAAAGGTAGTAACAAATTGCCTTTGATAGTGTTAGCAAAACAGATCAACCTTTTCATTTCCTTTAACGTTTGATAAGGAGCTTTGATAATGCAAAGATTGTAACTTGCTTATATCTATGATTGAACAACTTATGCAGCGCAAAAACATTAAATACCTACTGCCTCTACTTGGAGGAGCACTACTGATTCTTGGTTTCAAATGGTTTGGGCCTCAAGAAGAAAAAGAAGCCGTCATATTCGCGCTAGTGCGGGATGCGCTTACCACTATGCACCTTCAGCCGAAGGAAATGAACGACGAATTAAGTGCAGAGATTTTTGATTCCTATATGGAAACATTGGACTTTAATAAACTCTTTTTTACGCAAGAAGATGTGGATGAGCTGTCCTATTATAGAACTGCATTAGATGATGCTTTTTATGCTACCAATACTCAATTTTTCGAATTGAGCTTTAACAAAGTGAGTCAAGGCATACAAAGGTCAAAAGGTATTTTCACCACACTTCTCTCAAGCCCACTAGACTACAGCGCTGATGACGAAGTGATAAGTAATCCGGAAAAGCGTGACTTTGCCGCTAATGGTGATGCCCTCATTCTGCAATGGGAAAAACATTTAAAATGGCGAATTTTAAGTAGGATTTACGAAAAAGATAAAGCGCAGAAAGAAGACGCTAAAACTGATGTAGAAGTGGAAATCAAAGATTTCGTTTCTTTAGAGATGGGCGCACGCGAGAAGGAATTAGAGACACAACAGGAGTGGTTCGATAATTTAATGGACATCGCCCGTATAGAATGGTTCGGCATGTACCTGAATGCCTATTGTGAATCCTATGATCCCCACACCTCCTACCTCGCTCCACAACAAAACGAAAATTTCGAACTGAGCATGACCGGTCAGTTTGAAGGAATTGGCGCCGGATTAAAACAAGATGGCGACTATATAGGTATTGAGCGAATCATCGCAGGTTCCGCATGTTGGAGACAGGGTGACTTAGAAGCTGGCGATCGCATCATTGCCGTTGCTCAAGGGGATCAAGAAGCTGTAGACGTTGTGGGGTATAAAGTTCGTGACGGAATAAAACTGATACGTGGCAAGAAAGGCACTGAGGTGAGGCTTACGGTTAAGAAAAAGGATGGGACTCGGCAAATCATTCCTATAATAAGAGATGTGGTAGAGCTTGAAAGCACCTTTGCAAGAAGCGCTATTCTCGACGGTCAGGTATTCAAAAAAACGGATAGTGTCTTTGTGAAAACCAAGGATATCGGTACCAAGACCGGGTACATTAAACTACCTAAGTTCTATGTCAACTTCTACAATGAATCCAACCACAATGCCGCAGAGGATGTTAAAAACGAAATCATCAAACTCAAAGCACAAGGAGTAGATGGGATCATACTTGATTTAAGAAATAATGGAGGTGGCTCGTTACAAGCAGCCACCGAGATTGCAGGACTATTCACTGAAAAAGGACCCATGGTTCAAGTAAAGAATTTTCAAAGTGGCACACGTGGAAAAGGCAACAGTGATCCAAAAATATATTGGGATGGACCGCTGGTGGTTTTAATAAATAACTACAGTGCATCTGCCTCCGAAATCGTAAGTGCCGCACTACAAGACAGACACAGAGCTTTGATTGTAGGGCCTGCAAAAAGCACCTTCGGTAAAGGAACCGTGCAGAATATGTTCGATCTGGATCGTGCTGTTAGCGGTCCACTAAACGATCTCAAACCGCTCGGCGCTATTAAAATAACCACTGAAAAGTTCTATCGAATATCTGGCGGCACGACCCAGCTTCAAGGAGTCGTACCAGATATTTCATTACCTGGAGCTTATGATAAAATTGAATTGGGCGAAAAAGAATACCCAAATGCGCTTCAAGTAGACTTTGTTTCACGTGCGAAATACAACGAAATCAACACGTGGGATCCAAAATTTGAAAGGGCCAAAAATGAAGCAGCTGAAAGGCTAGAAACCAACGCTTCATTTAAGAACTTCAGAAGCTACGCAGATTGGATTTCCTCGAGTAGCAAGGACCAACTAATACCGTTGAATTACGAGGATTACACTGCTGTTCAAGACTCCATAAGTGCGGCTGGCAAGCAATTTAAAAATATAAACAGACTGCGTGACAGTGCAGGAGTTGTTGCCTTACCTGATCATTTGGTCATGTTCGAAACAGATAGCGTTCAGAAAGATATTTACACAAAGTGGTTCAAGTCTTTATCTAAAGACCTTGTCATTAGGGAGAGTTTGAATATTATTTCGGACTTAACGAAATAAGCCGCAACGCAATGATGCCAAAATCTGCTATGTTTAAAGCCTCCATAATCACACTGTCATTCCTTGTGTTGTGTGCGCTTTTTGCAGATGCCTTGGTCCTTGATGATAGTCCTAGTGCTAACAAGATGGATCTTGAACACACACTTCTAGAGCCTGGCTCAAAAACCACGCAAGGCACTCACTATTTTGGAACAGATAAATATGGCAGAGATCATTTTTCTCGTGTTTTACTGGGCAGCAGAATAAGCTTGGGTGTAGGGTTGGTATCCGTTCTAGTAAGCGTCATCATCGGAATTCCAGTAGGAGCGTGTGCCGGTTATTTCGGTGGTAAAGTAGATGCTGTTTTGACATGGCTCATGTCTGTCTTGTGGTCTATTCCAACGTTATTACTGGTGATTGCACTGACCTTTGTGCTTGGCAAAGGACTCATTCAAGTTTTCATTGCCGTTGGCCTTACGATGTGGGTAGAAGTTGCCCGGGTCATCCGTGGCCAATTTTTAGCTGAAAAAAACAAAGAATACGTGGAAGCAGCGCAAGTTTTAGGATTTAGCCGAGCTCATATTATTTTTAAGGAAATTCTTCCCAATACCTTGGGGCCACTGGTTGTGATCTGCGCTACAAATTTTGCCAGTGCCCTCCTGATAGAGAGTGGATTGAGCTTTTTAGGAATAGGTGCGCAACCTCCACTTCCTTCATGGGGCGGAATGATTCGCGATTATTACCCGTACATCATTATGGGAAAAGGATATTTAAGCCTGATCCCAGGGGCATTGATCGCAATTTGTGTACTCAGTATTAATGGAATCACCACGGCTGTAGGCAAATAATCTATTCAGGTCGATACAGCTCATTTAAAGGCAACGGGTGGGCCACCTTATCTAGGGCATGTGTGTCTAGTATTCCTAAAAATTCATCACGATCTATATCCCACGCGCCCAAACTGCAAAGATGTTCTGTCGGGAGCTGGTTATCTACAAAGAGGACACCTTGATCATGCAAATACATACACATGTTTATATAAGCAAATTTAGAGGCGTTAGGACGGGTGTGAAACATGCTCTCACCAACAAACACATCACCAGTCATCACTCCAAAAGTTCCGCCTATTAATTCGTCACCCTCCCAAACCTCAAAGCTATGGGCCATACCAAGGCTATGCATTTGGCGAAAATTATTTTTGAACTTATCGGACAACCACGTGCCTTCTTGGTCAGATCTCAGCACTTCCCCACAGAGGTCTACAACGGCAGAAAAGTCACTATTAACTTTAAACTGCCACTGTCTTTTATTAAAATATGGGCGCATACTTTTAGAAATCACAACACCGTTAGTGGGGGTCACGCTTCTGATATGTGGTGAGAACCAAAACACCACTTCCTCCTGCTCAAACCATGGGAATATACCTTTTGGGTACAATCTCCTGTACATATCTGGGGATAGATCCCAAGAAAGTGCTATTAATCCTTCATCATTAGCAACATCTGTAGGGTCTGGCACGCGCCAGTTCTCTTCACCGATGAAACACAAAGGATTGTTTGCCTTGGACATGATGTTAGAACGGGAGGTCGTCGTCTAGAACACTGTTGTCTGCACCTGAAGGAGCGAACGGCTGGCCAGCTGGAGGTAAGTCTGTAGGCGGTGCTGATGAAGCTGACTGAGCTAATGGAGACATTTTCCATGCCTGCAGCGTTGTATAATATCGTGTGGCACCTCCCTGTGGTGGTGTCCATTCACGTCCACGAACATTAAACTCAATAACCACTTCTTGACCTCCAGTATAACTGTCTAATACACCCGTTTTATCTTGAGTAAACTCAAAGCAAAGTGTTTGTGGATACTGCTCCTTAGTTTGAACTACGAACTCTCTTTTTCTGAATCTATCAGAAATCACTTGTTCGTCCATGATTTGGGAAATTCTCGCTTCCATCTGCATAACTACTGACTCTAATGAGCCGATTTATCTATTAATAATACACTCCATGCTTCTAATACTTTTTCTGACTCAAGGAGCTCTTTCGCCTTCTCATGCAAAGCTTCTCTGAGTTCAATTCCATCTGCGAAATTTTGAAGAATTCTTCGTACATCGAAATCGGATTTCATCGCCTCAATAGCTGTAAACGAAGGTAAGGAAGTTACGGCACCTAATTGACCCAAATTATTTCCCGTTAGGACTGTTGATCTTCGGATTACCTCCGGAATTTGATCTACGCCTATTCCTATTGCGGGACTTCCTAATTCAAACAACGCATCTCCAGAAGCTCGTACCCACCACTTTTTTCCCAATCTTCCAACCAGGTCAATAGCTTCTTGGTCTATACTTCCATCATCTAGCATTACGTGGTCTGCAACATGAATCTTTTTTATCAAGCACATGACTAAATTACCTGCACCACCCTCTTCACCTAACTGATGAACATCCATGACCTCGCACTCTAGACTTACTGGGCTTTCTAAAACTCGGGGAGGAGAAACAAAATCAGAAGGGATAGGCGTTAATCCAGATTTTACAAACTCATCTACAGACGAATCGTATTCCGCTGAACTCAAATTCACCTGCCGAGCCATATCATAGTTAACCACATTAACCACCACTTGCTTTTGAGACATTGCATTGTGCAGCGTGTCCTTCGTAGTATTGTTTCTTACTCTTCGCGCTGCACTGAAAATCAATACTGGAGGATTGGAAGAAAAAATATTAAAAAAACTGAAAGGGCTTAAGTTGTGATTTCCATGTTCATCTACCGTAGACACTAATGCAATGGGCCTTGGCGCTACCGAGGCCAATAAAATTTGATGTCGTTCTTTGGTAGATAAATCTTCCGGGGAATATGATGGCATATTTAAAGGCTTTAATCTTCTCTCAAAGTTAGCATTAATGAAGAGAATTCCATGGATATGTTGTTGCAACATTTTGGTTTCTCACATCCTAAAACAGACCTGAAATTTATTCTTCAGCAAAATCTGATTACCGAATTAATCTGTTTTATATTTGCACACTGATTTTTGCGGATGTGTTGAAATTGGTAGACAAGCCGGTTTTAGGCACCGGTGCTTTACGGCGTGAAGGTTCGAGTCCTTTCATCCGCACACAAAAAACCCGATCACTTCGTGATCGGGTTTTTTATTTTCTAAATCCAACCTCAGCTCACAGAGATCTCTGCCTCTACTCAGGAGTGATTTTTTCAATATTTTCAGCCGCTTGAATGAGCTGCGTATACATATCATAGGTCACTAAGGCAATCAACGGTAAGACCACCAAAAGGCCAAGGCCTAAGGTGAATACAGTAACTACAATCGCCAGCACTACCAGAAGGAACATTGTGGTGATTATTGGAATGACATTCGATAAAGCATGACGGATCGACCATTGAATGGAGACCAATGGGTCTTCTCCTTCCAATGAACTCCTAAAGGCGGTAAAGAATAAGAGCAAACCCAAAACACCCTGAATAAGGACGAAAAGGTATAATGATGAACTGTGGGCTTTCGCTAATTCCAATTGATCCTCAAATGCCATCATCAATTCCTCCATGTTTTGCGACTGCTCCTGGGTAATATTAAAAGCCATGAGCTCGGTTGGAAGTAGTAAAGAGGCTCCTTGTGCGGCCAAAACAGCAATAATAGTGACTGCAATAAGTTTGCTGCGGTTGAGCATAAAGCCTGCGAAGAAGTCTCTAAACTCAACATCAGCTCCCTCGATGTCATTTTTGGCAAAATGAGCATAGCCCATATTTAAAAAGGCACCTACAATTCCTATAATAAGCGCCGTCACTGTTGTTTGAAGAAACACTTGCCCCTCAAAAACAGATCCTACAGCTGTAGCTATGCCGCCAAGTGCACCCGAGATCATGATACTAACTACCGCAAAGGCCGAGTACATTCCTGCTTTATTTTTGTAACGTAACCATCCAGCTTGGATGGAATAAAAGGGTTGAATTTTTGCCATTGGAGTGCGATTATCTATGCGTATTTTGCGAAAAATACGACGAACGTTGAAAGTACATTACGGTTTAGCGAATTTTAATTCATTAGCATGTGCCGTGGCCACCACCGGGACCTTTGATGGCGTGCATTTAGGCCATGAAAAAATTCTTTCTCAACTGGTCAAGAAAGCAAGAGAAGTAGGCGGTGAAAGTGTACTTCTAACTTTTAGTCCGCATCCAAGATTGGTGCTTCAACCAGATGTTCCTTTGGAATTA
>CEST01076392.1_pt1 | contig 13138 bp, 10 predicted proteins | sample 326921 | NCBI WGS metagenome assembly CEST01 (sample SAMEA2621509, study PRJEB7988) | marine metagenome | biome: marine biome (ENVO:00000447); feature: surface water layer (ENVO:00002042); material: "saline water (ENVO:00002010), including plankton (ENVO:xxxxxxxx)" | depth 5 m
CTTATATTAATCTCTTTTATTACTCTACTAATAAATTTTTTTTTTCCGTTAAATTCAGTCATTAATAGTTTGATATTAATATTACCTTTATTGATAATTTTTAAGAATTTAAAAATTTATTTTTCATTAAATTTTTTAAAATTTGTAATTTTTAACTCGATTATAGTTTTTTTATTAGTTGCAAAGAGCAATATATATCGACCTGATGCAATATTATATCACCTTCCATATATAAATGTTTTAAATGAAGAAAAGATAATATTTGGGCTCTCAAATTTACATTTCAGATTTGCTCATATTTCAATAATTCAGTATTTTTCTGCTTTTTTTAATAATTTTATATTTGGAAATAAAGGAATTATTTTTTCAACAGCTATTATTGCTTCTTCGGTAATTATTAATTTTTTAGCTCATTCTATTAATTATTTAAAGGCTAAGAAATTTGATTTTCATTTTTTTTATTTATTTTTTATTTTAATATTTATTGCTTATAAAATGAATAGGTATGGAGAATATGGGAATGATGCACCAACACATTTCTTATTTTTTTTTCTGATTTCTGAGATAATTCAATCATTTGATGACAAAAAAATGTCCTTTAATGCTAATAGTTTTATATTAGCTATTTTTATTATTCTAAATAAAATTACTATGGCTTTTGCTATTTTGCTTCCATTTATTTTTTTAAAAAAAAAAGACTTATTTAAAATATTAGTAATTCCAAAAAGTTATTTTGCAATCATTTTTTTATCTTTATGGATTCTTAAAAATATAATTATTTCTGGATGTGCTATATATCCTGTAAGTCAATTATGCTTTCAAGATTTAGAATGGTCTAATATAAATCAAACTAAAAATGTATCTGAAGAAAATGAGGCCTGGACCAAAGCATGGCCTAATTTTAAAAATATTAATAATATTTCACAGGCCGAATATTCTAAAGGATTCAATTGGGTTGGTACGTGGAGCAAAACACATTTAATAAAAATTATCAAAATCTTATCACCATATTTTTTATTGCTCATATTTATTTATTTATTTATTCATATTAAGCTTAAAAATAAAAATATAATGCGAGACGACACTCATGGTAAAAAATATCTAATACTCACAATGTTAATGATTGTTTTTTCTATTGTTTGGTTTTTAAAAGTACCTGTTTATAGATATGGCTACTCATACTTTGTATCATTTCTGGGGCTAGGATTTGCATATTTGTGTACTTTAAATAATCCTGTTAAGGAAAATGCTAATAAATTCTTTAGAATATTTTTGATTATATTTGCATTAATATTTATTTTGAAAAATGTATTAAGAATAATTAAACCAGAAGATCCAAATCACATTGGTTTTTTTCCTAAAATCATTTTTGTAAATAAATCAGAGGTAAAAAAAATTAAATTAAATGATTTTACTTATTATGAAAGTGTAAAAATGTGTGGTTATGGATATTCTCTTTGCACTCATTATATTAAGCAGAAATTAAAATCAAAAATATATTTTAATTATAAAGTAATTATAAAAAACTAGTCAAAAAACCTATATCTAATAATGCAATAAATAGCTTTAAAGGCATCCTTTAAGCCTATTTTTTTACCCTCATCATATGAACGGCCACTATAAGAAATTGGTACTTCATAAAAATTATATTTTTTTTTAGCCAATTTAACTGTAATTTCAGGTTCAATACCAAACGATTTTTCCCTTAAGTCGATTGATTTAATTGCATTGGATTTAAATAATTTATATCCAGTCTCCATATCTGTCATGTTTAAATTTGTGAAAGTGTTACATAAAGTTGTTAATAGTTTATTGGCGACATAGTGCCAAAAAAAACTTAATCTAACGTATTTACCCCCTAGAAATCTTGATCCATAGACAACATCAGCATCTGTTTTTAAAAATGGTTCTAGTAGGCTATCATAGTCCTCGGGATTATATTCAAGATCCGCATCTTGTATTAAGATAATATCGCCGGTTGAAATCTTAACACCAGATTTAATACCAGCCCCTTTTCCATAATTTTTTTCATGTCGAATTGATTTTATTTCATTAAATTTTGCAACTAAATCATTTATTATATTTGGTGTATTGTCTTCCGAACAGTCGTCCACAATAATGATTTCTTTTTCATAAGACTTAAATAGTAAAACTTTATCAACAATCTTAGACAAGGTTTTTTCTTCGTTAAAACAAGGTATAATTATTGAAATTTTCATTAGAGTTTATTTTTTATACAATTATTCTTTAATTACAAATTGTTTTAGTCGATCCAAAAATTTATACATAATAAAGATGCTAATTTTATAATAATTTCTATGGATTTTTAAAAATTTCATGATTTGTATATTTTGCTTAATAATAGAAAAAATATCCTTATTAGAAGCTCCACCATATCTCATTTTTACCAATGTCATGTTTAAATATTTTGATTTTAAATTGTTAATATCTAAAAATCTAAACATCAACTCAACATCTGCACAGTTTCCATTCTTTAAATCGTAGTACCCATAATCTTTAAATAATTTTTTTTTAACAAAAAAACTTGGGTGTGGTGGATGCCAACCTTTAAAAAATAAATTTTTTTTAAATAAACCAGGCTTCCAGTATCTTAAGGGGATATCTATGTTGTTTTTTTTAACATAAACTAAATCACCATAAACTATCTCGCACTCTTTATCTTCATTGAAAGATCCAACTATATTTTCTAGAACATTTTCATCGTTAAAAAAATCATCACTATGTAAAACTGAAATTATTTCATGATCACTTAATTTAATACCTTTATTAATTGCATCATATATTCCTAAATCATTTTCTATTAAAAATTTTATATTAGAAATATTATTTTTTTTTATAATTTCAATAGTTTCATCAGTTGAATTATTATCAATTATAATCAATTGATAATCTTTAAACGATTGAGCTTTAATAGAGTCTATGTTTGATTGAATTGTTTTTGCACTATTAAAAGTTGGAGTAATTATGGATATTTTCATTTTTATTTTAATTTTTTAACCAAGAATCTGATTTATAAACCTTATAATTAAAGATTTCATCTATTGCATAGTTTTCTTTAACAGTATTTACACAAATTTCTTTAAAATCAGCACATAGAAATTTTCCCCAAAAAAAGTTGATATTACTAAATTTTCCTATTTTTTCTACATGTGAGTAATTATGTACAATTTTATTATTTATAAACAGATCATCCAATCGATAATGAATAAAATTTTTAGAAATAAGTAACAAGAATAGAACTCCCATTACTAACGAAAGCTTTATATCTTGTTCTATAAAAAAATTTTTTAGATTTAATTTTTTGAAAAGTATAATTATAAAAAAACATGGTAAACTTATAAGTGGACCTAGTGCATATCTTGTTTCAGGAGCGCTAACAAACCACAGAAAGATAACAATAAATAAACAAATAAAAACATATAAGTCAGGCCTACTGATAGTATTTCTAGATTTATATTTCTTAATAAAATTTATTACCAACAGTAGACATGTTGTTGTAATTATAATCATACCTCCTATTTGTAATAATGCTGCACTAAAGAAATAGTCATTAATCCACTGAGTAACCCACTCATAACCATGTAATGAAAAATTTTCATCATTAACTCCATTTCTTGTTGGTAATGTTCTTGAAATCCTCATAGCCTCCTCAACAAAAAATTGAATCTCTTTAATGTTTATAGCCCAACTAGTTTTAAAACAAGTTTGATAGAAAGGGAAAAATAAACATCCACTTAAAAAAAAGCTTCTCAAAACCCATAGGGTGCTTGTGATAAGTAAAAAAATATTTGTAAAATTTATTATTTTGTAATCTTTATTTTTTAACAAAACAATAACTAGCAGTATTATCATTGGTGACATCATCAGGCGCGTGGTGATACATAAAAAAAGTGATAAAGTTAGTAAATTTATATAATTTTTATTATCTGATTGATTCTCAAAAGCTTTTAAAAAAAAAAAGATAATAAGAAAAAAAAATAACATACCAACAATGTCTCTTTCTGGATTTCCTAAATGATTTAATATCACTCCATTAGCGAATGGATGAAGGAAACTATAAAAAATTAATAATGCAATAGTTAATTTGAGAAAAATGTCACTATAGTTTAGCCTACTTTTTCGTCTAATTGTTTCGTAAATTAAAGAGCTGAGAACTAATGCGCTTATGTAATATTTTACGCTGAATTCATAAATATTTAAATCTAGTAGTGCTACCAAGGAATGCCAAGAAGAGTTAAAACCAAGTCTAATTTCCAGATTGCTTAAACCAAAACTAATTTTATGATGACTTAACCATTTTATGACTTGTAGGTGATACATTGGACTGTCAACATTCATATTGCTATAAAATGCAATAGATGTTGTAAAAAATATTATAAAAAAATATACAAAAAAGTTTATTTTAAGTACTTTTTTATAAGCTGCATATAAAAACAGCAAAAGACCAAATATTATAGTTATTTGAGTTAAATAAATAAGTGGAAAAAAGTAGTTAAAAAATAAAGAAATAAATATTAATAGTGATAATCCGTATAAAATATCGATATTTTTTATCGTAACATCATTACCATTAAAGCTAATTTTTTTTAAAAAAAATGAATATCCTAAGATTACCATTAATAGTAAATAATTACTAAAAATCGCCAATAACATTTATTTTTTTAACTCTTTTAAATTAGTTTCATTTAAAAAATGTTTATATGTTTCAAGTATATCTCTTTTTAATTCAGTTTTAGATTTCCACCCATTTTTTTTAGCATAAGAACTATCTAATAATTTTCTCGGCGTTCCTGTTAATAGTTTATTTTTATATTTAATCTTTAATTTAACACCAATTATTTCACATACTAATTTTGCATATTGATCAATAGTTTTTTCAATTCCAGACCCTATGTTTACTAAATTTCGTGATAATTTTTTATCTAAAAAATAAACAATAGCATCAGCTAAATCATCTACATAAATTAATTCTCTTCTGGTTTTACTATTTCCCCATAATTCTAGGGAATTTTTTTTTTCTACCTTACACCTGTGAATCTTGCTTATCAGAGCCGGTAAAAAATGACTACTTTCTAAGTTATAATTGTCTCCAGGCCCAAATGTGTTTGTTGGCATTAAACACTTATAATTAGTATTAAATTGAAAATTGTACGATTCACACATTTTAATTCCTGCTATCTTAGCAATTGCATAAGGCTCATTTGTTTTCTCTAGTTTTCCTGACAATAAATATTCTTCTTTTATGGGTTGTTTACAATGCTTAGGGTAAATACAACTAGAGCCTAAAAAAATTAAATTTGAAATATTATTAATCTTTGCCCCATGAATTAAATTATTTTGAATTGTTAAATTTTCGTAAATAAAATCTGCTTTATAAGTGTTATTAGCTTTTATTCCACCAACCCTTGCCGCACATATTATTAATGATTTTACTTTATTTTTTTTTAAGAAGTTAAAAACTTTTTTTTGATCTAAAAGATTTAAATTTTTCTTTTCTACAGTTATTATATTAGAGTAGTTCAGTTCTTTTAGCTTTTTTAATACTGTAGATCCAACCAGCCCCTTATGACCAGCTAAAAATATTTTATCATTTTTTTTCACTATACATATTTTTTAAATTTTTAAAGTCAGAGTCTACCATTTCTTTGACTAGATTTTTAAAACTAATTTTTGGTTTCCATTTAAGTAATCTTTTTGCTTTAGATGAGTCCCCTAGCAATGTATCAACCTCTGTGGGTCTATAATATTTTTTATCACACTCAATTATACATTTTCCATCTTGATTAAATGCTTTTGTATTTATTCCTTTTCCAGTCCATTTTAATTTTATATCTAATAAATTTGCACACATATTAATAAATTGTTTTACAGAATAATTTTTTCCAGTAGCAATTACAAAATCATCAGGTTTTTTTTGTTGCAACATTAACCATTGAGCTTCTACATAATCTTTCGCATGACCCCAGTCTCTTTTAGCATTTAAATTTCCAACTAATAATTTTTTTTGAAGTCCAAGTTTTATTTTACATAAGGCTATTGTAACCTTTCGTGTGACAAATGTTTCTCCACGTCTAGGACTTTCGTGATTAAATAATATGCCGTTACATGCAAACATGCCATATGCTTCTCTATAATTAATAGTCATCCAATGAGAAAAGAGTTTAGATACACCATACGGACTTCTCGGATAAAAATTTGTTTTTTCAGTCTGAGGTATCTGTTGAACTTTCCCAAACATTTCTGAGGTTCCAGCCTGATAAAACTTAGTTTTTTTTGTTAAATTACATGATCTTATTGCTTCTAATATTCTTAAACTACCCAGGGCATCGACATTGGCTGTATACTCTGGAATCTGAAAGGACACTGCTACATGAGATTGAGCAGATAAATTATAAATTTCATCTGGTTTTATTCTATTTATTATATTCATTAACATTATTGCATCTGTAACATCACCATAATGAAGTAAAAAATCTTTATTCGACTCTAAAATATGGTCTATTCTACTGGTGTTATATGATGACGATTTTCTTTTTACGCCATGCACTTTGTATCTTTTTTTTAAAAGAAATTCGGCCAGATAAGATCCATCTTGTCCTGTTATACCAAAAATAAGAGCTGTTTTCATGTTTTGCTTATATACATTTTATTGGAAGAAATTACAAAAATAAGAGGTAGATATATTAATTTTCTAGAGAAATAACAATAACTAATACAAACTATTGTGTCATATTTTTTTTAATTAGACTATTAATGTTAAAACATTATTTTAATGTACTCAAAACTTAGAATTATATAATAACTCATATCTTCCAAAAATGAAAAATAGCATCATATTTATATCAAATGCACTTGGTGGAATAAAAACTTTTCAAGATACTCTAATAAAATTTATAACTAAAATGGAAATTGACTGTTTGTTAATTGATGACCAACCATTAAAGAATTATGAAAAAATAAAAAAAAATTATTACAAAGTTAATATTTTAAAAGATATATATAAAACATTTAAACTTTTAAAAAAAATAAAAGAAAGAAATAAAAATATAAATACAATTTTTGTATTTTCAAATCCAGTTATCTTTGTGATATATTTTTTATATATTAAATTATCTTATAATAATAAAAAAATATTTTTCTTTGCTCATAGTCATCTAACCAAAAAAAGTACCTTGTTATATTTATGCTCACTTTTATCTACAATATTTTTTATACATATAAATAAAGTTTTTTATGTTTCCAAATTCACTAAAAAATATTGGGAGAAAACATATTTTTTTCCAAGGTTTGCTAAAAATTCAATTCAATATAATTCAGTAGAACCATCAAAAATAATTAATAAAATTAATAATAAAAAATTTAGAATTGGTTTTGTCGGTAGAATAGATAAAGAAAAAGGATTAAACAAATTTTTAGAAATAGCATATGAAAATAAAGATAATTTTATGTTTAATATATTTAGCGATAGCAGACTAAACTTAAATAATAATCAGAAGAAATATGTTAAATTTTTTTATAATAAAGATGTACCCACGATTTATAAAAATATAGATTTATTATTAGTGACTAGTCCTATTGAAAATTGTCCATATAGTGTACTAGAAGCCAAGAGTTATGGTATACCATCGTTAATCTATTTAACCAAGGGTGGGATTAATGAGATAGTAAAGAATAACCACGATGGAATAATTCTAAACGCTAAAATGAAAAACTTAAAAATTATTAATCTTATTAATAAAATTAAATTTAATTATAAATTTTTTTCTCATAATGCATATATGGAAGCTAAAAAGTATAATGCTAATATGAAAATTCCACAATTAATTAGGAATGAACTATTAAAATAATATTTAAATTTAAATTTTTCGTTCAATCAAAAATTTTTGATAGTAAAAAAACTCGAATAAACAAAATATAAAACCCCCATTAAAGTAACCCGCTCCTCTAATACACATCGTAACAAACAAAACGATAATAAATATATTGTATGATTTAATATTTCTTAAATTCAAAATATATTTGATAAAATAGAAAAAAATAATAAAGGCAAAAATTCCAAATTCTGTAAACAACTTGAAGAGGTTTGATAAGCCATCTTTTAGATTAAGTGTTCTTAGCTTCCAGTGAAGTGTCCTGCTGTCTTTTAGTGCTTCCTTTTTATCATTATATTTAGCATGCAAGTCATGGTGTGCATTATCCATTCCATCTATACCCCAGCCTAATGAGTGATTAATCAGCGTGTCTCTAGCAACTATAATTGATCTCTCATAAATTTTAGTGGTTAGATTTGTTGAATTAGGTGCAAGATTACTCTGTGTAATATTTTTGACATTAATTTGTGTAATTTTTCTAGTACAGTTGCTGTCTGAAAGAAAAAAGTATGAATTTATTAATACAAATAAAAAAGTAATAATCCAAAATTTAACATTTAATTTTTGAAAAAAAAATAACAACAAGGTTATTTGTGAGAAAAAATAGCCAACAAAATATGTTGTAGATAGATTATTTAGTACAATAATCACCTCTATTGAAAATAGTAATAAAAATAAAATATTATTTTTTTTGCCTTGTACTAAAATAAATACAGAGGAAAAGAAAACTGCTATTGTCATCATCGCTAAGTGTGAATTTTCATTATAAATACTATTAGTGAGGCTAACTTTTAAATATTTTTGGATCAAATTAATTAAAAAAAGGTCATTATTGCATTGCCCAGCATTATAAATTTGTGATTCTTCAAAAATAGAAAATAGAACAAAAATTATTAAATATAAGGTTAAAATTTTTTTAAAATTAGATAATATAAATTCTCGATAGTGACAATAAATTACAGATAACAAGAGCAAATATAATAAATTTGCTATTTCAGATTTATCAATAATTTCATGATAATAAAATTTAATAAGAAAAAAATGAGCAACAATGAATAGTACAAAAAATATTATATAATTTTGATAGTTAAATATTTTTTTAAAAGATAAATTTTTTTCTCCAATAAAACTGTAAGTTATAGGAACAATCAAAATTATAATTAAATAACTCAATCTAAAATTTTTGTAATTACTATAATATAGATCTCTAGGTAGCAAAGAAGATACAAATTTAATCTCAAGTAAATCCACACCCCAAAGGAAAAAATAAAATGTAAATATTACGATATAAATATAATTGTAATTAATTTTTAGGTTCATTTTGTAATGTATATAAATAAATACCAATATGTAAAAATAAAATAGAACATATCCAGTTATTAAAAAAGTTACCTGTTGTGGTTAATGGCCAAAGAAAAATAATTAATCCAGATAATATAGTGACATATTCTATATTAATAGATTTATTCTTTTTAATTAAATAATATACTTGTTTTAGATAATCAAAAACTAGTTTAATAAAAATAGCTAGAACAAACAAAAAACCAATCAATCCTGTTTCAGCTAATAATTGTAAATAATAGTTATGAGGGTGGGTATTACAAAAAACTATATTTGGATAAGCTGATTTCAATTTTGTTAATTTTTCATTAACTGTATTTTTGCAGTTGATTCTAAATGTTTTGACACCTCCACCTAAAAAAATATTTTTTTTAAAAATATCTATTGCAGAAGTAAATAGACCAATGTGATCAGGCATGAAAACGCTGGGACTTGTAGAGTGGCCAAATGTATGCATTATCATCTGATCAACATATCTACTTTTAATATTTTTATTTGTTGAGATTAAAACACCAAACATTATGCCTATTAATGCAAAAAGAATTACCGCTCTTTTAATACCTATTAAAAAAGGCGCTACCATAATTAAATAAAGTGTTGTGGTAAAAAAAGCTGATCGTTCACCAGATAAAAATATTAAAATGTAGATCATTATAATTAATATTGAAATATAATATTTATTAAAATAACCTTTATTTAATAAGTAAAAAGTACAAAAAATTGGTAAAATTTTTCCTAAATAAGATCCTAAAATTAGCTCATCCAAAAAAAGACCACTGAGACGATCTGGTCTAAGGTGCTCTCTAAAACCAAATATATTTTTTCCAGTAATAAATTGAAAATATCCGTCAAATATCAAAATGATAAGGGTAATACACATCATAAAGTAGAAGTGTTTTATAAAATTTTTTTTATTATTAAGTATAAAAACTACAGCTAGTGAGAAAAAACCGAATCTTACATATGTTAATGATGTTTTTATTGATTCAGAAAAATGATCTGACAACACTGAGGTTAAAACCAGAAAAATATAAAAACTCAAAAACAATCTTAAATAATTAGATTTTAATGAAAATATTTGATTGTTTTTATTAAAAATGAATAAAAAAATAAATGAGATCAATACTATAAACAAGTCTGGCAAAAATGGTCCAGAAATAAGAGCGGGTGGTATTAAAATTAGTAATACTGATGCAAACAATAAATAATTATGATATGTATTTTTTTTAGTTATCATAAATAACAATGCTTATTATATTTATATACATATCAGCTATTTCATTATCTTTAATATTTATTCAAAGCAAATATTTTATTTTGCTTGATGCGCCTAAAGATCAAACTCATAAATCAACATATAATAAAAACACACCTTTAACTGGTGGGTTATATATGTTTATAACAATGGCTACATACATGCTATATAGAGAGTACAGCAACTATTCTCTTTTGGTAATTACATTTCTTTTTTCATTCCTAATCCTTGGTATCTTCTCCGATTTAAAAACTAATTTCAGTCCTAAATTAAGATTATTATTACAATTTATATTGGTAATTTTTTTTATATTTATTTTAGATTTAAAAATTAATAAAACTGGTCTTTTTTTTTTAGACCATTTTATTGATAACACTATTTTTAATTTATTTTTTACCTCTATTTGTATAATTATATTAATTAACGGTTCAAATTTTTGTGATGGTGTAAATTGTAATGTTATTGGATATTATCTAGTTATAACTCTGGCCATTCTGTTTGTTGAATTGCCAAAGCCCACTAATTTTCCTGATATTGAAATAATTATAATTATTTTTTTTGTATTCTACTTGGTGAATTTTTTTCAAAAAACTTTTTTAGGAGATAATGGTGTATATGTAATTACTGTTTTTATGTCAATTTATGTGATCAGCTTTATTAATTTAAATGATAATATTTCACCATTACTAGCTTTAAACCTGTTGTGGTATCCAGCTTTTGAAAATTTATTCACAATAATAAGAAGATTGAATGCAAACAAGACGATTGATGCTGCGGACGGTCTTCACTTGCATACCTTACTATTAAATAAAATTTTCTACTTTAATAAAAATTATTTTATTTCCAATTCATTATCAGGCATGTTTTTAAACATTTTCATGTTTATTGGTATTTTTACAAGTATAAATTATCACAATAATTCAAAAGTTTTAACGCTCATACTTTTAATAAATATAATAATTTATGTACTGGTATACTTTGTCTTTTTATCTAAAAAGACGAAATCTAAATCTCATTAATATTATTAAAAATAAGATAGATAATAAAATAGAAGCTAAAAATAAATAAGTATCTTTAGGTGCATAACCAAAATGAAATAACCTTGTAGCAATCATATTGGAAATAAAACATATATAAACTAAATTATTTTCAGTTATGTTTCTTAAAAAATTTTCTAAAAAATTAAAGAGAAAAAATATTATCATAATACTAAATAATAAAAAAATTGGACTACCTGTGTAATATAAAAAAGATATAATACCTGGCAAAGTGTTACCTTTCATTACTGTTTTACCAGTATCTACGTTTGTTTTTACATCAACAAGACCAAACTCTTTCTCATAAAATGTGTAATCTAGAGCACGCTTATCTTCTTTTAATGCTCTAAAAAATAAATCATATCCTTTATTTTCCGAGCTTGAAACTAGGATTAAAGAGTCAATGCCAATCCATCTATTAATAAGTATAAAATTAATTACATCTTTCGGTGATGTATTAGCAATTAATGCAGTCGTATTTGGATTCTTAAATTCTTTTGAAACTTCTATGTCAATTTTTTCATGCAGGGAATCTGTTATATCTTTTTTTAAGTTTGATTTACTATTTTCAGATTTATTTTCTGGTATTTGGAAATTATAATTATTAAGTTTATCCCGATCAAGCAGATCACTATTTGATATATTTAATTTTTTTTTAGTTAGTTCGTGATGCTCATTTATAACAATTTTAACTTTTTCTATCCTAATATTATTAACTCCAAAAATCGATGTTACAGTAAGAAATAATATAACAATAAATAATAATATAAATTTAATATCATAATTATTTTTTAGCTTTATACTTTGTTGATATATTGGCAAGAGTAAAGAAGAAGAATTAATTATAAAAGACCTACTTAACATTGATGTATAAGAAGAAAAAATCTCAAACAAAATAATTAAAATTGTAAAGATATTTATCTTTTTTAAGTTTTTAATTTCCACATGTAAAATAAAACAAGAAAATGTTGTAAACCCGAAAAGTAAAAGCCATTTAATTAAATTTATAACTGTTAAAGGCAATTTAGTATCATAAAGAAATCCTCTTTGATGAATACCTAGTTTTAAGTTAAAGATTGCAATAAAAATTATAAAAACTAAAAAAATAATAAGCACTCCTATTCTATTTTGTAAATATAAATTTACAAAAAATAGTTTTTCTGAATTATTTTTATTTTTAATTATATAATTTTTTTTAAATTTTTTATTAATAAATGAAGAAAATATACAAATTAATGCTATTCCTATTCCAAGTGTTAAAATTTCATCTATATCTACTGATTTAATTTGAGCAACATTAGAATCGTAAACTCTGCCCTCATATAATATTAAGCTAAAGACATATTTAAACCAAAAACCAAGAAAAAGGTATGCGGAGAAAAAAATTTCAAAGTAACTTGCTTTATTGTCTGTTAAATAAAAAAGCATCCATATTAATGATAGGCAGTAAGCAATATAAATTAAGATTGACCCTTCATAAAACTTTATAGAGTAGAGAGATATTCCAACAAAAATAGTAAAAAATACAATTCTAATTATTTTATAAATTTGATAAATCATTATTTAATTTTACGATAATAAAATAATGCTAAAAATGAAGATATTGGATATGA
>CEST01049758.1_pt1 | contig 13105 bp, 12 predicted proteins | sample 326921 | NCBI WGS metagenome assembly CEST01 (sample SAMEA2621509, study PRJEB7988) | marine metagenome | biome: marine biome (ENVO:00000447); feature: surface water layer (ENVO:00002042); material: "saline water (ENVO:00002010), including plankton (ENVO:xxxxxxxx)" | depth 5 m
TAGGTATTTTTGATCTAAATAAACAATATAATTTTTTTGTATTGGTTTCTCACTATTTTTTAATTTAAAGAAATCATTATAATCAAGCGAATGGGAATAAGTTATTTTGTTTTTTGGAATATTTTCCAACATTGTATTTGATTCTGAGCCTCCTATAAAATAATGGTAATATTTATAAAATATAAAAAAAGATGATATTTTACGTAACTCTTGTATTTTTGAAATCAAATAATTTTTTACAAAAATTTTTTTAAAAAAGGTTTTAAATTCACTTCTATTTCCTGTTTCAACATAATTTCCCACATTAATCGATATAAATTTGGTTCCACGAAAAAATAAGATATTTTTCAATAAAATAAAAATTAAATCATGATTTGAAGATATATCGATAAAGTAGGTATCTTTAGGCATCTTCAAAATTGCAGAAATAAAATTGAAATAATTATGAAAATTATTTATTTTAATTTCAGTTTCAGTTTCATATTTTTTATCATCTTCTACCAAAATAGATTTTGATTTTAAAAGAGAAATATTCCAATATTCAAAATCAAAATTTTTATTTAAATGAGAGACATTAAATCTTTCTGCATTCCATCTGTTTAATGATTGTGATGTTAAGAATATTAGTTTTTTTGATTTCATTTTTTTAACAGATTTTCAGTTACATTAATATGTGAAATTATATCTTGAAAGATATTATCAAATGAATAATAGTTTTCTCCATAAACTTTATGGTAATGAGAATAAAGAAGTCTTGAATATTTTTTTTTGTTAAGAATACATTTTTTCCAATAATTAAAAATTCTTAATGAAGATTTTTCATCGTTTCCATAAAAATACTTCATTTTTCTAAAACTATTATACTTAAAATTATTTTGAAAATTAACATAAAAAGAAGGTTTTAATAAAGCCAAAGCTTCAATAGTTGGACTTGAAAATCCCATTGTAATACAAAGTGAACTTTTTAAAATTAAATCTTTTGTCTTTATATTGTCTTTTACAAAAAAACGTTTTGTTTTTATCATTTTATTAATTAGCTGAAAATGTTCGGGGTAAAGTTTTTTAAATGTCGCATTTGTAGTATATTTGGGCTTAAAAATAATCCTAATATCAAGATTTATAGATAAGAGTTTATACAAATAATTTAAAAATAAAAAATGCTCTTTTGAATTATTGACTGACCCAGAACTTGCTATACCACTACTGAAGCAAGCAACATAAAATGTGTTATCTTTGGTTATCTTTATTTTATTTTTATCTTTTAATATTTTGGTGAAGGGCATTGATAGAATCAGCTTAGAAGACTTTGAAAGCTCTCTTTTTGCCTCAGCTATACCTAATTTTGACCAGTGATATTCTTTACTAAAAAATTTATAAGAAGGTTCTACATTAAAATAATTTTTTTCATCATATATTAATGCGGAATGAGTATGTTTGTATAGAATTGTTTCACAGTTTTTTTTATTTAAAACTATATTCCTATATATGCTATCAACTGCATTATCGTGATATGCCATATATACTTTTATGTTAACTAAAGAAGAAATATTTGACCATAATATATAATTTTTTAAACCCTTAAATGCTACTTTTTTACTATTTAAATCTAGTAATAAAAAATTGAAAAAATTAATAAAAATTTTCAAAAATAGTTTGGGATAAAATATAAAAAGATGTTGGTAATTTAAATAATAATATGGAGCGACGGCTCTTGTTGAAATTGTTTCATAATCTTTTTTTTTTATTTGATCTTGGAATTTATGGTCAATTTTGTCTGTTAAAAATAATAAAGTTTTTTTTCTTAAACTATTATTTTGTACTAGCCAATCTAGCTCTAATCCTTGATTATTAGTGTTAAGTCGTATTCCAGCATTATATGCCCTCAAACCAATCTTAAAATTTGAAGATTTTTTTTTAAGTCTTGCAAAAAAAATAGAATAAAATGGATAAAGTACATAGAATAATACTAATTCAATATTCTTTAAATATTTTTGAAGCAAATTTATTTGTAAATTAATTATAACTAAATTTTTATTATATTTCCTGATTTCTTTACATATATCTAAAAATTCATTTTTTTTTTGTAATAAAATCAAATTTTCTTTTATAACTGCATATTCTATAAATTTTTTTTTTGTTAAAAAAAAGGCACTAAGAAAGTTAATTATACTATTTTTTTTTATCAAATTATTTCGAGTTACAAATTTCTTGGACTGCCAATGTGAATTAAATTTTTTTTTAAATGCGTCTTTAAATATGAACCAATTAAAAATTCTATAATTTTTTTTTATTAATAAATTTTTATCTTCTATTGTTTTTAAAAATAGAACAATATGTTCAGGGTTAATTTTTTCTAATTTTTTAATTGTTTGATAGCCTAACTTAGAATCATTCAAGTTATTAATTATAATTATTTTATTTTTTTTAAAATCAACTAATTCTAATAACTTCATGTTTGACAATTCTTTCTTATAAGCGACTGTAATTTGCTTTTTTATATCTTTAAAGCTTTACCTTTTTTGCCTGATTGTTCTATTCTATCTATTATTCTTCTTACGTAAATTGCATCTTTATAGTCTGCACCGTGATAGTTATTCAGCTTATTTCCTTGTAAACATTTAATTAGATCTTTTATTTGTCTAAAAAAAGCTGCGCTCCAGATACTATTATCTATCCATTTGTACTTAAAATATTTATCTTTCTTTGATAAAATTATCTCTTTAGAAGATTCTTGTTTATTAAATTTTGTTTTATTTATTAATTTTAATTTGCTTTCTCCTTCAATAAATAAGGCAGCTTTATCACCATAAATTGCCATAGAGGTAGTTTTCCATCCTATTGACACACTTGAAATTGATACATTTGCATTAAAGTCTTTAAAAAATAAAATGAATTGAGAAATATCGTCACTAGTAACTTTCAATCTTTTATTATTTTTTGTTTTTCTAAATTTAAGAAAACTTTTTTGTGTACCAAAAACTTTATCTACTTTTCCAAATAACCAAATCAATAAATCAATTTGATGAGATCCCATAGCATTTAAAACTCCCCCACCTAAATTTTTTTCTGACCACCAATTGTGTTTAATATTTTCATATAATCTTGATGAAAAATCATAAGATAAATTTACATTTAATATTTTACCCAACTGTTTTTTCTCAAGAATTTTTTTAATCTTAAATCTTAAAGGCTCAAATCTCATTTGATGGTTTACAAAGCAATCTACTTTTTTTTTAAAAAAAGAAAGACCTAATTTTTTTGCTTCTTTGTAAGATGAAGTAAAAGGTTTTTCACAAATAATAGGCTTTTTTTTAATTGATAAAATTTTTTTGGAATAATCAAACTGTTGTTTAGGGGGCAAAACATTACAATAAAAATCATCATTACAATTTTGAAGTAAATCGTTAAAGTTATTATAAATGTTTTTGATGTTATACTGTTTGGCTAATTTTTTTAATAAATCAATGTTCCTTCCATATATAGAGCTAATTTCTACTTGATGTATATTCTTTAAAGCTGGTAAATATGATATAGATGCATATCCCGTACCAAGAACACAAATTTTTAATTTTTTCATTTAAAATTTTTTTTTAATAAATCTATTGATATCTGGGCAGCTTTTGTTTGAGACTCATTAGAAGCACCACATATATGAGGAGTTATTATTACCCTTCTTTTTTTGTGCATATTTAAAAGCTTAGATTTCAAATTTGAACCATTTGTCTCTCCTGCTAAGACATCTGCACTAAAAAATATATCTTTTCTTTTTTTAAGAAAGTTTACTAGATCTTTTTCATTGATCACTTCTCCTCTTGAAGTATTGATTAAAATTGAATCTTTTTTAAGTAATTTAAGTGTTGATAAATCAATCAAATTTTGAGTTTTTTCATTTAAAGAACAACATATGCAGATAATCGAGGTGTTAGAAAAGATATATTTAATTGATTTTTTTTTATATTTTTTACCTTTATTTATTACATCATAATAAGTCACATCAGCACCAAACATTTTAAACCATTTTGCTATATTCGAACCTATTCTTCCTAATCCAATTATACCAACAGATTTTCCATAAAGCTCTTGCCCTCTCATTATGTCTTCGTTTTTTCTCCATCTCTTATTATCAACTTCACTAATTGCTTTATCTAACCTTCTTAAAGAGTTTAATGCTAATAAGAAGGTAAATTCTGAGCTTGCACGGATTTCATCAAGTTTTTTTCTATTGTTTAACAAAGAAAAAACTTTTATTTTTTTTTTTTTACAAATTCCTAATTCTATATGATTTATTCCAGTTGATGGGGTAACTAGATATTTTAAGTTTGGAAAAAAATTAAGTATTTCTTCATCAACTTTGAAGGTTTGTCCTGGATTAACTATCCAGCTTGTAATTTGATGATTTTTTTTTTTGATGTCGCTCTTTTTCCAAATTTCATCAAACTTAAAAATAAATTTAGTTGTTTTAAAAATTTTTTTATCAATAAATTTACTTGGAGCACTAAATAAACAGAGATTTTTTTTCATCTATAAATTAGATAATTTTGAGATTTCTCTGCCAATATTAACTAAATTTCTAAACTCTTTAGGAGTTGCGCTAAGAACATGATCTCTAATTACTTGAGAAGTTTTATTTAATGTAAAATGTTTTTCAATTACTTTAGCTCCTCTTGAGATCGCAAGAAGACAGGTTGCGATACCATGTGTATGATCACTATATCCAATACAATTTGAATCATCAAATTTTTGAGGAAAATTATCTAAATCTTCTGGGTATGTTGGATATTTAGAAACACAAAAAAGATAATTTAAATTATTATTTTTAGACTCAAAGGGTAAAGTTTTTTTATTCCAAAAACCAAGAGAGCAAAATATTTTCTCATAATCATTATTATTTATTATTTCTTCACATAATTCTGGGTGGTCAACAACTGTTCTTGAGGCTATCTTACATTTTTTTAAATTGAGTTTTTTAGCTAATTGATATCCATTTGGTGTTATTGGTGACACCATCATTTCTATTTCAAAATAATCACACCATTTTTTTATTTGTTTTGCTTGATCTTCATCTATGCAATTAATTTCTCCTGGCTTATCTCGCCAACCAAATTGGAACTTTACAATATCTGCACCAGCCAATTTAGATTCTTTGATCATTTCATATATTAGATCAAAATTTCCATCATGGTTCATTCCAACTTCTGCAATAAAAATCATATTATCAATTTTTTTAACTCTTTTTTATTAATAGTCAAACCTATACCTGTTGAATTTCTATCCAATGTCATTTCTCCATTATTAGGAATAATATTTTCATTAAAAATTTTTGCATGTTTTTCAATGTTATAATTGTATAATTCTGGTGAAAACTCATGAGGAAGATCTTTATCGTACTTGCCCGCAAGATGTAAGCTAGCAAAGCATAAGATACCAATATCTGGAGAGTGTGGCATTATTTTGGTTTTGCTGTTATTGGTAAATTTAAATAACTTTAGCATTTGTGAAATTCCCCCAATATTTAAAATATCTGGCTGAATTATACCTGGTTTAGCAATTGCTAATATTTCTTTAAATCTAATAGCTAATTTTTCATATTCTCCAAAAGATATTGGAATTTTCAATGATTTAACCACCTCTCCAAGCCCAAATAAATCATTTGTAGCTATAGGCTCCTCGAAATGACTTATACCACCTAGGTCCTCAAATTTTTTTCCTTGTCTAATTGCTTCTTTGACAGAATATCCTGCATTAGCATCGAAACCTAGGTAAAAATTTTTGGGTAACATTGATCTAACAGCTTTTAACATTTGATAGTCTTTACCTGGATCAACATCTTGTCTTAATTCATGCCAATCCATTCTAATTTTGAATGCTGTAAAACCTAATTTTAAGCCAATTTCAATTTTTGATTGCATTTCTTTTATGGTTTTTTTAAATCCATGACCAATTGACCAATATAAAGAAATCTTTTTTTTATTTTTGATCTTAAGAAATTTATATAAAGGTAGTTTTTTGTTTTTTGATTCTAGATCATACAAAGCTATGTCAATTGCAGCAATAACTTGCAGCCATCCATTTTTACCTAAACCATTCCAATACAGTTTATTCCATATTTCATTTATATTAATCTTTTTATTAATCAAAATTTTTTCTAATCTTTCTTTAAAATATAGTTTTTGTGATAAATATGAGTTACCTATAAACTGGCCAATGCCCTCTAAACCATTATTAGATTTAATTTCAATTATTACCACACCTGATTTTAATGGGTAAAAGTTTATTTTAGATATTTTCAAATTTTTTTCTCTCTTTTAAATATTTGTCTGCTAACCACAAATCATAATTATTTTTAATATTAATACTTTCTATTCTTCTCATCAAACTATGACCTATTTTTTTTCCCAGCATATTATCTTTTTTAATTACTTTTCTTATACTTGCTATTATAGATCTGTTGTCAACAAACAAGGCGTCTCTATGGATTCTCAATTGATGGTGCATTCTCTCAGAAATTTTTTTTAAACCTTCCTTGTTATGTTTGTAGTGTAAATCAAAATCTTCATAAACACTAATCACACTGTCTGATTTAAAAATTAATAAAGTATCTATAGCTTCCTGTATATCTTCAGCTCTTACGCAGGGTGTATTAGAATTTACAAAAACAACTATATTGGGATTAAAATTTTGTGTTTTTTTTAAAAATTTTAATGAGTCATAAATTACGTTATCTGTTGTAACAAAATCCATTGAAAGATTTTTAGGTCTTTGGTATCCATCAAATTTATATTTTTTTGAATTAAAATTTAATACTTTTTGGTCATCAGTGCTAATAAATACTTTATTAATATTTTTTACCTTTTTGATAGAATCCAAAGAATATTCTATTAAAAATTTTTTATTAATCTTTTTAAAAAGTATGTCGTTATTATTTCGAGCTCCAAGAATTATTAGAATTTTTTGATTTTTTAACAATCTTTTTTTTGATGCATAAAATCTTTTAATTTTACGTTTAGCTTCTAATATTTTATTCTCATTTGTGCTCATGGATTTTTCGTGCTGTCTATAAAAAAATAATGCTTTTTGAATGTTACCAATTGAGTTTGTATTAAGTAAATTTAACCATAATTCGTAACCATCTTGTGCATCAAAAGATGTATTATATCCACCAATAGCTTTTAATTTTTTTGTTTTTATAAATGAACATGCTCCGTGAGCTGGTAAATTTAATAATGTTTTTTTCTTAAAAATTTTATCATTTAAATTTTTATCAATAACTTTGCTGTAGCTATCAACATAATAATAATCACTATATGCGAAATTTATTTTTTTATTTTTTTTAAAAAAATTTATATAATCTTTAAATGCAGTTTTAACGAATGAGTCATCAGCATCTAACCTTGTAAAAAAAATTCCTTTACTTTTTCTCAAGGCTAAATTTGCACATCCTCTTAATCCAATTTTATTTTTGTTAACAAATAATTTTATTTTATTCTGATATTCATCAACATATTTTTTTCCTATATCAATGGATGTTTTATTATAACCATCAATAATTAAAATTAATTCCCAATCCTTGTATGTTTGATTTATAACACTTTCTATTGCTTCTTTAAAATAAGACTCATAATTATGATTGGGGATATAAACAGTAACTTTACAATTCATTTTATTTTTCAATTATTTGAGTAAAATCATAAAATTTTTTTTTAATATCATAATTAAATTTCAAGATTTTATCTGAAATCTTATTAGGTGTATTCGGTTTAAAAAATGGACTTTTAATTTTTTGAAGATTTTTTTTATTTATATTTAAACAAAAATTAATTTTAGAAATTATATTTTTTTTATCAAAATCTGAATTCATAACATTTTTTGCTAAAATTCTACCTTCTTGCCTAGAGCCTATATTAACAGTTGGTATTCCTAAGCTGGGAGTTTCCAAAACCCCACTGGATGAATTTCCAATTACAATATCTGATATTTTCATTAAAGAGATATATCTTTTATGGCCTAAAGATTTAAAAAAAAAACTATTCTTATCACTTTTTGTAAATTTTAATATCTTATTTAAAATAATTTTATTTTCATGATCCATATTTGGTGAAGTAAAAATCTTAATAGTATTTTTAAATTTTTTAAGAGCAAATAAAACGTTTGCAATTTGATGGCTTGACATATTTTTTTCAAGAGTAGTAGGATGAAAGGTTATAATAAAAATTTTTTTATTTAATTTTATTTTTAAATCTTTTTCTAACTGAATTTTAGGAATAAATTTTATTTTTGTGATTGAATAAGCTCCTAGACCACCAAAATTAAATATAGTTTTTGGATTTTCACCTAACTGCATTAATCTTTTTTTATAGTCCTCATGGATAGGAAAATGTAAGTGAGAAAATTTAGATATTGAATGTCTTATAGAGTCATCAATCGCTCCTAATGTTGTTTCACCACCATGTATGTGTGCAATAGGTACTCTATGTGACATAGCTGAAATAGCACCACCTAACAACTCATACCTATCACCTAAGATCACAACAACATCGGGTTTTGTTTTTAATAAGACATCAGAAGTTGATAAAATTGACTGAGAAATATAATTAGCAATGTCTTTTTCAGAAAAATTTTTTCTTAATATATTTTTTTTTATTATATACTTTTCTAATCCATCTTCTCTAATTTCATTGACTGTCTTGCCAAAATCGCCACTCAGATGAGATCCTGTCACCATAATAAATATTTTTGCATTCTTTTTATTTTTTGTTTCCAAGATAACATTTCTTAATAGTCCATAGTCAGCTCGTGAACTTGATATAAATAGAATTTTTTTCATTTTTAATATTACTTGATTTGTTGATTTTTAAGGTAATTTACAGGACATTTTTTTCCTAAAATTTTTTGAATTAAAAATGGTGACATTCCATTTCCAGGTCTTTTAGTGGTTAAATTATTTTTTGTAAACTTTTCTCCTTTTATAATATTTGTAGCAGCAACTATTGATTTTCTAACTAATAATTTTGTTTTATGCTCTGAAGAAGTAATAATTTTTTTTTCTGATCCTAGCATTAATTCTGTTTGTTTTATTAATTTAATCATATCAATTAGTTCATTTGGTTCTAAGCTAGCTTTGTGATCTGGACCTTTTAGTTTTCTTGAAAGGGTAAAATGTTTTTCTATAACTTTACATCCAAGTGCTACAGCAATACTTGGAGTTAAAATACTCGCAGAATGATCTGAATACCCAACATCATAACCTAAATTCTTTAATTTTTTTAAAAAAGTTAAGTTCAAATTTTTTAAATCAGCTGGATAATCAGATGAACAATGTAAAACAATTAAAGAACTTTTTTTCTTTTTTAAAACTTCTATTGCAGACTTTATTTCTTTAAATGTCGCCATTCCTGTAGATAATAAAATTTTTTTTTTTGAATACGATGCTTCTTTTAACAGGGGATAGTTAGTTATTTCTCCAGATGGGATTTTAATAAAATCTAATTTTAGTTTTTTTAAAAAATACAAACTCTTTAAATCAAAAGCTGTACTTAAAAATTTAATCTTCTTTTTTTTTGCATATTTTTTTAAATTAATTTGGTCTTTTTCTGATAATTGGTATTTTTTAAGCATTTCATATTGAGAGATATCACTACCTAAATTTTTTTTTTGATATGCAGCACTTTTTGTATTTTTTAGTATCAAGCTATCAACATCGTATGTTTGAAATTTAACATAATCTGCTTGCGCTTTAGAGGCTGTATCAATTAGTTTTTTTGCAATACTCATATCGCCATTGTGATTTACACCTGCCTCTGCAATTACAATTATTTGATTGTTTGTTTTCTTTAAGCTCATTTTTTTCTATAATTTCTATTTTGTTAAATAATATTTTTGATTATCGATTTTAATATAGGGTTTATATTTTTCAGTATAAGTGGCTCTAATTATTTTTTTTATTTTAGATTCTTTAAATTTTACTTTTATTTCATATAAATTATTCAAATCTTTTGACGTATATAATTTTTTACTCCAAACATATTTTTTTGTTTTTTTATTTTTCAAATAATAAAAGTTATCTTTTAAAAAGTTTTTTATAATTTTTTTTGACTGCAAATACATTCTACTATGAGTATTTTTTAATGTCTCTTCAATAGTGGAAAATTTTTTCAATTGAAATTTTGATACATCAATTATTTCACCTTTGTCAATTAAATGATTATCTATGTAATGCGCTGTGCTTCCGTAATATTTATTATCTTCATAAATTGCAAAATTGACAGCCCCTACACCTCTATATTTTGGTATACCTGGATGGAAATTAATTACTCCGTATTTTGATCTTTTAATCAAATTGCTCTTGAGAATATAGAAGCTCCTAAAACAAAAAATAAAATCTATTGTGATGTTTTTTATTTTAACTAGATTTAATTTTTCTTTTTTTTTTTTACTTTCTATATAGATAAGTTTTTTTGAATTATTTTTAAGGTACTTTTTTAATAAATTTGAGTATTTACAATTTTGTCTTCCAAAAAATAAAACATTACCAAACATTATTTTTTTAATTTATTCCTATTCATTTTTTAATAACAACTACTTGGCAAACTTATAATTTTTTCAAACATTTTTATTGAATTGTGTAAATTCATTTTTGGATATCTTTTTAAATATTTTACATTATGAAGTAAGCACCAGGCTGGTCTCAGAAATAAGTTTCTCTTATTTGAATAATCTAATAATTTTTTTTTTGTTCCTTTGGAAAAATTTTCTAAAATTAAAGTTTGTAACCAATAATTACTTTTGGATAATCTATTTTCTGAAAATATTATTAAATCTGAATCATCTTTAAATATGTTTTCATATTTTTTGAATAGATGTCTTTTTTTTTTTAAAATTTCTTTTAATTTATTAAATTGTGAACATCCAATTGCTGCATTAATATTGGGCATTCTATAATTATAACCTATTTGATCAAAATCAAACTTCCAAGTATTTTTTAATTTGGCTGTTTTGGAAATATGCCTTGCTCTTTCTCCAAGTTTTTGATTATTTGTTATTATAATTCCACCTCCACCTGTTGAAATTATTTTATTACCATTAAAGCTTATAATACCTAGATCCCCAAATGTTCCAGCATGTTTTTTATTATAGAAAGTTCCTAATGCTTCAGCTGCATCTTCAATCACTTTTATTTTATATTTTTTGAAAATTTTTATTACTTTTATAATATTTCCCACATGGCCAAAAGTATACATTGGTATAGCAGCCTTAATTAATCTGTTTGTATTTCTATTATAAGTTTTTCCTTTTTTAATTTTACAAATCTTTGATAGGTATTTTTCAAGTTTAATATCATCAATAAATAAACTTTCTTCACTTATGTCTATAAAGTGAGGTATTGCTTTACAATACAAAATAGCATTTGCTGCAGCTATAAAATTAAAACTAGGTAAAAGCACCTCCTCATTTTCTTTCACATCCAAAACATTTAAAGCTAAATGTAAAGCAGCTGTCCCATTTACGGTGGCTATGGAGTGCTTAGACTTAGTATATGAACAAATTTTTTTTTCTAACAAATCTATATATCCTCCACTGGATGATATGAAGCCACTATCTATACATTTATTTAAATATTTCTTATCTTCTTTATCTAAAAGAGGCTCATGTAAATGTACTGGTGGTTTTCCACAAACTTTAATTATTTTATTATAGATGTCGGATATTTTATTATTTGAGTATTTTTTCACTGATTATAAATTTTAGATTTAAAATTAATCTTATTAATATTTTGCTCAAACCACTCTATTGTAAGTTTTAAGCCCTTCTTTAAGCCTTTTTGTTTATCTAATTTTGGTGCCCATTTAAGTAATTTTTTTGCTTTAATATTTTTTGATAGAAGCCTATTAACTTCACTTTTTTTTGGTCTAAGTCTTCTTTTATCATGACTAATGATTAATTTTCTTCCCATCAAATCTCCAATCATTGAAACTAATTCCTTTATAGTTATTTCATAACCAGTACCTAAATTAATTGTTTCCCCAATTGTTTTTTTATTATTAATTGTTTTGATAAATGCATCAACTGTGTCTGAAATATAAGTAAAATCTCTTGTTGAGCTAGTCTCACCCAAGTTTATTTTTTTTCCATTAATTGCTTGAAGAATTATTGTTGATATCACAGCCCTAGCAGATTGCCTTGGTCCATAAGTATTAAAAGGTCTAATAGTTGTGACTGGTAAATTATAAGAGGCATAAAAAGAATTTGCCATTTGGTCTGCTGCTAGTTTACTTGCCGCATAAGGGGATTGAGCATTGAGAGGGTGTGCTTCATCAATTGGAATATATTTTGCAGACCCATACACTTCGCTTGTTGAGGTATGAATTAATTGATTAACATTATTATTCAAACTAGCTTTGAAAATATTCATACTACCCTCTATATTTGTTTTTAAATATGAAAAAGGAGAAAGATAAGAGTACGGAATACCAATTAAAGCTGCTAAATGAAAAATAGTATCTATTTTTTTTGTTTGGTTATTAATGAAATCTAAATCCCTAATATCACCAAGTACAAACTCAATCTCATTTTTAATTTTATTATCAATATTATCTAACCAGCCATATCTATTATGATCGTTATATAAAACTAAGGCTTTAACCTTATGCCCTTTTACAATTAATTTTTCAACTAGGTGTGATCCTATAAATCCTTCTGAGCCTGTTACAAATATATTCATTTTTTATAGCTTTCTTTGATTGGATTCATTAATTTCTCTTTTAAGCTCATCATACTGATACATAATTCTTTTCATAAATTTCATAGTAAGTTTTGTTTTTTGAGACATACCTTCTGGGGTTAATATATACATGTAGCTCAACTTATTTTTATTTTTGCTAAAATTATTTATTTTAATTAGCCCTTTATCCTTAAGTGCTTTTAAGCAATAGTTTAATTTCCCCAAACTGAAACCCATATCCTTAGCAAGTTCTCTTTGGGATGATTCCTGATTAGAGTCAATTTTTCTTAATAAATTAAATAAATCGCTATTATTTTCCATTGTTCAAATTTTGAACATATAGTTCAAATATTGAACAGTCAATTTTAATATTTTGATTAAAAAAAA
>CEST01011313.1_pt1 | contig 12992 bp, 13 predicted proteins | sample 326921 | NCBI WGS metagenome assembly CEST01 (sample SAMEA2621509, study PRJEB7988) | marine metagenome | biome: marine biome (ENVO:00000447); feature: surface water layer (ENVO:00002042); material: "saline water (ENVO:00002010), including plankton (ENVO:xxxxxxxx)" | depth 5 m
GTAGAAGAGCAGGAAATTGTTGCTGCTATGAAATTACTTTGGGAGCGGCTTAAGATAATCATTGAGCCTTCTTGTGCTGTTGCTTTTGCGGCACTTCTAAAAGATAAAAAGACATTTTCGGGAAAGAAAATAGGGATTATTCTCTCTGGCGGAAATGTTGATTTAACAAATTTACCTTTTTAAAACCCCACGGTTTCTTTTAATTTGCAGTGTGAGAAAATTACTATTACTTATACTGTTTTGGAGCTGCATGAGCCTTCAAGCACAAGAGCGAGAATCTATTTATGTAGAGGCTAGTTATACTTATGGAAGTATTTTAAGGCATAACAAAGATGTAGAGCACCTAATAAGGGGGCATCCTAAAGGTTTTATTTTAGGATACAATGTTCAAACCTATGGGGCAGAGCGTTGGCAACAAGCCTATAATTACCCAGATTTTGGAGTGTCTATGGTGTATCAAAACCCTCAAAATGATATTTTAGGAAGCACCATAGGGATACATGGCCACTATAATTTTTATTTCTTAAAAAGGAATCTCTTTTTACGTTTGGCTACAGGAATTGCATACGCAGAAAATCCTTTTGACATTGATGAAAACCCCAATAACAATGCGTATGGAACTCATATACTTGGTTCTAGCTACTTTATGCTTGGGTACAGCAAGCAAAATATTTTTAGAGGTTTTGGCCTTAAGGCAGGGTTGTCATTAATTCATTATTCAAATTCAAGTGTTAAATCGCCAAACACAAGCGCTAATATTTTTGCTGCCACCTTCGGGGTTACCTATGAAATTGATGCAGACAAACAACAAAGTTACATAACAACAGAGCGATTTGAAGAAATTAAGCAACCCATTCATTTTAATATGGTGCTTCGAGGCGGAATACAAGAGGGACGTGTCATAGGTCTTGGGCAAAAACCTTTTCTTGTGGTATCTGGATATGCAGATAAAAGGCTTAGTTTTAAAAGTTCGGTGCACCTTGGTGTAGATTTTATTTTCGCAAAATTTTTAGAAACAGAAATAGCTTACAGTGCTGCTGCGTTTCCTGGAAATGGGGTTACTGGAGATGAGGACTACAGGAGAATAGGTGTTTTTGTAGGGTATGAATTGCATGTAAATAAATTATCTCTTATTGGCCAGGTTGGTTACTATGCCTATTACCCATACAAATTTGAAGATCGTGTGTATCTAAGGCCTGGTTTGAAATATTATATCAGCAAAAAGGTATTTGCGGTAGTGACCTTAAAATCACATTGGGCAAGCGCAGAAAATGTTGCCTTTGGAGTTGGTTTTAAAATTTAAAATAATACAATAAATAACAATGAATGTAACTTTTCAGAAAATACTAGCCCTAGTTTTGTTTACAGTTATCCATGGCTGTGATTCACCCCCTTTTGGTGATTGCTTTCAAGCTGCTGGAACTAGTGTTTCCATGATTGTTGAGGTTGAGTCCTTCTCAAAAGTAAGAATTGAAGGAGAGGTTACCCTATTTATAAAACAAGGAGATGTTCAACAGGTTGCTCTTACAACTGGAGAGAACTTGCTTTCTGATGTGTCTATTTTTCTGGTAGAAGACACCTTGGTAATTACAGATACAAATGCATGTAATTTTGTTAGGGATTATGGCGTTACTATCGTTACAATAACCACCCCAAACCTTACCGCTATTAGAAACTCTTCTAATTTTGATGTTACAGGTATTGGTACTTTGGCTTTTCCAGAGTTGTTATTAACTAGTAATACTACTCAAGGTCCCGGTGGTATTGAAACAATAAAAAAATCAGGTGATTTTTATCTAGATATTATCTGTGATAATTTTAATATAAGTGCCAATGGCAAAAGTATTTTTTATATAAGTGGCGCTGCCAATAAGGCACGTGTAAACTTCTCTGATGAAAACCCTCGTTTTGAAGGAAGAGATTTTTTGGTGAACGAATTTGACGTTCTACATAGAAGCTCTAATAAAATGATTATTAACCCACAAGAAAAGTTAACGGGAACACTTCTAAGTACCGGAGATGTTATATCTGTAAACAAGCCCCCTTTTGTGGATGTTGATGTCATGTTTACAGGGCAATTAATATTTGAATAGCCTTCTTTTTTTAAAAAACATACGCAATATCCTACGCTATTTTTAGGTAGTTAGTTCAACAAATAAAGTTTCAAGGCTCGTGTTTTTTTTGTGAAGCTGCAGTATTTTGAGCCCACTGTTTTGTGCAAAATCAAACACATCTGCTCGCATGTCTTTTTGAGTATCAAAGTAAATATGATATACAAAACCATGGATATTTTCTAGTTTACTTATGTTAAGAGTTTTAAGCAGCTCGTTTTGTGCTATGGGGGAGTTGAACTCTACCTCAATAATTTGTTGTTTGTTTTTGGAAAGCTCTTCCAGTTTCTTGTCAAGCACAATACAGCCTTTGTTAATGATAATAACGCGGTCACAAATAGCTTCTACTTCTTGCATGATATGTGTTGAGAGTAATATTGTTTTTCCTTTACCTTCTGCTGCCAATTTTTTTATAAGCGATCTAATTTCCGCCAATTGGTTGGGATCTAGACCAGTGGTTGGCTCGTCTAAAATTAAAACTTGTGGGTCATGAAGCAAGGCGTTGGCAAGACCTACACGTTGTCTGTACCCTTTTGATAATTGTTTTATTTTCTTTCCAGAGGCTGGAGTAAGCCCTGTTTGCGAAATAACCGATGCTATTCTATCCAATGGAACCTTATGGATCTTGGCATTAAATTCTAAATATTCTCTAACATACATATCTACATACAATGGATTGTGTTCTGGTAAATATCCAATACTTTTTTGCACGTCTTTGCTGTGTAATGAAACATCAAACCCATTAACAATTGCGATGCCTTGTGAGGCAGATAAAAAGCTAGTTAAGATTTTCATTAACGTAGATTTACCTGCGCCATTAGGACCTAGAAAGCCCACGATTTCTCCAGTATTGACAGAAAATGAAACGCTGTCCAGTGCTTTTTGAGACTGATATGTTTTAGTGATATTTTTTACTTCTATAGACATAATGGAAAATCTAAAACAAATGTACTTAATTTTAATGGTGCGTTGCTCAGGGTTGAATTGCAAATATTTTCACAAATAATTTTTAAACCATACAAGATTAGCTACTTTTGTTAAGGTGGTTTTTAATAGCACTATCTTCTCGATAAACGTATGGTGGCACCCATTACAAAACTCTAACTTAAGGGTGTTATTGTATTTAATTATACAAGATAAGCCTCATGTGAGGCTCTTTTTTTTGAATTAAATTATGAAGAATAAAAAAGAACTAGGAACTTGGTTGAAGGACATGGATTTGGCACATCCATTACTCATTGCAGGGCCCTGCAGTGCAGAGACCCAAGCACAGGTACTTAATATAGCACACCAATTAAAAGACACAGATACCACGGTTTTAAGAGCGGGTATCTGGAAGCCTAGAACGCGTCCAGGAAATTTTGAAGGTGTCGGCGCAGTAGGTCTTAAGTGGTTGCAAAGAGCTAAAGAAGAAACAGGACTTTTAACCTCAACAGAGGTTGCTAATGCTAATCATGTAGATTTAGCCTTAGCGCATGACGTTGATATTTTATGGATTGGTGCTCGTACAACAGTTTCTCCATTTATTGTACAGGAAATCGCAGAGGCTTTAAAGGGTACAGATAAAATAGTTTTGATAAAGAACCCAGTAAATCCAGATTTAAGCTTGTGGCTTGGAGCTGTAGAGCGGTTTTATGAAGCAGGAATGAAAAACTTAGGTGTTGTTCATAGGGGTTTTTCTTCTTATGAGAAGCATACCTACCGTAATAACCCCGAGTGGCAAATACCTATTGATTTACAAAATAGATTTCCAGACTTGCCCCTCATTCTAGACCCATCACACATTGCAGGTAGGCGAGATCTTATTTTTGATTTGTGTCAAACAGCATTAGATCTTAATTATGATGGTGTAATGGTTGAAACCCATCATGACCCAAACAATGCATGGAGTGATGCTCAGCAACAAATTACCCCAGATACCTTGAAGCAGATGACGGTAGATTTACGTATTAGGGTGCAAGAAGGAGACGCCTTAGAGTATAAAAACAAATTAAATACGCTTCGCACCAAAATAGATGTTTTAGACCACCAGTTGGTCGAAACTTTAGGGAAACGAATGAGTATTGCAGATGAAATTGGAGGGCTAAAGAAGTCAAACAATGTTGCCATTTTACAAACCAAACGATGGAATAATGTTTTAAATAAAATGATTGTGGAAGGAGAAGAGTATAAGTTAAGTGAAGATTTTATTTTAAAGATTTATAAAGCCATCCATCAAGAGTCTATAGACCACCAGAATAAAGTCGTGACAAAAAAATAAGTCACAAAAAAAGCCTGTATTTCTATACAGGCTTTTTTATGCTATTGATAGCGTATTCTATTTGGCTTTCTTGAATATGTAACGTGTAACAAAAATTCCTTTACCATCTTCTTTTCCAGCGTCACTTTCTATACCACTGTTTACAAAAACAAGTTCCCAACCTTCTTCTGCCATCGTGTTAATCTTAGAGGTGACAAGCGCATCGTTAGTAGCGATATTTTGAAAACGAATTCCTCCAAGGTTAAAGAAGTTTAATAATTTGGTTTCATCATAGCCTTTTACACGAATTTCTCCACGATTAGTTTTGTTTCTTTTATCCTTTTCTCCAGTTTTTGTAGAAGTTGCATCTTTATAGTTTCTGGTTTCGTTTGCAGAAATCATACGAGACCTACCAAGACCGTTAGGGATAATAGACTCTATTACTGTTACTGTTTGGTACTCGAATACTTGTGCATTTACATCAAAAGAAAATAATGCTACTACAGCTACTACTAAAATAATTTTTTTCATAATTTTTTTTAATTTAAATAATTTTTGGCAAATCTATACAAAACGTATGTCATCCCATTAAAATTTCAGAGTTTTGTAATTAATGAAAGGAATCGTCTATAAATCTACTGGAAGTTGGTATACCGTCAAGGCTACCGATGGTACCATCTATGAATGTAAAATAAAAGGAAAGTTTAGAATAGAGGGTATAAAGAGTACCAATCCTGTAGCTGCGGGAGATCATGTAGTGTTTGAGGTGGAGACTAATGGTGATCAAACCATAGGTGTTATTAACAAGATTGCTACACGTGATAACTATATCATCCGTAAATCTGTGAACCTTTCAAAACAAACACACATCATTGCAGCCAATGTAGATATTGCTTTTTTGCTAGTAACCCTTAATAATCCACCTACATTTACACCTTTTATAGACCGTTTTTTGGTTACCGCAGAGGCCTATCATATCAAGGCAGTGCTTCTGTTTAATAAAATAGACACCTATAATGAAGAAGAAACCCTAGAGATTAAATACTTGGCAGCTCTTTACAGGAGTATTGGCTATGAGTGTGTTGGTATTTCTGCTACTACAGGAAAAAATATAGACACCGTCAAGGATATGATGAAAGGTAAGGTTTCTATGTTTTCTGGTCATAGCGGTGTAGGTAAATCTACTTTAGTGAATGCGCTAGAACCCAATTTAAATTTAAAAACCACTAAAATATCTACGCAGCATATGCAAGGTCAGCACACAACAACCTTCGCAGAAATGTATGATCTATCTTTTGGCGCTCAAATTATAGACACCCCAGGTATCAAAGGGTTTGGTGTTGTTGAGGTAGAGAAAGAAGAATTAGGAAATTATTTTCCAGAATTTTTTGAGCTAAAACAGTACTGTAAGTTTAATAACTGTTTGCATAAAGAAGAGCCTAAATGTGCTATAAAAGAAGGCTTAGAGAATGATTCATTATCTTGGTCTAGGTATAAAAGTTATTTACAAATTTTAGAAGGAGAACAAGAACATTTTAGAAAAGATATTTACAACAAAAAAGAATAATTTTAAGAGCACTCATATTGCTTGAGGGCTATTACTATTATATTTGTGTATGAGAGTAGTGATACAAAGAGTAAAAGAAGCCTCGGTTAGCGTGCAAGGGGTTAAAATTTCAGAAATACAAAAAGGCTTGCTTATTTTAGTAGGCGTTGAAACTCTAGATACACAAGATGATATAGCTTGGTTGGTGTCAAAAATAGCTAAGCTTCGGGTTTTTAGGGACCTTGATGGGGCTATGAATTTATCGCTTCAAGATTTGCTGGCAGATGTTATTGTGGTAAGCCAATTTACCCTACACGCCAGCACCAAAAAAGGCAACCGCCCTTCTTTTATTAAAGCTGCCAAGCCAGAGGATGCAATACCATTATACCAGGGTTTTGTTGATGGTTTAGAAAAGCAGCTCAACAAGAAAATACAAACAGGACAATTTGGAGCCATGATGGATGTAGCCCTTGTAAATGACGGCCCAGTAACGATCATTATAGACACAAAAAACAAAGAGTAATGGATATTAAAAACGCACAACAAGAAGTAGATACCTGGATTAAAGCCCATGGAGTTCGTTATTTTAATGAGCTTACTAATATGGCGCAACTCACAGAAGAGGTTGGAGAAGTAGCCCGTATTATTGCTAGACGCTATGGAGAGCAAAGTGAGAAAGAAAGCGATAAAAATAAAGATTTAGCAGAAGAACTAGCAGATGTTATCTTTGTAGTTCTGTGCCTAGCCAATCAAACTGGCGTGGACTTACAAGATGCTTTTGATAAAAAATTGGATATTAAAACCAAGCGTGATCATGACAGGCATCACAACAATAAAAAACTACAATAATGTTTAAAAGAATTATAAACCATAAGGGGTTCTGGAGGTCTGTAGCAACTCTTACATTGGCTTTCGCTATTGTATTCTTTTTTGTGCAATGGGCCTTTGTGGGCTTTAGCTCAGGGTTTTTAAATGTAAGTCTAAGAACGGTTGCTGCACTAGTTTTGGGGGGTTTTATCTATGGTTTTTTAATGACCTACGGAAAATTTTGGGGGAAGTTAAAACAGCTAGACCACAAAAATAAATGATCGCTAAGCTCTCAAAACATACCGATGTAGTAACGGCTTCAATTACTTTGCCTGGCTCAAAAAGCGAGAGTAATAGGCTGTTAATACTCCAGGCTTTATATCCAGGTATTGTAATAGAAAATATTTCTATCAGTGATGATACTGCCGTGTTGCAAAAAGCACTTGCCAATACAAATACAATTCTCGATATTCATCACGCTGGAACCGCCATGCGTTTTTTAACACCTTACCTAGCGGCGACTACTCAAAAAGAAATAATACTTACGGGAAGTGCAAGAATGCAAGAACGGCCAATAGGTATTTTGGTTACTGCGTTGAGAACTTTAGGTGCAAAAATTACCTACACCCAGAAAGAAGGCTACCCTCCCTTGTGTATAGCGCCTTGTGTACTTCAAAGCCAGGTAAGTATTTCTGCCAATGTGAGTAGTCAATACATTTCTGCCTTACTACTCATCGCTCCTCATTTAGAAAAAGGCTTGCTTATAACCTTAGAAGGTGCAATTACCTCAAGACCTTATATAGAAATGACACTTATGCTTCTTAAAAAAATTGGAGTGTCCTGCTCATTTAAGGATCAGGTTATTGAAGTATTGCCTCTTAAGAGCGTCAAAAAAAGCAGCATTATTGTTGAGGGAGATTGGAGTTCTGCATCCTATTATTATAGTCTTGTTGCTTTATCAAAAAACTTGAAAGTACGTCTTTCAAGTTTTAAAATAGATAGCTTACAAGGCGATACAGCATTGGTTTTGTTCTATGAAAACTTAGGCGTTACCACAACCTATATCGATGCGCATACCATATTGCTTTCAAAAAATAACAACCCTCTTCCATCCGTCTTTAAGGCAGATTTGACAGCAACGCCAGATCTGGCCCAGACCATAGCAGTTACTTGTTTTGGCCTAGCAATACCCTGCCACCTAAGGGGCTTACATACCCTTAAAATAAAAGAAACAGATAGGTTGCGGGCTTTACATGTAGAGTTCACTAAATTAGGAGCTGTAGTTTATACCACTGGAGAGGCTTTGCGCCTAGAAGGTCATACAATACCTCTTGAAAAAATAATTAATAACCCAATTATTACCACCTACCAAGACCATAGAATGGCAATGGCTTTTGCGCCTTTGGCTATGTTGTTTCCTCTTACAATTCAAGCACCTTTGGTAGTTGCAAAGTCTTATCCAAGTTTTTATAAAGACCTTACTAAAATAGGAATTGAGACCACTTTTTTAGAATCTTCCTTAGCCTAAAACAGTAACGTTTTATCGCGGCTTTAGTGTGGGGTACCTACTGAAAATTCCTGAAGAAAAAATACTTTAATAATAAATGGCCTTTTACTTGACAAGGCCTATCCTCAGATTGTATATTTGCAAATTTCACTTTAAAAATCGTACGTACATGAAATTATCGCATTTTCATTTTGATCTGCCACCAGAACTGCTAGCAGAACACCCAGCCGAAAACAGAGATGAATCTCGTTTAATGGTCTTGAATAGGAAAGAACAAACCATTGAGCATAAAATGTTTAAGGACCTAATCAACTATTTTGATGAAGATGATGTGTTGGTCTTGAATAATACCAAGGTGTTTCCAGCTCGTTTATACGGAAATAAAGAAAAAACAGGTGCGAGAATCGAAGTGTTTTTATTGCGTGAATTAAATCCAGAAACTCGTCTATGGGATGTCTTAGTAGACCCAGCGCGTAAGATACGTATTGGAAACAAGTTGTATTTTGGTGAAGATGAAACTCTAGTAGCAGAGGTTATTGACAACACGACCTCAAGAGGTAGAACATTGCGTTTTTTATTTGATGGTTCTTATGAAGAATTTAGAAATAAATTAACAGAGCTTGGTGAAACACCTCTTCCAAAATATATTAAAAGACCTGTAGAGCCAGAAGATGCAGAGCGCTACCAAACTATTTTTGCAAAAGAAGAAGGAGCTGTAGCTGCTCCAACAGCTGGGTTGCATTTTTCTAAGCATTTGTTAAAACGTCTAGAAATTAAAGGTGTTGATTTTGCAGAGGTAACCCTTCATGTTGGCTTAGGTACCTTTAGTGCTGTTGAGGTTGAAGATTTGTCTAAACATAAAATGGACAGCGAAGAAATGCGTATTGACCAAAGCACTGTTGATGTAATTAATAATGCTATTGTTGAGAAAAGACGTATTTGCGCTGTGGGTACAACAGCAATGCGCGCCTTAGAAAGTTCTGTTTCTTCTCAGCACACACTAAACCCTTATGCAGGATGGACAAATAAGTTTGTTTTTCCTCCACATGATTTTAGCATTGCAAATGCTATGGTGACAAATTTCCATACTCCAAAATCTACTTTATTGATGATGGTTTCTGCTTTTGCAGGGTATGATTTTACCAAAAGAGCTTATGAAGAGGCTATAAAAGAAAAATATAATTTCTTCTCATATGGTGATGCCATGTTGATTATCTAAAGAGATATTTTATAAAACTAAAAAGCTCTAGTGTTTAAGCATTAGAGCTTTTTCTTTTTGTATGGTTTTGATGCCGCTATGTGCCTTAAATAATGTATTTTAGTTGCATTAATGTACTTATGTTATTTTGATAAAAAAACTCACACACATATTAATCATACTTTTTACTGCCCTGCCTTTGTTGTCGCAAGAGCCATTAAGCTGGGAACTTGATTTAGATATTACTTCTGAAATCATAGAGCTTCGTTCTCTAAACCTAGAGGCTATAGTCGCCCAAGATGCCATTAATGATTTAGATAAAAATCAACCTTGGAGGTATGGTATTTCAAGAGACTTAGAGATAGATATAGCATCTGACGGCGCTTGGAATGAACTTCCAAATGGTGAGGGTAGACTTTGGATAGCAGGTGTTAAATCACCAGATGCTATAAATTTAAGTGTAAACTTTAATGATATTTTCATCCCTCAGGGCGCACGGCTTCAATTGTTTAATGGGGATAGAACAGATGTCTCTCGCATGTATGGTTCTCAAGAAAACACACCCAATAACAAGTTAGGTTCTTGGTTTGTCTCTGGTGACATTGTATGGATAGAATATTTTGAGCCGGCAGGAGTTGATCAAATTTCTCGTTTAAATATTGGGAGTATCATTCATGGATATAGAATGGGTAAGGTGCACCAGCTTGTAGAGAAAAATCGTGGTTTGAATGACAGTGGCGCTTGTAATTTTGATGTAAACTGTCCTGTTGGAGAAGATTTTGAAAACCATAAAGATATTGTTAAAAAATCGGTGGCATTACTCTCTTTAGGTAATGGGTATTTATGTTCTGCCTCTATGGTTAATAATACTGCTGGAGATAAAAAACCATTTTTATTAACAGCAAACCATTGTTTGCAAAATAGTAATCCTACCTACTGGAGCGTTCGGTTTAACTGGATGAGCCCTAGCCCTATTTGTGGAGATGAAACACCTAGTGTTGACCTACAAACAAACTTTACAATTAGCGGCGCCATATTAAGAGCAAACAACTCACTTAGTGACTTTGCTTTGGTTGAACTTGTAAACCCAGTGCCCCCTTCCTGGGATATAGTTTTTGCAGGTTGGGATAAAAGTGATGAGACTCCTTTGTTTGAGGTGGGTATACACCATCCAAACGGTGATATAATGAAACTCTCCAGAGATGATGATGGTGCTGTAAAAGAAAATGCAAACGGCACACAGGTTTGGCTTATTGGTGGTGTTTCTGTTGGTAGTGGTAACGGCTGGGAGATTGGAACCACAGAGAGTGGGTCTTCAGGATCTGCTTTGTTTGACGATGCGGGAAGAATTATTGGGCAGTTATATGCAGGACAATCAACCTGTAACGGCACACAAAATAATGATGATTATGATATTTATGGCCGCTTTGGGGTCTCTTGGGATGCTGGAGATACTCCACAAACTAGGCTTAAAGATTGGTTAGATCCTTTAGATTCTGGGCAAACTACTACAGAGTCTGTACAAAACATATTAGGAATTCCAAGCAATCAACTAACAGGTGTTTTAGAGATATACCCCAACCCTGCTGCTACTACAATCACCATATCCAATACAAGGTATCCAAACCTTATTTATAATATGTATAGTGCAACTGGGCAACGTTTAATGGGTGGCTCTTTGTCTAATACTAACAATATCATAAACATTGAAAGCTGCGCCAACGGAATCTATTTTTTACATCTTATTGATGGCAATACCAATCAACAGATTACAAAAAAAATTAGTGTAGAAAAGTAACTTTATTTTCTTAAATGTATCAGGCTGGTCGTTTCTTTATATACTAAGAAACGATTTTTTTATGCACTGTTGTGGCGTTAAATAATAGTATTTTTGCAAAACAATGAAAGATACCAAGAAAGATATACGAGCATTATCAAAAGAAGAACTTCGGTCTTTCTTTGAAACCCTAGGTGATAAGGCATTTCGAGGCAATCAAGTGTATGAGTGGCTTTGGAGTAAAGCTGCACATACCTTTGATGAGATGACAAATCTCTCTAAAGAGACGAGAGATCATCTGCAGGCTCATTTTGTTATAAATCATATAAAGGTAGATAGTATACAAAGAAGTAACGATGGCACCATTAAAAACGGTGTTAAGCTTCATGACGGTCTTGTTGTAGAATCTGTACTAATACCAACGGGTAACAGGACAACCGCATGTGTATCATCTCAAGTAGGGTGTAGTTTAGATTGTAGCTTTTGTGCTACTTCTAGATTAAAGCGTATGCGAAATTTAAACCCAGATGAAATTTATGATCAAGTTGTAGCCATCGATAAAGAAAGTAGGTTGTATCACAACAGACCGCTTTCTAATGTTGTTTTTATGGGCATGGGAGAACCCCTTATGAATTATAAAAACGTGCTAGCTGCCATTGAGAAAATAACTAGCCAGGAAGGACTTGGCATGTCTCCAAAACGTATTGTTGTATCTACCTCTGGAGTACCTAAGATGATTAAGAAAATGGCAGATGATAACGTAAAGTTTAATCTAGCGGTCTCTTTGCATTCTGCTATTCAAGAAACCCGTGAGAAAATCATGCCTTTTGCAAAATCTTTTACCCTACCAGACCTTAAAGAGTCTTTAGAGTATTGGTATGAAAAAACAGCCAAGCAAATAACCTATGAATATGTTGTTTGGAATGGTATAAATGATCAAAAACAAGATGTTGCCGCGCTTATTAAGTTTTGCAGCTATGTGCCCTGCAAAGTTAATATCATAGAGTACAACCCTATTGATGATGGTATGTTTCAACAGGCAGATAACAAAGCGCTTGATCTTTATATTGCGATGTTAGAAAAAGCAAGAATTTCTGTTACTGTAAGAAGAAGTAGAGGTAAGGATATAGATGCTGCCTGTGGGCAGTTGGCTAATAAGCAATAAAAAAGAGCGCTCTTTCTAGCGCTCTTTTTATATAGTTAGTAAAATCGTAAATTAATTTTTAACTATTTTGAATGATTTAGATTTTCCATTAATACTTACTTTAGCAACATAAACCCCTGTCTCTAAAGAAGCAATGTTTATAGTCTCATTAGTATTTGAAAGACTTTTGGAAAAAACTTCTTGTCCTAATAAGTTATATAACTCTATGTTTTTTAGGGAAGTATTAGCGTTTATAACCAATTGATTATTAGTTATATGATAATTGAAGTTATTGAAAGATTCATCTGAAACACTTAATATTCCATTTATTTCCAAAGTATCAATGCCAATATAGTCTGAATTTTCACCTTGAGACCCTCCATCTGTTACCCAATATCTAAAAGCAAGTCTGGTAGTAGTTGGTCCTGTAAGTCCAGACACTATTACAGTTTGTAATGCCCAAACTTCAGGGTACCCTCCTGGTAATAAGGATGGGTTAATCTCTAATAAAAGTTCCGTATAAGAACCAGTATTTTCAGAAGTTGGATTTTCCCCGGACCCATCTGGGTCTATTCTTACTTCTAACCTGTCTGGATAAATACTTCCTAATGGAGCTCTGGTGTAAAAGGTAAGTTCATCGCCATTTTCAAGTTCTAAAGCAGG
>CEST01180462.1_pt1 | contig 12991 bp, 7 predicted proteins | sample 326921 | NCBI WGS metagenome assembly CEST01 (sample SAMEA2621509, study PRJEB7988) | marine metagenome | biome: marine biome (ENVO:00000447); feature: surface water layer (ENVO:00002042); material: "saline water (ENVO:00002010), including plankton (ENVO:xxxxxxxx)" | depth 5 m
TTTCTCTTACTTTTAAAGTGTCATTAAAGCTTCCATCTTCTCTTATTTTGATGATTTTTTTGAATCCTTCATTAACGATTATTATGATGGAATCTTTAGAGTTTTCTATTTTTCCGCTAAATGTTAAGTACTCTTTAGGGTGTTCTGACTCGCAAGAACTCAATACAGCCATCGTCATTATCAATATCCCTAATTTTTTCATTAATTTGAAATTAAAATTTTATCAAAGATAAAAACAATTTGAATAGAAAAATTGTTAAAATTTGTTGCATAATCAACAACGTTTGTTGACTTTTACAAGTATAATATATCTTTATGAATTTAACACACGAAATAGATTCTAATCCATTAGACCTTATTATTATACAAGATATTTTGGTGCGTGATAAAAAATTAACACTTTCTATAAGTGCTAAAAACCGTATCCAAAAATGTAGAGCATATTTAGATGAAAAGATGAAATCTTTATCGAAACCTATCTACGGAATTAATACAGGTTTTGGGGCTTTGTGTAATGTAAAAATTAAGGGTGAAAACCTTCAGAAATTACAAGAAAATTTAGTAATGAGTCATGCTTGTGGAGCAGGAGACGAAGTTCCTGCATCTATAGTAAAGTTGATGTTGTTATTTAAAATTCAATCGTTAAGTTTTGGTCATTCTGGAGTTCAGTTGTCTACTGTTAATCGGTTGATTGATTTTTATAATAACGATATTACTCCAGTGATTTATGAACAAGGTTCTTTGGGCGCCTCAGGAGATTTATCTCCGTTGGCTCATATGGCGTTGCCTTTAATTGGGATGGGTGAAGTAAACTACGATGGAGAAAAAATTCATGGAGCAGACATTTTAGAAAAATTTGGTTGGAAGAAAATAAATCTTCAATCCAAAGAAGGATTAGCTTTGTTAAACGGAACGCAGTTTATGTCTGCCTATGGAATCCATAGCCTTTTAAAAGCCCATAAACTTTCCTATTTATCAGATTTAATAGGTTCAATTTCTTTGGAAGCTTTTGATGGACGAATAGAGCCTTTTAATGAATTAGTTCATTTGGTACGTCCTCACACCGGTCAGTTAAAAACAGCCGAAAGAATTTGTAAATTTTTAGAAGAGAGTGAGTTAATAGTTCAAGAGAAACAACATGTTCAGGATCCGTATTCCTTTCGATGTATGCCACAAGTTCATGGAGCTACAAAAGATACCATCCTTTTTGTGACTAAAACTTTTTTAACTGAAATAAATTCTGTGACTGATAATCCAAATATTTTTGTTGATGAAAATGAGATTATTTCCGGAGGAAACTTTCACGGTCAGCCATTGGCATTAACCTTAGATTTCCTTGCTATTGCAATGTCGGAACTAGCAAATATTTCTGAGCGCAGAACCTATCAATTAGTTTCTGGTCATAGACATTTACCACCATTCTTGGTTTCTAATCCTGGGTTAAATAGCGGCTTTATGATTCCTCAATATACAGCGGCAAGTATCGTAAGTCAGAATAAGCAATATGCGACTCCTGCTAGTGTAGATTCTATAGAATCTAGTAATGGACAAGAAGATCATGTAAGTATGGGAGCAAACGGAGCAACGAAATGTAAAAAAGTGGTCGATAATATTCAAACTGTGTTAGCGATTGAATTATTTACAGCTTCTCAAGGATTGTCTTTTGGAAAAGCAAAAAGCTCTCCGTTTCTAGAATCATTTGTTGGTTCTTTTAGAGAAGAGGTTCCTATTGTAGAGGAAGATAGGGTTATGCATCATGATATAATGGCTGCATCTAAATTTATTACCTTACTAGAAATAGACTCTTTGGACTTGTTTTAGGTATTAGCTAATTGTAATTTTCTGGTGTTTTATTAAGTATGACTAAAAAATCAATAAAAAATCCCAGACGAAAGTCTGGGATTTTTTATTATTCTTCAGCTTCTGTTCTTTTTTCTTTGGCTTTTATCCCTTTTTTAATTTTAATGGTAAGCTCATTTTTTTGTTCATCTAAATCCATAGAAATGGTATCACCTTCCGTTAATTTAGAATTCACAATTTCTTGCGCTAAAGCATCTTCAATATATTTCTGAATAGCTCTTTTTAATGGACGTGCACCATATTTTTTATCAAAACCTTTGTCTGCTATGTAATCTTTTGCTTTGTCGCTTAGCTTTAAAGTGTAGCCTAAATCTAAGATTCTATGCAACAGCTTGTCAAGTTCAATATCTATAATTAAATGAATATCTTTTCTTTCTAAAGCATTAAATACGATAACGTCATCAATTCTATTTAAGAATTCAGGGGCAAAAGATTTCTTTAATGCTCCTTCAATAATTCCTTTGGCATGTTCATCAGATTGATTATTTCTGGCAGCTGTTCCAAAACCAACACCAGCACCAAAATCTTTTAGCTGGCGAGCACCAATATTAGAAGTCATGATAATAATAGTATTTCTAAAATCTATTTTTCTACCTAAACTATCCGTAATATGTCCGTCATCTAAAATTTGTAATAACATATTAAAAACATCTGGATGTGCTTTTTCAATTTCATCTAGTAATATAACGGCATATGGTTTTCTACGAACTTTTTCCGTTAATTGGCCACCTTCCTCATAGCCAACATATCCTGGAGGTGCTCCAATCAGTCTAGAAATTGCAAATTTCTCCATGTATTCACTCATGTCTATTCTAATTAAAGAATCGTCAGAATCAAATAATTCACGAGCCAATACTTTAGCTAATTGGGTTTTACCAACTCCAGTTTGTCCGAGGAAGATAAATGAACCAATAGGTTTGTTAGGGTCTTTTAATCCTACTCTGTTTCGTTGTATCGCTTTGACTACTTTGGTGACAGCTTCATCTTGTCCGATCACTTTTCCTTTAATCATCTGAGGTAATTCCCCTAACCTGTGACTTTCAGCTTCAGCAACTCTATTTACAGGGATCCCTGTCATCATAGAAACTACCTCTGCTACGTTGTCTTCAGTAACAATTTCTCTATTTAATTTTGAATCATCTTCCCATTGTTTTTGAGCAGAATTCAAGGCAGCTTCTAAATTCTTTTCATCATCACGTAATTTTGCAGCTTCCTCATACTTCTGTCCATTTACAGCTTTAGTTTTGTGATCTCTAACAACTTCTAATTGTTTTTCTAATTCTAAAACTTGCTCAGGTACCACTATACTAGTAATATGAATTCTAGATCCTGCTTCATCTAAAGCATCAATCGCTTTATCTGGCAAATACCTATCGGTCATGTATCTATTTGTTAACTTCACACAAGCTTGAATTGCTTCATCTGTATAATTTACATGGTGGTGAGCTTCATATTTTTCTTTGATATTGTGTAATATCTGAACGGTTTCTTCTACACTGGTTGGATTCACAATTATCTTTTGAAATCGTCTTTCTAAAGCACCATCCTTTTCAATATTTGTTCTGTATTCATCTAATGTCGTAGCGCCTATACATTGTATTTCACCTCTAGCTAAAGCAGGTTTTAACATGTTAGAGGCATCTAAAGATCCTGTTGCGCCACCAGCACCTACAATGGTATGAATCTCATCTATGAATAAAATGATGTCCTCATTTTTTTCTAATTCGTTCATCAACGCTTTCATGCGTTCTTCAAACTGTCCTCTATATTTTGTTCCAGCAACTAAACTAGCTAGGTCCAGGGAAATAATTCTTTTATCGAAAAGAATACGTGATACTTTTCTATTTATAATTCGTAACGCCAATCCTTCTGCTATAGCAGATTTACCTACACCTGGTTCTCCAATTAGCATTGGATTGTTTTTTTTGCGTCGACTCAAAATTTGAGAAACACGTTCAATTTCTTTGTGACGACCAACAACAGGATCTAATTTCCCCGTTTCTGCTAAGAAAGTTAAATCTCTACCAAAATTATCTAATACAGGTGTTTTGGATTTCTTTGTAGTTTTACTTTTTTGTGATTGATCGTAAGGGTTTGATTTTTCTGAAGCGAATTCACTATCATCAGAAGGAGTCTCTGCTATTGGGTTAGAAGGTAAATTATCGTCAGTATTTTCCGTATGTAGTTCTTTGTATAAAGCTTTTGATTGATCGTAGTCTACATCATATTTATTCAATAATTTTGTAGAGGGATCATTTTCGTTTCTTAGAATGCATAGTAATAAATGAGCAGTATCTATGGCTTCACTTTGATAAAGCTTAGCCTCTAGAAATGTTGTTTTTAAAGCTTTTTCTGCCTGTCTAGTTAAGTGTAGACTTTTTTTCTTATTTCCATCAATAATACCAGGAGTTGCAGGATTTAATTGCTCAAGTTTTCTGCGAATCATATTTAAGTTTACTTCAAATGTTTCTAGAATCTCAATGGCTTTGCCCTCTCCTTTTCTTATCAATCCAAGTAATAAGTGTTCAGTTCCAATAAAGTCATGCCCTAGTCTTAAGGCTTCTTCTTTACTAAATGTGATCACATCCCTTACTCTTGGTGAAAAATTATCATCCATATATTGGTTTTTCTAATTGTAAATTTAATCCTTTTTTCAATAAAAAGTTACAAAAAGAATGCCATCAATCATAAACTGACAATTTGACCCTAAAAATAGTCTCCGAAGAGCTTGTAAATCAAGGGTGTAAATCAAGTGAGAATTTTATCAATAAATGTTAATAACTATAGGCTATTCGGGCTCTATTATCTTTGCTTAAAATAGGAATTATAGTATCTTGCTTCTTATTTAAATATTAGTATAAAACTAACAACAAATTTAAGGTATGGCAGAGGGAGAAAAGTTGATTCCGATTAACATTGAAGAGCAGATGAAATCTGCATATATTGATTATTCAATGTCTGTAATAGTTTCTAGAGCATTACCTGATGTGAGAGATGGTTTAAAACCAGTGCATAGAAGAGTTTTATTCGGAATGCATGAATTAGGTATCAAAGCAACAGGTTCCTATAAAAAGTCAGCTAGAATTGTTGGAGAGGTTTTAGGGAAGTATCACCCTCACGGAGATACATCAGTTTATGATTCAATGGTTCGTATGGCTCAAAATTGGAGCGTTCGTTATATGATGGTTGATGGTCAAGGGAATTTTGGTTCTGTTGATGGAGATAGCCCCGCAGCAATGCGATATACGGAGGTTAGGATGCAGAAAATATCTGAAGACATGTTGTCTGATATTGAGAAAGATACGGTAGATCAACGGTTGAATTTTGATGACACACTTTACGAACCAACGGTATTGCCTACTAGAATTCCAAACCTTCTGGTAAATGGAGCCTCAGGAATTGCCGTAGGAATGGCCACTAATATGGCACCGCATAACCTTACAGAGGTCGTAAATGGTACGTTAGCTTATATTGAAAATAGAGATATCGAGATAGATGAGTTGATGCAGCATGTAAAAGCTCCTGATTTTCCAACTGGAGGTATTATCTATGGTTATGATGGTGTAAAAGATGCTTTTCATACTGGTAGAGGTCGTATAGTGATGCGTGCTAAAGCAGTTATAGAAGAAGTAAAAGGACGTGAATGTATTATAGTAACTGAAATCCCTTATCAAGTTAACAAAGCAGAAATGATTAAAAAAACTGCTGAATTAGTTAATGATAAAAAATTAGAAGGTATTTCCAATATTAGAGATGAATCTGATAGAAACGGAATGCGAATTGTATATATTTTAAAACGCGATGCAATTCCTAATATCGTTTTAAATAAATTATATAAATATACTGGCTTACAGACATCATTTAGTGTGAATAATATTGCACTAGTAAATGGTCGTCCAGAGCAACTAAACTTAAAACAATTAATTCATTATTTTGTTGAACATAGGCATGAAGTTGTCGTTAGAAGAACAAAGTTTGAATTAAAGAAAGCAGAAGCAAGAGCTCATATTTTAGAAGGGTTAATTATAGCATCTGACAATATTGATGAGGTTATAAAAATCATCAGAGCATCCAGTAACGCAGACCTTGCTCGTGAAAGTTTAATTACAAGATTTGAATTGTCAGAAATACAAGCCAAAGCAATTGTAGAAATGCGTTTGCGCCAATTGACAGGTTTAGAGCAAGATAAGTTAAGAGCTGAGTTTGATGATATTATGCAAACTATTATCGATTTGAAAGACATTCTAGACAATGAGCCTAGACGTTATCAAATTATAACAGATGAGTTAGTAGCTGTTAGAGATAAATATGGTGATGAACGCAGATCACATATTGAATATGCTGGTGGAGATATGAGTATAGAGGACATGATTCCTGACACAAAAGTTGTAGTCACTATTTCCAATGCAGGATATTTAAAAAGAACAAATCTTGATGAATATAAAGTACAAAATAGAGGTGGACGTGGACAAAAAGGAGTAGCTACTAGAAATGAAGATTTCTTAGAACACCTTTTTGTAGGAACAAATCACCAGTACATGTTGTTCTTCACACAAAAAGGAAAAGTATTTTGGATGCGTGTTTATGAAATTCCAGAAGGAGGTAAAAACTCAAAAGGTAGGGCGATGCAGAATCTAATCAACATAGAACAAGACGATAAGGTAAAAGCATTCTTAGTAACACAAGACCTAAAAGACGAAGCATACATTAACAGCCATTATGTAATTATGGCAACTAAGAAAGGGCAAGTAAAGAAAACATCTTTAGAACAATATTCTCGTCCAAGAACAAATGGTATCAATGCAATTACTATTCGTGAAGGCGATGAGTTGTTAGAAGCAAAATTAACTTCAGGAGATAGTCAAGTTATGTTGGCTTTAAAATCTGGAAAATCTATTCGTTTTGAAGAAGCTAAAACAAGACCAATGGGTAGAACCGCTTCAGGTGTTAGAGGAATTACACTTTCTCATGAAAATGATGAAGTAATAGGAATGGTTGCTGTAAATGATATGGAAAGCAATATACTTGTAGTCTCTGAAAGAGGGTATGGGAAACGATCTAAATTAGAGGATTATAGAATAACCAACAGAGGTGGAAAGGGTGTAAAAACATTGAATATCTCAGAAAAAACCGGTAATTTAGTTGCCATTAAAAATGTGGATGATTCTAATGATTTAATGATTATCAATAAATCAGGAATAACTATCAGAATGGCTGTAGAGGATCTAAGAGTGATGGGAAGAGCAACCCAAGGGGTGAAGTTAATTAACATTAAAGACTCAGATAGTATTGCTGCCGTTGCCAAAGTTATGCATGAAGAAGATGAAGAAGATACTTTAGAGGAAAACTCTACTGAAGACGAAGACAATGGTTCGGAAACTAAAGATAATACAAACGAAAATCAAGAATAACTATTATAGAATTAAATAAACTGAAGATGAAAACTAACATATTTGCACTAATACTAGGATTGATAACTATTTCTGCTTTTGCACAAAAAAATGAATTAAAAACAGCAGAAAAAGCATTAAAGAATCTAGAGTATGCAAAAGCAATGACTGCCGTTACAGCAGCAGAATCTTTAATTGATAAGATGGATGATAAATCTAAAGCAAAGTTTTACTTTCTGAAAGCACAAGTATATTTTGGAAAAAAAGAATATCAAATAGCAGCAGATACTTTTAAAAAGCTATTTAATTTGGAGAATCAAACAGAGAAGAAAAAATATACTGAATTAGCAACCACGCTTCAAAATCAAATGGTACAAGATGTCTATAAGAAAGCTAGTGACCAATATAATGCTAAAGACTATAAAAATTCATCTGATAGTTTTTATTTAACTTATGAATTAAGCCCACTAGATACTATTTTCATCTACAATGCAGCAGTAAGTTCATCTTTAGCTAAAGATTATGATAGTTCTTTAAAATATTATAAAGAGTTACAACAGAAAGGTTATACAGGCATATCTACTATATATTATGCTACAAGTAAACAAACTGATTCTAAAGAAGATCTTGGGAATAAAAAGAATAGAGATCTTCAAGTTAAATTGGGTCTTTATAAAGATCCTGTAGATGAACAAACAGAATCAAAAACAGGAGATATTATTAAAAATACTGCTTATATCTTAAAAACTCAAGGTAAAACTGAAGAAGCAATAATGGCAGTTGAAGAAGCTAGAAAAATTTATCCGAAGGATATAAATTTAATATTAACTCAAGCTGATATTTATTTCCAATTGAAAGATATGAAGAAATATGGTGAGCTAATGGAGGTTGCCATTAAAGAAGACCCAACAAACCCTCAGTTATTCTTCAATCTAGGTGTTATTAGTTTTAATCAAGGGAAAATTGAAGAGGCTAAAAAAAATTATACAAGAGCAATTGAGTTAAAAAATGATTACGGTGATGCTTATTTAAATTTTGCAATTGTAATAATGAATCAAGAGATAGCAATCGTAGATGAAATGAATAATAACTTATCGGACTTTGATAAGTATGATGAATTACTAGAAAAACAAAGAGGAGTTCATAGAGAGGCATTACCATATTTAGAAAAAGCTGATAAATACAGTAGAAGTATTAATACAGTTCAGTTTTTGATGAATATTTATCAAACGTTGGAGATGGAAGAAAAAGCTAATGAGTTTACTGAATTGTATAAAGAACTTAGAGACTAGTAATTGTATATTGCATAGAACATAAAAAAGCCAACGTTTAAGCGTTGGCTTTTTTTATATTATTTTTTTGATAACCCTCAGTTTATGAGTATGCATTTTAGTATCCATGTTGTAAATACCGCTATGGTCTAGTGTGTCAATTCTTACTTTGCCATGTGCATGAATTATTTTATAGTCATTCATAATAATTCCTACGTGAGTTATATTACCTTCCTCATTGTCAAAAAAAGCTAAATCACCAGGTTCGGACTCTTCAATAAAGCTTAACACTTCTCCCTGAGTCGCTTGATCTTTTGCATCTCTTAAAATTGAGTATCCGCAGAGTTTATAAACCAGTTGTGTGAAGCCAGAACAATCTATCCCAAAAGGAGTTTTTCCACCCCATAAATACGGAGTGTTTAAAAATTGAAATGCTTTATTAATAATTTCTTTTTTGTCTAATTTTTCTGAATATATGTTGCCATCGTAATAAAAATCTTTAGAACCAATTAAAAAATGTTGATCTTTATAAAAAGGAAGTCTAGAGCCAATAGGAATAGTGCTCAGGTGATTGTCTTTATTGGTGACAAAGTCAATAATTTCTGATGAATAATAATGTTTAGAATTTGAGATTTTATCAAAAGTTTCTTCATCAATTTCTAGATATTGTTTGTTGTCTATATACCCTTCGTAACAATCAAAACTCAATCGTATTTTACTCCACTTTTTTTCTTTATCAAGTACTTTAAAGTCTTCTCCAAAAAGAACCTGTGAGACCATTTCTGAGGTGTCACTGGCTTCTAAGCGAAGAGGTACAATACTTAAATTACAAATGCCGTAGAGCATAATTTTTTTATTTATATAGATTCAATAACCATTGCGCTGGCACCACCACCACCATTACATATTCCTGCAGCACCAATTTTAGCATTATTTTGTTTTAGAATAGAAGTAAGAGCAATAATAATTCTTGCACCTGAAACACCCAGAGGATGTCCCAAGGAAACAGCACCACCATTTACATTCACTCTATCATTTTTTAATCCTAATATTTTCATATTTGCCAATCCAACAACAGCAAAAGCTTCGTTTAGTTCGAAATAATCTACATCATCAATAACTATACCTGCTTTATCTAGAGCCTTTGGTATTGCTTTGGCTGGTGAAGTAGTAAACCATTTTGGTTCTTGAGCAGCATCTGCAAAACTTATAATCTTTGCTATTGGAGTAATATTTAATTTTATTGCTTTTTCAGCAGACATTAAAATTAAAGCAGCACCTCCGTCATTAATAGTTGAAGCATTTGCAGCCGTTACTGTTCCTTCTTTTGAAAAAACAGCTCGTAAAGTAGGGATTTTTTCCATCTTCACATTTTTAAATTCTTCATCTTCTCTCATTAGAATAGGGTTTCCTCTTCTTTGAGGAATTTCTACAGGAACTACTTCATTAGAAAATTTACCAGTTTTCCATGCTTTGGCAGATCTTTGGTAAGATTGGATAGCATAGTTATCTTGATCTTCTCTAGAGAAACCATATTTGGTAGCGCAAGCATCAGCACAGACACCCATAGCTATATTGTCATAAACATCTATCAGTCCATCTTTTTGCATTCCATCTTCCAAGCTTGCAGGACCAAATTTAGTTCCTTTTCTCGCATTAAAATAGTGAGGAATAGAACTCATATTTTCCATTCCACCTGCTACTACAATATCTGCGTTACCAAGAGCAATTGTTTGTGCTGCTAACATAATAGATTTCATTCCAGAAGCACAAACTTTATTAACTGTAGTGCAAGGAACTGTATCTGGGATGCCAGCAAATATTGCAGCTTGTCTAGCAGGAGCTTGTCCTAAACCAGCAGAAACAACATTACCCATAAAAACTTCATCTACCAAGTTTGGATCTAAATTAATTTTACTTAAGGCACCTTTAATTGCTATAGCACCTAATTTTGGAGCTGGGATACTAGAGAGGCTTCCCATAAAACTTCCAATAGGGGTTCTAGCTACTGATACAATTACAACATCTTTTGTACTCATTTTTAATTTTTTTTAATCTTTATTCGTATTACGAAATTAACTATTTTAAATCAAATTTATTAGGAAACTATCCTTTGAATTTTTGACGTCCATTTTTTTAAGTTAAGTTTGTGTTCACAAGAAATATATATGAGTAAAACTGTTAATAAATTATACAAACACAATGCTACTATTTATAAGGTTATCCTTTTTCTAATTACGGCATTTGCAATTGTTTATCTTTTTCCAAAAGGAGGTCAATTTAAGTATGAATTTACCAAAGGAAAACCTTGGCAGTATGATAATTTATATGCTCCTTTTGATTTTGCTATAGACAAGACAGAAGAAGAAATAACAGAAGAAATTAAGACAATAGAGCTTACTACTAAACTATATTTTCAATTTAATAAAGAAACTGTTAATGAAGTAAAAGAAGCCTATCAACTGAGGACTTCCTTTTTTCAGGCCAATGATTCATTAACAAGTAGTGATATAGAGATCATTACTTTGTTAGGGAATTCTATTATAGAAGCTGTGTATGATAGGGGTTTTATTGAAGCAACCAGTCAGGGAATCGTTTCTGATATAAATAATATAATAGCTTTAAAGATAGACAATCAAGTACAAGATGTTATTTATAACAGCCTATTATATTCCAAAGATGTTTTTGAGCTTATCAAAAGAAGCCTAGGAGAGCAACCCTATAATTATTCTCAAAACATTAATTTAACAATTCTTTCTGAAGTCATAAAACCAAATGTATCTTATGATAATGAGTTTACGCAAAAAGTTATTGATGAGGCATTGAATACAATTTCTCTAACTAGAGGAAAGGTTTCTTTCGGAGAATTAATTATTTTAAAAGGAGATATTGTTGAAGGAAAAAACATGGCTATATTACATTCTTTAAAAGGTCAGTCAGAGTCTAAACTATGGACGAATGCTAACTACTATTGGATAGTTTTAGGTTATGCTATATTAGTGTCTCTAGCACTTTTAATGTTGTTATTGTTCCTTAATAAGTATAGAAAAGAAATTTTTGACAACAATACCAAAGTAACATTTATATTTTTCAATGTCAGTTTTATGATTTTGATACAAACCCTAGTTATTAAATACAATTCAGATTATTTATATGTAGTACCATTAAGTATCTTACCAATTATATTAAAAGCTTTTTTTGATGCTAGATTAGGCCTATTTACACATGTTTTAACAGTCTTACTTTTAGGCTTTATTGTGCCAGATAGTTTTGAATTTATTTATCTTCATATTATCGCAGGTATTGTAACAATTTTAACGATTTCTGAATTGCACAAAAGAGCAAATTTATTTGTTTCTATAGGTCAAATAACGATCATTTATATGATCACTTATTTAGCCTTTTCTATCATAAAAGAAGGAAATGCTTCACAAATAAATTGGGAATATTTAATGATGTTTGGTGCGAATGGCGTCTTGTCTTTCTTGTCGTTGTTCTTTATTTACGCGTATGAAAAAATATTTGGACTTGTTTCAGATGTCACTTTATTAGAATTGTCGAATACCAATACTAAACTTTTAAAAGAGTTGAATGAAAAAGCACCTGGTACATTTCAGCATTCTATGCAGGTCGCTAATTTAGCCGAAGCTGCTGCCAATGAAATTGGAGCAAATTCTATGCTAGTTAGAACAGGAGCATTATACCATGACATTGGGAAAATATTAAACCCAATGTATTTTATTGAAAACCAATCTACAGGTGTCAACCCCCATAATGATTTATCTCCTACAGACAGTGCTAAAATAATTACAGATCACGTTATTAAAGGAATAGAATTGGCAAAACAACATAGATTGCCAGACAGAATTATAGATTTTATAAGAACTCATCATGGAACTAGTTTGGTCTATTATTTTTATGTCAAAGAGAAAGAACTAAGTCCAGTAGAAGAAGTAGATATAAAAAAATTTCAATATGGAGGACCTATCCCTTTTTCTAAAGAAACGGCTATCTTAATGATGTGTGATGCTGCAGAAGCTGCCTCAAAAAGTTTACAACAACCTTCAGCTCAATCTATAGATGATTTAATTAATAAGATTGTAGAAAAGCAAAAACTAGACAATCAGTTTATCAATTCAGATATTACGTTTAGTGAGATTGAAAAAATTAAAAAAGTAATTAAAAGAAAATTAATGAATATCTATCATGTACGTGTAGAATACCCTGATTAATTTTATTGCAAAAAGCACAAAAAACCTTGCAATATTGTAATTCGTATCTTACATTTGCACTCGCAATTTTTATGCTAATAATTTTTAGTTTTTTGGAGAGTTGCCAGAGTGGTTAATGGAGCAGTTTGCTAAACTGTCGACGGGTAACTGTCGCGTGGGTTCGAATCCCACACTCTCCGCAATTATTGCTCTCGGGGTGTAGCGTAGCCCGGTTATCGCGCCTCGTTTGGGACGAGGA
>CEST01087329.1_pt1 | contig 12868 bp, 7 predicted proteins | sample 326921 | NCBI WGS metagenome assembly CEST01 (sample SAMEA2621509, study PRJEB7988) | marine metagenome | biome: marine biome (ENVO:00000447); feature: surface water layer (ENVO:00002042); material: "saline water (ENVO:00002010), including plankton (ENVO:xxxxxxxx)" | depth 5 m
GTCGGTACCAAAAACCGGTGTGTTACCAATTACACCATAGGCCAATAGATTTCATAGCGGCTGCAAATTTAAATCAAAGTTTTTATCCTACAAATGTTTTTATTACTTTTTTATTTTTAACAAATTTTTATAATCTTATATAGCTTAATACTGCTCTGTTAAACGTTTTATCTGCGATAAATTAGTAAATTCGCTCATACATTTTACAATCTATGACATCAGAAAACTTTAAAAAATGGAATCTTATCCTAGGATGGGGTTCTTTTGCTATAGCACTTATCACATATTCACTAACACTAGAACCTACTGTTAGTGCCTGGGATTGTGGCGAATATATTTCTACCTCAGTGAAATTAGAAGTTGGCCATCCTCCTGGAGCTCCTTTATTTCAAATGTTGGGTGCTTTCTTTGCGATGTTTACAAGTGAAGTTACTGAAATAGCAAAAATGGTAAACTTTATGTCTGCATTAGCAAGTGCATTTACTATTCTTTTTATGTTTTGGACCATTACCAATCTAGCGAAAAAATTAGCTACAAAGTCTAGCGAAATAACAGAAAGTTCTTCCATTGCAATTTTAGGTAGTGCTCTAGTAGGGTCTCTTACTTATACTTTTTCTGATAGCTTTTGGTTTAGTGCTGTTGAGGGTGAAGTATATGCAATGTCTTCTTTTTTAATGGCTATTTTATTTTGGCTGGGTCTAAAATGGGAAAGTGAAATTCATACCCCTAGAGGACATAAATGGCTCGTTATTATTAGTTTTGTAATTGGCTTATCTTTTGGAGTTCATATATTGTCGTTACTTGTTATTCCTGCAATTTTTTTATTATATTTTTTTAAAACATATCATACAATAAATTTAAAAACAACGATAATAGCTTCAATTTTTTCAATACTTATATTAGCGTTTGTTTTTAAATTTTTATTTCCATTTACTTTAAAATTCTTTAGTGCATCGGAATTGTTTTTTATCAATTCGATAGGGTTACCCTATAATTCTGGATCTATAATAGCAGGAATTTTATTAGTTGCAGGGTTTTATTTTGGACTCAATTACACTCGAAAAAAGAAAAAAATAATTACAAATACATTACTCCTTTCAATCTTATTTATTATGATTGGTTTTTCATCTTGGTTGATGCTACCCATAAGAGCGAATACAAATACTACGATTAATGAAAATAATCCCTCTAGCGCTAGAGAATTACTAGCCTATTACAATCGCGAACAATATGGGGATGCGAATGTTTTTTACGATACTTACTATTCAAATACCTATAGTAGAGAAGCAAATAAGGATAAGCCTTTAAGAGATGATAAACCAAAATATGAGAAAAGAAATGGTAAATATGAAATTGTAAATAAGTACAAAGATGTATTGCCAAATCCATCAAATAAACACAAAGGATTTATCCCAAGAATGACAAATCCTGCTGCAGAAGAAATGTATAAAGCAATTGCAGGTATTCCGCCAAATAGTTCTCGAAGACCAACTTTTGCAGAAAATATAAAATTTATGATCAATTTCCAGTTTGGATATATGTATGGTCGTTATTTTATGTGGAATTTCTCCGGCAGACAAAATGATGTACAAGGACAGTTGGATAAATACAATGGAAATTGGTTAAGTGGAATTAAATTTATAGATGAAGCGAGGCTTGGCCCACAAACTAATTTACCTTCAGATGTAACAGAAAATAAGGGTAGAAATAACTATTTTATGTTGCCTTTTTTATTAGGGTTGATAGGTTTGTTATATCAAATTAAATGGGATAAGAAAAACTTCTTTGTACTCTTTATGTTCTTTGCTTTTACAGGTTTTGCAATTATATTTTATACAAATCCTAAACCTTTTGAACCAAGAGAACGTGATTATGCGATAGTAGGGTCTTTTTATATATTTGCGATTTGGGTTGGCTTTGGTGTATTTGCCATTTATGAATATCTGAAGAGTTTTGCCAATAAAAAAATGATTGCAATAATAGTTTCAGCAATTGCATTATTAGCCGTTCCCACACTAATGGCTTTTGAAAATTGGGATGATCATGATCGATCAAATAGGTACACTACACACTTAAACGCACAATCATATTTAGAATCTTGTGATCCAAACGCTATTATGTTTACCATTGGAGATAATGATACATTTCCTCTGTGGTATATGCAAGAAGTAGAAGGGGTTAGAACAGATATTAAGCTAGTAAACACTAGTTTATTTGCTACAGATTGGTACATAGATCAGATGAAGCGCACAACCTATGATGCACCGCCTATTCCTTCTCAATTAAATCATGACGACTATAAGTATGGGAGCCTAGATGCTGCTTATTATTTTGAGGAATTGTTTCCAACACTAAAAGACTCTATCCTTTCAATAGAAGAGTATATGCAGTGGATAGAAAGTAAAAATAAAGTTACTTTTTATGATATTGACGAAGATGGAAATGAAGAAAAAGTATTACCAACCAGAAAGATTAGAATTCCAGTAAATAAAAAAAATGTTTTAGAATACGGAATTGTTGCTGAAAAAGATGCTGATAAAATTGTGGATTTTATCGATATTGAAATTGGTAGAGGTATCGCTAAAAATAGAATTCTAATGATTGATATTTTAGCGAATTTTGACTGGAAAAGACCTATTTATTTTACAGGGGGTGCCTTTGCAGATGAAGAGTACATATGGCTAAAAGACTATCTTCAACTAGACGGAATGGCTTATAAACTAGTCCCTATAAAAACTCCCATGAAGATTATAAATCCTGATGGAACCGTAACTAAAAAAAGTCCGTTTGATATGGGACGTATTGATCCAGAAAAAATGTATGCCAACATCCAAAAATTAGATTGGAGAAACATTAATGATGGTAAAATATATTTAGATGAGCAGACTAAAAGAAGCTCAATATCATTACGTAATAATTTAATGCGTTTGTCTGATGCTTTTGCAAAACAAGGTGACACTATTAAAGCTCTAGAAATATTAGACCTATCTATTGAAAAAATGCCAATAAGAGACTTTAGTCATTTTAGTTTGTCTGTTGGGTATCCAGAAATGTACTACCTATTAGGTGAAACTAAAAAAGCTAGGACAGCTGCCGAAACTTTAATTAAAATTTTCAGAGAACAATTAGTTTGGCTGGCCGAATTCCCCAAAGAAAATTCTGATTTAATCTTTGAAGAAATAGACAATAACCTACTAATGTATCGAAATATTATTGCCACTCAAATTGACAGGTTTGATAGAGATGAGGAGTACAAAAGTGAAAAACAAGATGAATTTATTGAAACAGTGAAATTATTTAGTCATTTAATGCCTGAAGAATAGTTTTTTTATAAAAATTTACACTTTACCAAGAGGTTTAGGTTATTTTTATCAGAAAAAGTTATCGTTGTAAACGAACTATTTAGAAGTATTGTTGCACTAAACTAATTAATGTGTTAGCATCTTGTTCCCCTGTTTGTCTCCACTTCATTTCACCATCTTTGTATATCATAAAAGTAGGGTTTCCTTTTACACGAAGGGCTTCAGCTAAGGGTTCATTCTTCTTAATATCTATCTTAATCACTTTCGCTTTATCACCTAGAGCAGCTGCAACATCTCGTAAAGTATCTAAGTTGTTATCAGCATCTTCCCAATCAAAATAGAAATCTATTAAGACGGGCTGTTCGACACTAATTAATTCACCAAACTTTGTCATTTTTTAACTATTTTTCTAGGAGTAGAAGCGTAATTAACCTTATTTATTGCTCTACAAATATAACATTTCTATTGAATTGACATGAATATCAAGCTTTTTTCAACTCAATTACAGTTATTTCTGGCCAAATACCAACTCTTCCAGGAAACGCATGATAGCCAAAACCTCTGTTGACATTAATGTATCTCCCATACTCATTATACAAACCTGCCCATTGCTTGTATACATATTTTGAAGGACTCCATTTAAACCATCCTGGGATTTCAATTCCCATTTGTAATCCATGTGTATGCCCACTTAGGGTTAAATGATAGTTTAAATCATCCTGTTTTACTTCAGCGTCCCAATGAGAGGGGTCGTGAGACATTAAAATTTTAAAATCTTCTTTATGAACTCCTTTAGATGCTAGAGAAAGATCTCCTGCCTGTTTAAATCTTTTCCCCCAGTTTTCAACACCTACCAATGCCATTTTTTGACCGTCTTTTTCAATAAAACGATGTTCATTACACAACAAATCAAAGCCTATTTTTGGATGAATTTTTTTGATTTTCTGAAATTGTACTTCTTTCTCATCCTCGCTTATCCCACTTATATATTCTGCATAATCATGATTTCCTAAAACAGAATATTTCCCATAAGGTGCATTTAAGCTGCTAAACATTTCAATCCAATTATCCATCTCACTTGCCTTACTATTTACAATGTCTCCGGTAAATAATAATAAATCTGAATTCTGATCATTAATCATATCTACGCCATACTGAATCTTCTCTTTATTAGTAAAGCTGCCTGAATGAATATCAGAAATTTGCGTAATTGTAAATCCATCAAAAGCATCTGGCAAGTCTTTAAAAGATAGCTGATACTTCAAAACTTTATAATTATAACGTCCTTGAATAATTCCGTATAAAAATGAAGCAAACGGAATTGCCGCCAAGCCTAATGCTAATTGTGAAATGACTTTGCGCCTGCCTGCTATGGATTGTGTTGGACTATTTCCAAGTAATGAAATAATTTTCTGAAACCAACGAACAAGATCTTCACCTAGCAGCACAATTAAAATAAATATTTTAGGAATTAAAATAGTAATCATTATTCCCATTGCCATTTGAAGCTCTTTAGTTTGGCCAGCAGAACTGGGTGTCGTAAAAATAACATACAAGAAGTTGACATAAACTACAATTCCTATGACCAACCAAATCCATTTAATAATTATATTTCTAGTGATAGTTTTTACTGCCTGAAAGGCATAATATTCGAGAATAAAAATGAATGCGGAAGCAATCAATAAGGGGATTACCCATCGTGGCATAATTGGTCTGTTTTTATGGGAATAAAGATACTTCAAAAAGAAAGCTCTAATTTTAAGCACATGTTAAAGTTTTCTTTACAAAATGAGATAAGATAGATAATTTACAGCCCTCTAAAAAAAGAATAATAAAGACACCTGAAGGTTATATAATTTAATGGTAACAACTTATTACAATTTTTAGAGATTATTTTTTAGACAAAATTTATATTTTGTAGTTTTAGCAATTCAATACACAACTTCATGTCAGATAAAAAACGTCTTTTTTTACTCGATGCTTTTGCACTAATTTTTAGAGGATATTATGCCTTCATTAAAAATCCAAGAATTAACTCAAAAGGAATGGATACCTCCGCTATTTTAGGCTTTACCAATTCTTTATTAGATGTTATTAAACGAGAAAAACCAGATCATTTAGCAGTTTGTTTTGATAGAGGTGGCAGTGCTGCCAGAACGGAAGCTTTTCCAGAATACAAAGCTAACCGACAAGAAACACCTGAGGCTATTAAAATTGCGGTTCCTATCATAGAAAATATTTTAAAAGCAATGAAGATTCCTGCAGTTGTGCTCGCAGGATATGAAGCAGATGATATTATTGGAACATTAGCTAAAAAAGCAGAGAAAGAAGGATATCAAACTTTTATGGTTACACCAGATAAAGATTTTGCACAATTGGTTTCTGAAAATATTTTCATGTATAGACCTCGTTTTGGTGGTGGATATGAAACATGGGGTATTCCTGAAATACAAGAGAAATTTGGGGTAGAAAGACCAGAACAAGTAATTGATTTTTTAGGGATGATGGGAGATTCTGTAGATAATATCCCTGGTCTTCCTGGTGTTGGCGAAAAAACTGCAAAAAAATTCCTAGCGCAATATGGATCCATGGAAAATCTGTTAGATAACACAGCTGATTTGAAGGGTAAAATGAAAGAAAAAGTAGAAGGAGCAAAAGAATTGGGAATGCTATCTAAAGAATTAGCAACTATTATGCTGGATGTTCCTGTAGATTTTCATGAAGAGAATTTTAAAATGTGTATGCCAGATATTGAAGCTACCAAAGCAATTTTTACTGAGCTAGAATTTCGAAGACTTACTGATAATTTTGTCAAAACATTTACCATAGCAACAGATTCAGTAGACATAACAACTACCGAAACTTCCAAAGAAACAACTTCAAAGAACAACCATAACGGTCAATTTGATTTGTTTGCTGCTCCAGGAACTGGAAACATTTCAGAAGAAAATAGTGTTCAAGGTTACAAAACCATTACAACTACAGATCATTTTTATCAACATATCAATACTCCTCTTTCTAGAAAATTATTGCTTAAAAAATTACAACAACAAACTTCTGTCTGTTTTGATACAGAAACAACTGGCCTAAAAGCTCTAGAAGTTGAGTTAATTGGGATTGCTTTTTCTTGGGAAATTGGGAAAGGATATTATGTTGCATTCCCAGAAGATCAATCCATGACAAAATCTATTTTAGAAGAGTTTAGAAGCTTTTTTGAAAACGAATCCATCGAAAAAATTGGACACAACTTAAAATACGATATTAAAGTTTTGTCTAACTACAATATGCCTGTAAAAGGACTGTTATTTGATACCATGATTGCTCATTATTTAATCAATCCAGACATGCGTCATAATATGGATATTTTGGCGGAAACATACTTAAATTATCAACCTGTTTCAATTGCTGAGTTAATTGGTAAAAAAGGAAAAAATCAATTATCAATGCGTGTGGTGCCTTTAAGTGATCAAACAGAATATGCTGTTGAAGATGCAGACATTACACTTCAACTAAAAGAGCATTTTATTAAAGAATTAGAAAACGGAAACGTTACTAAATTATTCAATGAAATTGAATTACCATTGGTGTCTGTATTGACTGCTATGGAAATTGAAGGAATTAATTTGAATACAGATTTCTTGAAAGAATTGTCGATTCATTTAACAGACGATATTCATCGATTAGAGAAAAGCATCTTTGAACAAGCTGGTGAGGAATTCAATATAGCTTCGCCTAAACAGTTAGGTATCGTCTTGTTTGAAAATATGAAATTGGTTGATAAACCTAAAAAAACAAAAACAGGTCAGTATTCTACCGCTGAAGAGGTACTGTCTTACTTAGCAAAAGATCATGAAATTATTGCAAATGTTTTAGAATATAGACAATATAAGAAACTACAAAGTACCTATTTAGATGCACTGCCTAATGAGATTAATCCCAAAACAGGTCGTGTTCATACAGCTTATGCACAGGCGGTTGCTGCGACAGGTAGATTGAGCTCTACAAACCCCAATTTACAGAATATTCCAATTAGAACAGAACGCGGCAAACAAGTAAGAAAAGCATTTATTCCAAGAGATGAAAATTATGTACTATTGGCAGCCGATTATTCGCAAATTGAATTACGAATCATTGCAGCTTTAAGTGAGGAAGAAACAATGATTGAAGCTTTTAAAAACGGAGAAGACATTCATGCTTCCACAGCAGCAAAAGTGTTTAATGTTCCTATTGAAGAGGTCACTAGGGAACAACGAAGTAATGCAAAAACAGTTAATTTTGGAATTATTTATGGTGTTTCTGCCTTTGGATTGAGTAATCAAACGGATTTAACTAGAAAAGAATCCAAAGAACTGATTGATTTATACTATGAAACCTATCCAAAACTGAGAAGTTATATGGCTGCACAAGTAGATTTTGCAAGAGATAATGGCTATGTAGAAACTGTATTACACCGCCGTAGATATTTGAAAGACATCAATTCTAGAAATGCTATTGTTCGTGGAGCAGCAGAAAGAAATGCCGTAAATGCACCGATACAGGGATCTGCCGCTGATATTATAAAATTAGCAATGATAAATATCTATTCGCGATTTGAAAAGGAAGGTTTTAAATCTAAAATGCTATTACAAGTTCATGATGAATTGGTATTTGATGCACATAAAGACGAACTAGATATTATTAAACCTATTATTAAATATGAAATGGAAAATGCTTTTTCAATGATTGTTCCGTTAGATGTAGAAATAGGAATTGGTGAAAATTGGCTAGAAGCACATTAAATTATTAGTCAAAAATACTCATAGCTATAAAACCTACTAAAAAATTGCAGCATTTTCAATATTTCAAAGAAGATATTTCTGGAATTTCAGTTCCAAAAAAATTTACATTTCCTTTTTATTATGAACCACATCAATTAGCTAAAATAGCCTCAAAAGAGCTACAAACATATTTAGAAAACCAAAACGAATTTACACATGATTTTGGACTTTATAATTATGAAACCTCAAACTCTATAGGGAAAATGTTTGGTGTATTGGTTGTTAGAAATAACAATAATAATCTTGGATATCTAGCTGCTTTCTCTGGTAAATTAGCGGACAAAAGTTTACCAAATAAATTTGTACCCCCAATTTTTAACATGAGAACTGAAGGTAGTTTTTATATAATAGGAGAAAATAAGATTGAAAAAATTGGAGAAGAAATTCTTCTTCTTAAAAAGAATAAAAAATATCTGTCCTTAAAAAAATCATCTGAAAAACTTATCAAAACTATTGGAGAAGATTTGTCTGTACAAAGAAAGAAAATGAAGGCATCAAAACTAAAAAGAAGACTTCTAAAAAAAGAAGCAAAAACAACTTTGGAGGCTATAGATTTTGAAATATTGACTAAAAGATTAACTCAAGAAAGTTTTAACGATCAATTTTTCTATAAAGAACTTCAAGAATATTATAAAAATAAGATTGGAAAAAATAAGAATCAATTAGCTGATTTTGAAAGTAATATTGCCAATTTAATAAAAAGAAGAAAAGAAACCTCCGCAGTTCTTCAAAATAACTTGTTTGAAAAATATCAATTCTTAAATCAACGAAAAGAACAAAAAGGATTGTGCGCTATTTTTGACAATCCTTTATTAAAACCACCTGCAGGCACAGGAGATTGTTCTGCTCCAAAATTATTACAATATGCTTTTCAAAATAATTTAACTCCAATTGTTATGGCAGAGTTCTGGTGGGGTATTTCACCAAATTCTGAAATCAGAAGGCATAAAAATTTTTACCCTTCGTGTCAAAGCAGATGCAAACCCATTTTAAAACACATGCTACAAGGAATAAAAATGGATGAGAATTTATTGTTAAAGAATTTAGCGGAAATCCAAGAACTAGAAATTGTTTTTGAGGATGATGCTATCATCGTCGTTAACAAACCGTCAGAGTTTTTATCGGTACCTGGAAAAGAAATAAGCGATTCTGTATACACTAGAATTAAACAGCTATATCCATCTGCAACAGGTCCTTTAATTGTGCATAGATTAGACATGTCTACCTCTGGAATTTTAGTACTCACCAAAACAAAAGAGGCTAATAAGGCATTGCAAAGTCAGTTTATTAAACGAACTATAAAAAAAAGATACGTAGCCTTGTTAGATGGAAATCTAAAGAAAAAAAAGGGTAAAATACAACTTCCTTTGCGTTTAGATATAGATGACAGACCAAAACAATTAGTTGACTTTATTAATGGAAAAAATACTGAAACACACTGGAATGTTATAGAAAAAAAAGATAATAAAACACGTGTTCACTTTTATCCGATTACTGGCAGGACTCATCAATTAAGAGTTCATGCAGCTCATAAAAATGGATTAAATACTCCAATAGTTGGCGATGATTTGTATGGAAAAAAAGAAAATAGATTGCATTTACATGCTGAATTTATTGAATTCGCACACCCATCATCTAAAGAAATAATAAACTTTACTATAAAAGCTAATTTTTAAAAAATGTTTCATGGTCTATCTTAGATTTAAAAAAAACACTAATTTATTGGCATCCATTGTCAATAGTATTTAATATTCTTAATTTATTAAATTTTTACACTTTTTTTATTTATTTTTAACAAATATTATAGAAATTATAATTTTTATAAAAATCCTCCTCATTATTGAATACTCCTAAAATGAACTATTAAATACAAGATAATTTGTGTTTTTTACATATCATTATTATAAGTGATTTATGAAACTAATTATAACATTTATTTTAACCTTAGTTGTTCTTAGTCTTTCTGGACAGAGCATCCACCATCAAATGATTAGTTCTCAAGGAACATCTAGCATTACAAGTTCTGGTCTTATTGTTAATCAAACAGTAGGTCAGCTTTCTGTTACTGGGAATTTTTCTAGAAGTTTTTCAGTACAACAAGGATTTCAACAATCATATTGGAATACTTATTTATCTGGCTCAATTCCAATACTTATTTCTACCTCCCCAAACCCATTTACCGAAATAATTCAATTTAATATCTCTAATTTAAAAAATGAAAAAATAGGAGTACACATTTTTGATATTAATGGTAAAGTTGTTTATAGAAAAGAACTCTTTGTAGAAAACGAATTCTTCAATATCAATCTCTCTAATTTATCTAATGGAATGTATTTGGTAAAATTAAACAGGAAAGACTTTAATCACTTTTCTAAAATCATTAAAAAATGAAAAATCTCTATTTATTTTTATTCTTAATCTTTATTTCATTTCATGTAAAAGCTCAAGAAATATATTTCTCCTCAGGTAAAAACAATACGAGCTTTGATTATCAAAGCTCTGATGGAAGTGATGAAAATTTAAATTTCAGAAGTGGTTCTGGTAATTACTTTGAGGTAGGATATATTCATGGTTTAATAAATTATAAACTACTTTATTCTATTGGTTTCGTTTACAATGAATTTAATTCTAAAGCATCTAACTATGCAACAAATTATTCTTGGAAAACAAAATACTTAGGGATTGTAAATAAAATATCTTTTAATCTTTCTAAAGATTTTTCTGATTGTAGCCATTATGGTTCAGGACTTAGAACCTTTCTATCTGTTGGTTTTAACACCTCTACTTTAATAAGCGGAGAACAGTATATTAATAATTATTACTATAATTTATTAGGGAATGAGGATTTTGTAGGGGTTATAGTACAACCCTTTGCGGGAATTAATTCACAGTATAATGTCTCGAGAAATTTTAAATTAATGATGGGGTATAATTTTTCTAAATCATTTAGTTTGTTTAATAATTCAGATGAAAAATTATCATTTAATAATCATCAATTTCAGTTAGGTTTTCAAATTTCGATTAACAGATAAATTCACATGAAAAAAATAGTATTACTTTTTTTATTTTTTAGCTCAGTAAGTTTTAGCCAAACTAGAGGTATCTCTTATCAAGCTTTAATAATAGATCCAATAACACAACAGTTACCGGGTGTGAACAACAGTAACGCACCTCTTGCTAATAAAAACATATGCTTGAAATTTTCTATTATTGATGAATTTAGTATTCTTGAATATGAAGAAATTTTCTCTATTACAACAGATAATTTTGGGATGGTCAATCTAATCATTGGAACTGAAGTTAAAACTGGTGGTTACGCCTCGTCTTTTGAAGATATTCAATGGAGTTTATTACCCAAAAACTTAAAAATAGATTTAAGTATTGAAAATGGTTGTTTCACTTTTACAGAGATAAGTAATTCTCCATTCACAGCTGTTCCTTTTGCTTTATTTGCCGTCAATACAGTTGATAATCCTCTTATTTTAGAAAATCAAAGGGAAATAGCGCTATTGAAAGCTTTGATTAGAGCAACTCAAATAGGCGCAGGTTTAGATGCAGATGGAGGGTATACTCCAGAAGGAACTACTTTTTTCATTAACAGCGTAACTTCATTAAAAGAAGCAGATATTGTTTTAGACAATCAAGTAAAAATTAATGAAAATAAGATAAATGCTAATACTGGTTCCATAACTACAAATACTTCCAATATTGGAATAAATACTGTAAATATTAATAACAATACAATAGACATTACTACTAAAATATCTATAACAGATATTGTTGATGATCTTATTACAGGCGGAACTGCAGTACCTCTATCTGCTGAGCAAGGAAAAGTGTTGAAAAATTTAGTTGACTCCTCGATAAACATTCTAGTTGAGGACATATTAACATCTTCTAGTACAATAAATGCTTTATCAGCAAATCAAGGTAAAGAATTAAAAGAGTTTACAGATACTAATGCAACAAACATTACCTCTAATGATACTGATATTGCTGGAAATACGACCAACATAGCAAACAACACAACTGACATTGCAACTAATGTAACTGATATTGTTACAAATGCCACAAACATTGCAACTAATGTGACTGATATTGTCGGAAATACAACCAACATAGCAACAAATGCAACTGACATTACTACCAATGATAACGATATAGCAGCAAACATAACCAATATTACAACCAACACAACTGACATTACAACTAACGTAACTGATATTACTACCAATGCAACCAATATTGCAAATAATACAACTGACATATCAACTAAAGTTGATATAACAGATATCATTGACGACCTAACAACTGGAGGAATAGCTGTTCCTTTATCAGCAGAGCAAGGAAAAGTACTAAAGGGTTTAGTTGATTCATCAGTAAGCATTTTAGTGGAGGATGTATTAACATCTTCAAGCACCATAAATGCTTTGTCTGCAAATCAAGGAAAAAAGTTAAAAGAGTTTTCAGATAATAATACCACCGACATTACAACCAACACAACTGATATTGCAACTAACGTAACTGACATTGCTGGGAATACAACCAACATCACAATCAATACAGCTGATGTAGCAGCCAATGTAACAGGTATTGCCAATAACGTGACAAACATTGCCACCAACGTCACAAATATCGCTGGAAATACAACCGACATTACAACCAATACAGCTGACATAGCAGCTAACGTAACTGATATTAGAACCAATGCAACAAACATTGCTTCTAATGATACTGACATAGCTGCGA
>CEST01018975.1_pt1 | contig 12812 bp, 14 predicted proteins | sample 326921 | NCBI WGS metagenome assembly CEST01 (sample SAMEA2621509, study PRJEB7988) | marine metagenome | biome: marine biome (ENVO:00000447); feature: surface water layer (ENVO:00002042); material: "saline water (ENVO:00002010), including plankton (ENVO:xxxxxxxx)" | depth 5 m
TTTTTTTGTAAGTACAGAGCTCCATAGTTAAATGGCAGAGGTGTTTTAACACAGCTTGGGTCATTACTTCGTAAACGATCAATTTTTCTGAAGCATTCTTCATACTAAACTCTATGATTTACTTGTCTATCAACTCTAAGATGTTATATTGCAAAGCCTATTAAGACGGCTGACACAATGAAAAGAGAAAAGTTCGAGTTAGAATTCCCACTAAGGGCTTCACCTAAGATGTTGTTTCCATTTCTGAGTACTCCATCAGGAATGAGCGAGTGGTTCTGTGACGATGTGAACTCTCGTTCGGAGTTGTTCACCTTCTTTTGGGATGGTTCAGAAGAACAAGCTCGATTAATTAAAAAGCAACAAGATCGTTTAGTCAGGTTTCGTTGGATAAGCGATGAAGAGGACGGATTAGATACCTATTTCGAATTCCGCATTGAACTGGATGCGTTGACAAATGATACTTCAATAATAGTGACTGATTTCGCAGAAAGCGATGACATGGAAGAAGCTAAGCTTTTGTGGGACAGTCAGATACGTGAATTACAACATCTTATTGGCGCTTAATGAAGCACAATCTATATTTTTTAATTCCCGCAGGACTGTTTGTTATGTTCTGCGGGATTTTTTTGTTACTATTCCCAGATAAAGGTGAAGCGCAGCTCGCTATCCACTATGCATTGTATAACGATACAGGTGCGTATATAATGAGGTTAATCACACATTGGGGGGAAGCATATCTCATAGTCGTTATTATGGCTTTAGGTGTCTATCATAAAAGATATTTGTTCTCATTGAGCTTTGCTGCGGGTGGTTTGTTAACGGCGGTACTTGTTCAAGTTTTGAAAAGACAAATATTTATAGCAGCGCCTCGTCCAATGTCGGTGATTCCTTACAACGAAACTTTCTTAGAAATGGGACAGCGAATTCCGCTGCATTTTGCATTCCCAAGTGGACATACGACCACCGCTTTTATGGTATTTACCTTATTAGCATTAAACTTTAAGCGTCCAGCAATCCAAGTAGTTTGCGCATTAGCAGCCTCTCTAGTGGGTTTTTCCCGGATTTACCTTATGATCCATTGGATTACTGATGTACTGGCTGGAGCATCCTTAGGAATAGGCATAGCACTGGCGGTATACTATGCTTTCAGGAAATGGGCACATAAAAAAACCGTTACCCTAATTGAGTAACGGTTTTTATTATAGTGGCCTGTGAATCTAGATGCCTAATTTTTTACGCAAATTTTTTGGTAATGCATCCTTGTGCATCATAACGCTAATTGTTTTTAAACGAACGTAGCTGTCTGAGGCGTAGAGGTAACCGGGTTTAAATTCGTTGGGAATATCTCCCCATGAATTCTTAACGATAAAGAATGGGTTGCCCTCCTGGTCCTTAACGATACCCTGAAGTACCATTCCATGGTCATCTTGAGTCAAGTAATTGTCGTATTGTTCTTGACGCATTTCTTGAGAGATGGTTGCTTCATCGTGTGGACCTGAATAAACAGCCTGTGCTTCTTCAGATGACATTTCCTTCCAACTTTGATTAGGCATTACCGCTATTCCATTTTTGATAGAGAAGCCCTTGTCACTAACGTCACAAGCCCATGCTACCGGGAATCCTTCCGTAAGTGCACCTTCAGTAGCCTCCATCATCGCCTCTAAAGGAAGGTTGTAAGAAATTCCCCAGGTCCAGTTGTCCGGAACCTGAACTTGGCAAGATTCGTAAAATGGATAGTGCGACCAAGAAGTTAGCTGCACATAATCATCAGGGTCAACGCCCACGACTTCGTCTGCAAAGGTTCTAGGCGTGTAAGTCTCACCATTATATCCAAATTGAGCTGGGTCATCGCCTAAGTATGCATCAAGCACACCATCAAAACCTTGTTTCCAACTTGTAGATAGCTTTCCATTTTTATTATCAATAACCGCGTCAAGGATTCCTTTTAATGAACCTTCCATTTCCCCATGTCGGTTAATTTCGCTGCCGTAGTTGAGTCCACTATATACTTCTTGTGGAACAGCTCCATAATGTTTGATTACATACATTACGTCAGGCAAGGCCCCGCCTTGAGCAAAATTTAAGTAACCATGCAAACGAACATATTTAACCCCTTTATCTTCGTAAACCTTACGAACAGTAAACATTTCTGATAGGTCAATAGGCTCTTTGCCCATTCTGATCATCTCGCTCTCCACAAAAGAAGTGGTTGCATAAGACCAGCACGTGCCTGATGAGCCCTGGTTTTTTACAGGAGTAGCTTCAATGTCAACTACGGTTTCCCATTCATAGGTTAAAGGCGAATCAGCACCGTTGTCTTTAATCTTATTAATTAAGTCAACCTGTCCAAAAGACTGGAATCCAATAACTAATGAAAGTATTAATGTCTTTGTTTTCATAATAAATCTTTAGATGTTAATTGAATTGATTGCTAACTGTAGCATTCTTTACTCCACTGGAATAGTCATAAAATCCTTCACTTGACTTTACTCCTAGTTTACCAGCGGCAACCATGTTAACCAGCAATGGACACGGTGCATACTTTGTATTTCCTAAGCCTTCATAGAGCACATTCATAATACTCAAACAAACATCTAAACCAATAAAATCAGCCAGCTGTAGAGGTCCCATAGGATGTGCCATTCCTAATTTCATAATGGTGTCAATCTCGTGAACCCCAGCTACGCCTTCATGAAGACTTATAATAGCTTCATTTATCATAGGCATTAAGATTCTGTTTGCTACGAAACCAGAATAGTCATTACACGCAACCGGTACTTTACCAAGAGAGGTGCTCATTTCAACAACAGCATTCATAGTTTCGTTAGAAGTACTGTATCCTCTAATTATTTCAACCAGTTTCATGACGGGAACTGGATTCATGAAATGCATGCCTATAACCTTATCAGGACGACTGGTTTGAGCAGCAATCTTTGTGATACTTATCGAGGATGTGTTTGAGGAGAGTATGCAATGCGCAGGAGCTAGCTCATCTAATTGCTTAAACAAGTTGAATTTAATCTCTTTGTTTTCCGTTGCGGCCTCTACGATTAGATCGGCATGAGAGACGCTTTTAGCAAGATTTGTTCCTGTATGAAGTCTATCTAGAGCAGCTTTTTTATCGCCTTCGGACATGCGTTCCTTTGCTATTTGTCGATCCATATTTTTACCTATGGTGACTAAGGCCCTCTCAAGAGCAGCTTCTGAGATATCAAAGAGCTGAACGTTAAATCCACTTTGTGCAAATACATGGGCGATGCCGTTTCCCATGGTACCGGCTCCTATAACGGTGATTTTTTTCATGATTAATTTTGTTGTGGTTCTTATTTACCTCTTCCTTCCAAGACAGTTACTAAGGTATAGAAGAGTATTTTTATATCATTAATGAGCGTGATGTTTTCCGTGTAGATAAGATCATAGCGAGCACGTTCAAGCATCTCATCTACATTTTCAGCATATCCATATTTAACCATACCCCAAGAAGTTATTCCTGGCTTCACCTTGAGTAGGTATTTATATTGGGGTGCCTGAGTAGTGATTTGATCAAAAAAGAAGCGTCGTTCAGGTCGAGGACCTACAATACTCATATCGCCCTTCAGAACATTAACGAATTGTGGTAATTCATCCAGCCTGTATTTTCTCATGGTCCGTCCCCAAGAAGTTATCCTAGGGTCTTCTTCGCTACTAAGCTGTGGTCCTAACTTTTCCGCATTCTCAAACATGCTTCTCAGTTTAATGATCTTAAAAGGTCTGCCATGTTTACCAAGACGTTCTTGCATGTAAAAGATGGAACCTTTTGAGCCAATTCTTACCATGAGGACGGAAAACAGTATTAACGGGGAGGTGCTCACTAGTAAAATGAAAGCCAATAGAAGATCAAAAATCCGTTTAATAAAAGCTACATGAGGCTTGATTAACTCTCTCTTAATTTCAATGAGGGACCTTCCAAAACTCTCCATTTTAACCTGACCACTGAGAATGCTAAACAAGTTGGGCAGAACATGAATTCTTAAATCTTGTTGCTCAACCTCGCTAACTAATCTGGTGATTTGATCATTAAACCCAGCACCTAAAGCAATAATAACATCTTCAATTTGATTGTCATTAACTACATCTTTGAGTTGAGTTACTGTTCCTAGATGATTTAACTGCTTAAGCCTTGGGTCAATCTCCTCACCATTGATAGTGATTAAACCTACAAAGTCATATCCCTTACTTCTTTCTCTTTGAAACGACTCATGAAGATCACCAGCTTCCTTTCCTGTACCTATTAAGATACTTCTAAACGTTAATGTCTTCCGATCAATTCGTGACCGGATGTAAGAGCTTAAGCTGAATCTAAACACGCCGCTCGTTATTAAAAGAGAAATGGAATAGGTTCCTAATGTAACATAATACTGGCTGTAATTACTGACGAAATCATCTAAGAAAATAAGAAAGAATAATACGATTGAGGTTAGAACAACACCACCCATTGTATTGAATACCTGTTGCAATCGACTAGTTCTCGTAAGGTCTCTATATATTCCGCTAAGGGCACTTATACAAATATAAATGAGCGCTGTAGTTGCTAGAGCCAGCCAGAAAGTATCGTCCCATTTTATCTCTACAGTTTTGCCAAAACGACTAGGTTCAACATAGATCTTTCTTACGATGTGTAAGGCCGTGTAAGCAGTAGCACCCGCGATAAGATCTGCAAACAAATAAACCCTTAGAAGGATTTTAGAAAGACGTTGCGAAGGGCTCAATACAACAATTTTATATTATCAATTAATATGGTAGCAGTATCAGTAGTGGTGTTTATGGCGCCAAAGAATAAATTATAATCGATGGCATTTGGATAGCCACTGACTTCCGTAACAAGATTGATGTAAACCTTATTCCACTCCTCGTTTGAAAAGAGAGTTACAACAGGTGTTTTAATACTCTGTAGAGGCTCATTAGCAACCACGCCAAAGGTCAAGGGAACGTCGGTTTTATAATTGATTTCCATCCAAACATTAGCAGCGAATTTAGGAAGCTCAAATGCTTGAAGGGTTTTATACTCACCGAGTGAGATAGGAGCAAGAACAACTTTTCCACTCTTGTTGGGCATTTCGCCTGGGAACTCAAAGATCTCATCTGCTTGTGAGGTGATTAGTAGTGCGGTGTCACTTTGAGCGGTACGTTGATAGTTCAATCCAACTCCATCAAAATCCTCAATGACGATAACCTCATAAATATTGTTGTAGTTAAATGTCGTGGAAGCTAATTCCACTGGTTTGACTTGCCCAATAGACAAGTCCCACGTGACTGTTTTAGGCGAAAGCATCTCATATTGATTGCGCTGTGCGAAACTTCCATTAATGTTAATGCCAGGAATAATTCTAAGGGTTTGATCCTCCCCAGCGAGCAATGGAATAGTACAAGGCGGAATAAATGCACCCAATTGCTGGCCATTTTGTTCTATCCAAACTGTAGTAAGCTTAGAAGAAGAAGTACCTTGAGCTGCATTTGCATTAACCGTTAAGGTGTCTATGGTGATGTAGGCAACTTCTGGCGCCAACGTAGTGTCACAAGCGTTGAATGCGAGTAAACTTACTACAAGTCCAATAAGGAGAAAGGGCCTTTTATTCATGAGTTTAAAGGTACATCATAGACTTCAATCAATTTTGTTAAAAACATGCGCTGCCCATAGCACGTTTGATCTCAACATACCTTTACATTTCCATTGTGAAAATAGAAGACTCCGCAATATTTCAAGGCCAAAGAACCCTCATGTGCAAACACTTGTTTGACAAAGGTATAGCTGGTGAGGTTGTACTAGAAGCTATGATTAAGACCCCTCGCCACGTGTTTCTAGAAAGTACTTTTCACCAGCATGCCTATCAAGATAAGGCCTTTCCTATAGCAGCAGAGCAGACCATTTCTCATCCTTCTACGGTAGCTTGGCAAAGCGAACTACTGGAGCTTAAGCCAGGCATGAAAGTTCTGGAGATAGGTACTGGATGTGGATACCAGGCTGCAGTTTTACTTCATCTAGGGGTCAAGTTGTTTACTATTGAAAGACAAAAGGAACTCTTCGACTTCTCGAAGACCATACTAAAGGCCCTTGGACTTCGTGCTGAGCAGAAGTTTGGTGACGGTTTTAAAGGAATGCCCATTTTCGCTCCGTTTGAACGTATTATTGTAACCTGTGGAGCACCTTACGTACCAAAGGCCCTGTTGTCGCAACTCACCGTAGGCGGCATCATGATTATCCCAGTAGGAGAGGGCATACAAAAAATGGTTCGTATTAAAAAAATGCAAGATGGACAATTTGTTCAAAAAGTGTTGGGAGATGCCGCCTTTGTTCCGATGTTAAAAGACCGCGAGTAACTTATCTTTACACTGTGAAATCAGTTGAAATAAAAAATAAAAGAGCCAAATTCGATTACGAGTGGCTTGACACCTATACGGCAGGCATCCAGTTGTTAGGAACTGAGGTGAAATCTGTCCGAATGGGTAAAGCATCTATCGCTGAGGGGTATTGCTTCATTAAGGACAGCGAATTGTACATCAAAAACATGAACATCTCAGAATGGTCTCATGGTAATTTGAATAACCACGATCCAATCAGAGAGCGAAAGCTTCTACTCTCAAAGAGAGAAATTATAAAGATATCTAAATCACTTATTGATCAGGGAGTTACCATTGTTCCAACAAAAATGTACATCAGTGAAAAAGGGTGGATTAAAATGAATATTGCGGTGGCTCGGGGTAAGAAAAATTATGACAAACGTCAGTCCTTAAAGGATAAAGATGCCAAGAGAGATTTGGCTCGATTAAAATAATTCTAGCATGTATAAAAGCTTCATTCGACCATTGCTCTTTCAAATGAATGCTGAACAGGCGCATCATGTCACTTTTAAAGCGATTAAAATCGGTTTCAAAATCCCCGGTGTTCAATCTATGGTAAATGGTTTATTTGGTTCACTCCAAGGTAAGCACAAGACCGTAATGGGCCTGAGGTTTAAAAACCCAATTGGACTTGCTGCTGGTTTTGACAAGGATGCAAAGCTCTACAATGAATTGGCTGCATTCGGTTTTGGTTTTATTGAGATTGGCACCTTAACACCAAAGGCGCAACCTGGAAATCCAAAGCCTCGATTATTTAGGTTAGTCAAAGACGAAGCGGTCATTAACAGAATGGGTTTTAACAATGGTGGGCTCGACCAAGCGGTAGTGAGACTAATTGAAAAGAAGACAGATTTAATTATTGGTGGAAATATTGGTAAAAATAAGAATACTCCCAACGATCAGGCTGTTTCTGATTATCTGCGAGGTATAGAGGCCTTGCATAACGTAGTAGATTATTTTGTGGTAAATGTTAGTTCTCCGAATACACCTAATCTCCGAGAGCTACAGGAGAAAGAGCCGTTAAAGGAGTTATTAAAGGCTGTTCAAGAAAAAAACAATGCACTGGGTGCAAAACCTCTTTTATTAAAAATAGCACCTGACTTAACAACAGGACAGCTTGACGATATCATAGAGATTATAAATGAACTTGAGTTGAGTGGAGTTGTAGCCACGAACACGACCATCTCCAGAGATGGTTTGCAAACAGATGCTGCTCAAGTAAAAGCAATAGGTGCAGGTGGACTGAGCGGTAAGGTTTTAGCCAGTCGCAGTACAGAAGTCGTTAAATATCTGCGCCGGCATTTGGATCCAGCGGTCGCTATTATTGCGGTAGGTGGAATCTTTACAGGTGCTGATGCGCAAGAAAAAATAGACGCAGGTGCGGATCTCGTTCAGGTGTGGACAGGTTTCTTATATGAAGGTCCCGGAATGGTGCGTAGAATGCTACGTTCTTTGTAAATTCACGGTAAGAACCTAGACCACCCTATACAATGACCACTATCTCAATTGTGGAGTGTCCACGTGACGCTTGGCAAGGATTACACAAATTCATCCCCACCAAAGAAAAGGTGAAGCATATAGAATCATTAATGAGTTGTGGCTTTCACAGCATTGATGCAGGAAGTTTTGTAAGCCCTAAAGCGATGCCTCAAATGGCAGATGCAAAAGAGCTCTTTACTGCTTTGAGGGAGTCGAAAACTCAATCTAATACTCAATTATTAAGTATTGTAGCCAGTGAGGGTGGTGCTAAACGCGCCACAGATTTTGACTTCATTGATGCTTGGGGTTATCCTTTTAGCGTGAGCGAAGAGTTTCAACATAGAAACTCTAGAAAGAGCATTTCCGAATCCATCGAAGATTTGAAACGAATCAAAGATCTTGCTGATTCGCACCAAGTAGAATTGGTCGTGTATCTAAGTATGGCCTTTGGCAATCCTTACCAAGAGAGCTACCATACGGATATGGTTTTAGAACGCTTATTCCAGGCGGAACAATGTGGTGCCGATCTAGTGTCTTTAAGTGATACTACTGGACAAGGTAGTGGAGCGACTATTAAAGAGCTTTGCGAATTAATGACAGTGCAAGCTAATATTCCCTGGGGTGCTCACCTTCATAGTACTTATGAGGAGGCTGCTGTTAAGGCTAAAACAGCTATGGATGCTGGTTGTAGAAGAATAGATACCGCATTACGGGGTTATGGAGGGTGTCCATTTGCTTCTGATGCGTTGATCGGAAATATGCCCACAGAAAAGGTACTGTCTGCAATAGAAGAATCTGATTATAAACATGATCTGAATCCTTTATCTGTTGAAAATGCATTTAATAGCGCGTTGGCTATTTTTGATGGCTTGATTTAATCTATATTTGTATTTGAAGGTTGGTTTGTAGAAACAAACCATAAAAAGGAACCCGGTTTTAGTCCGGGGCTGTGCCAGCAGCTGTAATCTGTGATGAATCCACAATATATCCACTGTGAAAATGGGAAGGAGTTGTGGAGGAGCAGTGAGCCAGAATACTTGACCTTCAATAAATTGGACTTTAATGAGTGCTCTGGGTCAAGTGCTTCAAAGAACTATGAAAAGACTTCTTGTTTTGATAGTGCACCTTGCCTTTATAGGTATGCAAGCACAGTCATCAGATACTTTATCGACTACGACCATTAGCGAAAGTCTACTTAGGCTGGAGGAAATGCGTACGACGGTTGATTCACTGGTATTACTCCAATCTAATGCTGCCGAATATCTTCTAAAGGACTCACGTTTTCAACTGCGACAGTATGCTCCAGGATCTGTAGCTACCTTTAACCTTGGTGGCGCCAACTCGAGTCAAAGTCGTGTCCTTTGGGATGGAATTGATATTTCAAGTATGGCTTCCGGCACAATGGATTTGAGTATTGTTCCTGGCATTCTCTTACAGTCTTCAAGTGTTGTTGATGGGTCAAATGCAGGATCTTTTGGTTCGAATGGAATGGCTGGCGGTCTGGCTCTGAATTGGACGGCCAGCGGTAAACGAGAATTTTCAACCCTGATTGGATTAACCTCGATAGGAGGTTTGAGTTTTGGAGTGCTAAACGGAGGCCATTTCGGCAAAGTCAATTACCGTAGTTTCTTGCAAGTACAAGAGTCAAGTAATACCTATCCCTATTCATTGGGAAATCAAGACTACACGATGAATGGTATGGGGTTCAACGACGTAACGCTCATGCAGCAGTACAATGGTATTTATAAGCGAGCCCATTGGAAATCAGATATTTGGTTTACGCAAGGCGAAAAGAATAACAGTGGCTCCATCTTAGCAGCTGGTGCCCCTTCGCTGCTCCAAGACAAGGCCTTGCGCGTGAAATATTCGTGGCATAAACGAAACCATAAAATATCTGCCTTTGTTGGACGTGAATGGCAGGCATATACAGATACGTTGAATGCAATCAACTTAACAGACACGAATACCTACAGGCAGTATACGCTGCAATATAACTACCACACTAAATTCGCCAAGAACATCATTGAAGTTGGTCACGTTTCTGCTGGCGGTACTTCACGAGATGCGGCACTATTAAATGTAACAGCAAGGCACGAGACTAAACTAAATGATTTCTGGAATATTTTAGCAAGAGGAACGTTTTGGCAGGGCAAGTTATATGGAGCTGGTCAATTCATTTGGAGCTCAAAAAACAACAAATTTCCTATCCAATGGTCTACCGGTAGCTTTTACCGCTTGCCAACTATGAATGAGCTTTATTGGAATCCAGGAGGTAATTTAGAGTTAGCACCAGAGAGATCCTATGGCTCTAAAATGAGTGCACTATACCGCCAAAACGATCTCAAAATCAGCCTAACAACGGATCAGTTAATTTTTAATAACCTCATTCAATGGACACCATTAAGTGGAGGGATATGGAGTCCTGTAAATCTTGAACGTGCATATACCAGTTCCTCCACCTTATTGTTACAGCTGGTTAAAGGCAATGTTAATAATGAGGTATCAGCTACCCACCAGTATTCGCGTGTTCTGGTATCCTCTAACGCTTCCTCTTTAGGTAAGCAATTGATTTATAGGCCTAGCTTCCAGATAGTTCATACTATAGACGGTCAACTATTGAAGGGTAGGTTACAATTACGTTCTCATGCAATGGGCAGGCGTCATACACTTAGAGACAATGCGAACGCTGGAATTCTAAATCCTGAGTTTTGGATGGATTTAGCGTACAGCTATTCGTTCCTCTCAGGTCGAGTTCAAATGACGGGAAGAGTACACAACTTGACTAATACGAACAAAACATTTATTCCTTATTACCCCATGCCAGGAAGGCATTATTCGATTAATATTAAATTAAATTCAAAAAAATGAGAATCAAATTATTTACAGCGTTGAGCTTGTCACTTTTAGCTATTACGTCTTGCGAGATTAATTCTAGTAATCCAGATAGTATTTATGATGGGGCTACACTTGTTCTAAACGAAGGTGCCTTTACAGGCGGTACGGCAACGATACAGGTAGTGACAAATGATACGGTAATTGAAAATGCCTTTCAAGTAGAGAACGGTTTTCCACTGGGTAATATTGGCCAGCACATGATCAAAGCTGATTCGCTTATTATAGTCACATTGAACAATGGAGGATTAGTAAGGGGCATAGGAGCTTCATCACTATTAAGTCAATGGTCGGCAGAGGTTTCTTCGCCGCGTTATGTGGCTTATTCAGGGGAATCAATTATTGTATCGACTTGGGGATCGAATTTCATTAAAGTATTAGACCCTTTTACTGGAGCTATTTTGGACTCTATAAACGTGTATGGACTTAGTGAGGCAGTTCATATAGATTATCCTTTGGCATATGTAGCATTAAATGGTGGTTTTTCAAATGACCATAGAGTCGCTATCGTTGATTTAGTAACCAAAGCTGTTGATACAGTCACTGTGGGAGATAAGCCTAATTCATTTGTACAAATGAATAATGACCTCTATGTTCTTTGCGAAGGTTTCCAGGATTGGAGTGCGGTAGATAATTCTACACCCGCGAGTTTATGGAAGATGGATATAAATACAGGGAATAGTGTGGAAGCCGCAAATGCGGGTTCTGATGCAGTACATGCTAGTGCTCTACGCACGGATGGGACCCATCTCTATTTCTTAAACAATACCTATAACGGTGCTGTCGTATCTATGGAGCCTAGTTCAGCGGATTGGCCAACAGTCGACCTAACCGCTAGTGTAGGGTATAGTCTTGATGTAATAAACGACACGCTTTATCTACACAATGCTAAAGATTTCGCTAGTTCAGGTGTGATCTATATTTGCGATAAACAAGGAAATACACTAGACAGTATGTCCACGGGATTGATACCTAGACAAATTCTCAAATAACCCAGAGAATATACGTTCTGAATCAGTCTGCAACGGAAAATAAAAAGCCCCGCGATTCGAAAGAATTGCGGGGCTTTTTATTTTATGATGTAATACTTTATGCCTTCACAGCTTTGGTTATCCAACTAAGAGCACCGTAGGCAACTGCTGAGAATAAAGCAGTAGACAAGAGCTCTGGTGCATAAAAAGGAATAGCGGCGATGTATGTCGTTAGTAGCCCAGCTGCATTGTCAGGATATAGAGCAGTCGTAGATGCCCATACTCCAAGGTTACTTATTGCAAAGAATACTAAACTACCCGCAACAAGTCCTAAACCCGCTTTCGCATTACTTTTCGAGAAGTGACCTATTAAGCTGTAGGCTGCAAAACCAATGTAAGTGTAGATAGAGCCAACATACATGAATACAAATGTATCTGAAGGATAGATCAGGTTGTTAATAATTAAATCTGAGGCCATCATTGTGGCAACTACAGCAGTAATAGTTACAGCCAACCGTTTCATAGAGAATGCACCATAGAAGGCCAAGGCACCCATTGCAGTGAAGTTAGGGTAGTGTGGTACTATTCTCGATACAAATGCGAGAAGGATCAAACCGGCGAAAATTTTAGTTTTAGGTGTCATAGTTTCTATTTACTGCTGCAAATATAAAAAAGCTTTACTCTTCTTTGAGGTAAGATTCGTAGGTACCATCTTTTTTAAGAACAATCATTCTAGCGGAAGCGCTCAAAGTCTCTTTAACATCCGGTATTGCAGTATCTGAAGCTTTTATTGAAGTAGGGGTTTGTGTCAAATCCTCTAAAAATATGGGTTGAGAGGATCCCGTAAGTAAGCTCCGTAGGTCTAGGTCTTTGTCGTATCGAGATATGTTAACGATAAACTGAAGACTTGGTTTGTTTCTGCCACTCATCATGTGCAGCACAGAAGATCTATTCATTTGAAGGTTCTTTGCTAGATCTGCAGGACTCAAGCCCTTCACATTGGCCCATATCTTAATTCGATTTATTACATCATCCATGTTTCAAATGTAAATGAAAGAATACATCTTTACAATATGGATTAAGTAATTATTT
>CEST01037768.1_pt1 | contig 12665 bp, 12 predicted proteins | sample 326921 | NCBI WGS metagenome assembly CEST01 (sample SAMEA2621509, study PRJEB7988) | marine metagenome | biome: marine biome (ENVO:00000447); feature: surface water layer (ENVO:00002042); material: "saline water (ENVO:00002010), including plankton (ENVO:xxxxxxxx)" | depth 5 m
TTCATTTACTAGTATTAGTTCCAATATTTACGAAATCTTCATATATAAAAACAAAAAAAAATACAAGAGCAACTGCTGGAGATAGTGCATTTATTAGTGAAAGTACTGGTGTAAATGCTAAAAAAAAATCAGTAAGGTTTTCAAATAAAAATAAATATTTTTATTATACGACAGACTTCAATAAATTATTACAAATAAATTATTATAATTTTGCATTATTTTTACTAGGTATTTATTTAATTACATTATTTCCTAGTTGGCCATATTTTTGGGTTACGCGTAAATTTGTATTAATATTATTTGTACAAATTGTCATATCTTTATGGTTTATAGGTGAATTTATAAATTTAAATAATTATGTACCATATTGGTAGTATTTGTATTTTCTAAATTACCAGTTAATAAGCAAGATTCATACATTTTTTTTAAAACATCAGGCGGAGCATTACATCCTAATTTAATAAAATTTTTTTTACATAAAAAATCTTTGATTTCTTGTAGATTTTTTTTTTGCATTTCTGTTTTTTCATTGTTTATTTTTTTAATAGTTTCTCTATTTTTTATCAAAACTCCAATTTTTCTGTCATATTTACCTAATCTATATTTGAAAGTCTTTGTAGTTTTTTTCAAATTATATTTATTTTTTTTAGGTTTTTTATATTTGTTTTTTTTGTTTATATCGGTTTTTATATCGGCTTTTATATTATTGATTATACTGATATCATTATCATTATCATTATCATTATCATTATTAATATCAGTATTAATATCAGTATTAATATCATTATTAATATCATTATCATTATTAATATCATTATCATTATTAATATCAGTATTAATATCATTATTAATATCATTATTAATATCAGTATTAATATCATTATTAATATCAGTATTAATATCGGTATTATTTATTTTTGTATTAAATAATATTTCATCGTTGATTTTGAACGAAACTCTTTTTTTAGTATGGTTAGGTCTTAATTCATTAGATATTTTAGTATTAACAAATATATCATCTTTTCTTTTGTTAGTTCTTTTATTTTTTTTATTATTTATGTGTAAATTATCTAAAAACATCATGGATTTATTAAATTCATCATCAAAATCCGACTGAATATTATGGCTAGTATTATTATTATTATTAATATTGTTTTCTTTAATTTCAGTATTATTATTTTTTTCATGATTTTTAATATTTTGTAAAAATTTTTTTTTCATTTTATCAATGTTAATATTATTCACATTATTATCGTTATTAATATATTTTTTTTTGTTTTCTTTACTTTTTTTTTTTTACCCATAGAAAATAGATTAGGATCTATTTGTAATGTTTTTAATGAAGACATAGATATATATTTTTTATATTTATTAAATTAGAATAAAACATAAATATTTTAATTAAAATGAAAAAAAAAAATTTATAAAATTAAATTGATATAGATTAATATTTAAAGCTAGTATTATATAATAAATTGGTAATCGTTATGGATAATACTAATTCAAACGATGAGTTATTTAAAGATATTGATAAGTCAGAAATACCATGGATGATTATTAATTCATATTTTAAAAACAATCATTTGCAACAATTGATTAAGCATCAACTTGAATCATATAATAATTTTATAGAATTAGAAATTAATAAAACGGTAGAAATGTTCAATCCATTAGTTATTTGTTCGGAAAATGATTATATTAAAGAACATGATTTATATCGATTAAAAATAGAAATAAATTTTAAAAATCTGGCTTTATTCAGACCTCAAATATATGAAAATAACGGGGCTACAAAAATTTTATTTCCACAGGAAGCAAGGACAAGAAATTTTACATATTCGTCGGCATTAATGTTAGATTTAGATATTGAATATATTGTTACAAATGGGGAAGATTATAAAAATGTAGTAAAATACAAAAAAATGTTGAAAAATATTAATTTTGGTAGGATACCAGTAATGTTAAAATCTAATATATGTGTATTATCTCAATATAAACAATTATCAACAGATGAAACATATGAATGTTATATGGATCCAGGAGGATATTTTATAATTAATGGTTCAGAAAAAACAGTATTAGGACAAGAGAGAGCATCAGAAAATAAGATATATTGTTTTAATATATCAAAAAATAGTACAAAATGGTCTTGGATTTCAGAAATAAAATGTGTTCCTGATTGGAAATGTATATCTCCTAAACAAATAAATTTAATGATTGCCACAAAAAATAATGGTTTTGGAAATGCAATTTATTTGCAAATTCCGAGATTAAAGAATCCAATTCCATTATTCATTATTTTCAGAGCTTTTAATATTATAAGTGATAAAGAAATATGCGAGAAAATTTTAATAAACATTGATGATAAAATTATTGAAAACAATAAAGAAAGAAAAAAATTGTTATATTATTTAAAAGCATCTATTGTAGACGCTAACACATGTTTAACACAAGATGATGCAATTAAATATGTTTTGACATCGATTATTTATAATCCGATAAATATTGATAAAGAAGCGGGATTGAAAAAGAAGCGAGATTATACATTAGATGTATTAGACAATGATATTTTTCCAAATTGTAAATGTAATAATAAAAAGATTTATATGTTAGGTTATATGACAAATATATTATTAAAGACATATTGTGGTTTATTACCACCAAGCGATAGGGATTCATATATAAATAAAAAAATTGATTTAACCGGTAATTTATTGAATAATTTATTTCGTAATTATTTCAATAAGTTGGTTAAAGACATGGTAAAACAAATTACTAAAGAAATAAATAATGGTTCTTGGAAATCAAATGAAAATTATGAAAATATAATTAATAATACAAATATTTATAAAATAGTTAAATCAACAACAATAGAAAATGGAATTAAGAGAGCATTAGCTACTGGTGATTTTGGTATTAAACAATTAAATACAAATAAAGTTGGAGTTGCGCAAGTTCTTAATAGATTAACATATATTTCTAGTCTTAGTCATTTAAGAAGAATTAATACGCCTATTGATAAAAGTGGAAAATTAGTTCCTCCTCGTAGATTACATAATTCTTCATGGGGATTTCTATGCCCAGCAGAGACACCTGAGGGAGCAAGCGTTGGTGTTGTAAAAAATCTTAGCTATTTAGCACATATTACAATATATTCTCATTCAGATGCATTATATGAATATGTGAAGAAATTTATTGTTAATGATAAAAAAATAAACGAAGTATATTATGATGTAAATAATAATTACGAAGACAAAGTAAAAGTATTTATTAATGGTATATATCAAGGCGTAACAGATGATCCAGTAGAATTATATTATGATTTAAAAACTAAAAAATACAGAGGTATTTTAAATATTTATACATCTATTATATTTGATACAAAATTATTAGAAATCAGAGTTTGTAATGAAGCTGGAAGATTAACACGTCCTTTACTAAAATTAAAAGATAGAAAACCTTTATATAACAAATATATTCTTGATAAAATGAAAAATAATACATTAAATTTTTATGATTTATTAATTACTATTAATGATAATGAATCAATTGTAGAATACGTTGATGCAATTGAACAAGAACATATTTTAATTGCTATGAATGAAGAAGATTTAATAAAAAATAAAAATTACAAATATACGCATATGGAGATTCATCCAAGTTCTATTTTTGGTATTTTAGCATCTTGTATTCCTTTTCCAGAAAATAATCAGTCACCTAGAAATACTTATCAATCAGCAATGGGTAAACAAGCAATGGGAATGTATGTTACCAATTTCCAATCACGAATGGACAAAACGGCATATGTATTAACATATCCAATGAGACCATTGGTAGATACTAGAATTATGAATATTTTAAAATTAAATACTATACCATCTGGATGTCAAGTTATTGTTGCTATTGCTAGTTATACTGGTTATAACCAAGAAGATAGTATTTTATTTAATAAGGGTTCAATTGATAGAGGTTTATTTTCAGCAACAATATATCATACAGAAAAGGATGAAGATAAAAAATTATTTGGAAATGAAGAAACTAGATGTAAGCCTGATAGCAGTAAGACAAAAAATATGAAGTTTGCTAATTACAACAAATTAAATAGTAATGGCGTAATAGATAAAGATAAATTAGTAGAAGATAGGGATGTTATTATTGGTAAAATAGCTCCTATTAAAGAAAATAAAAATGATTTTACAAAAACAATAAAATTTCAGGATGAAAGTCGTATTTACCGAACAAATGAAGAAACATATATTGATAAAAATTTAATTAATAAAAATGGAGATGGTTATAACTTTTGTAAGGTAAGATTGAGAAATTATAGAAAACCTACTATCGGTGATAAATTTAGTAGTCGCCACGGACAAAAAGGAACTATTGGCAATATTATCCCAGAGGAAGATATGCCATTTACAGCCGATGGTATTAGACCAGATATTATTATTAACCCACATGCTATTCCAAGTCGTATGACAATTGCTCAATTAAAAGAAACAATTTTAGGTAAAGTTTTATTACAATTAGGTTTATTTGGTGATGGAACTAGTTTTAATAATTTAGATATTAGTTTTATTATTGACCAATTACAAAATGTTGGATTCGAATCAACCGGTAACGAAGTAATGTATGATGCATTATCTGGTGAACAATTAGAATCTAATATATTTATTGGTCCTGCATTTTATCAAAGATTGAAACATATGGTAAATGATAAACAGCATAGTAGAAGTATTGGTCCTATGGTAAATTTAACACGTCAACCAGCTGAAGGAAGATCAAGAGATGGTGGATTAAGATTTGGTGAAATGGAAAGAGATGCAATGATTTCGCATGGAACATCAAGATTTACAAAAGATAGATTATATAATTCATCAGATTGTTATAATGTGCATGTGTGTAATAAATGTGGTATGATTTGTCAATATAATGAAAAAGAATCAATTTATAAATGTAAATACTGTGATAACAAAACTGATTTTAAATATATTGAAATTCCATATGCGTGTAAATTATTATTTCAAGAACTAATTTCTATGAATATTGCCCCTAGAATATTATGTGAATAATATAAAAATTAACTTAAAAATTAACTTAAAAATAATTATAATTATTATATAATCAAAATGCAGAAATATGATTATTTAGATATAAAATTGGGTATTAAAAATTATAATTCAAATAACAAACCTTTTTTTTTACAAATAGATGATACATCAAATAATTGTAATGAAGACTATCTAAAAATAGATGAATATATTGAAATTAATTTAAATTTTTTACCAAAATATATTATAAATTTTTATATCTATTGTAAAACAATAGATAAAGAAATATATATCAATAACTGGACTTTTATGTCATTACCTAACATAGTTAAAATATATGAAAATTATAAATCACAAAATATTAATATAATAGATATCGGATTCAGATATGATGGTATGGGATATATAAAAGTTTTATTCTATGATCCTAGAATAGATATGGTGAATTTTAGAATGGATGGTGGTTCTAATTCATATGAACGTGAATATAATTTCAACAAACTTATCGAATACAATAATAATGATCCACCTAATGATTTATCTTATAATTTTGATATAATATTGAATAATATATCATATAATGTTATATGAATAAAATATTTTATTTTATAATATTTTATTCTATAATATTTTATTTTATTTTATAATATATTATACTATATTATAAAGTGATGTTCAAATACAATAAAGTAGAAATGAATACAATAAAAAATAAAGCGAATTATATACTACCTCATAATTCTGATAGTTCTTTAGCAACGAATACTCGTATTATTATTAGATCATTCGGTAATATATATAATTCTGGTTTAAATTCATCACCGTTAGTATATCCTAAAAATGTATTAGGACCATTTAGAACAGCAACTAATGCTGGTGATGTTTTAGGATATGATAAAGGCGCTACTAATATAAAATACGGAGATGAACCAAATAAAATGAGCGGTCATAATATATTAGGATTTTCTAGCACAAAAATAGGAGGTTCATTAAGTCGTTCAGGAGATGCTAGTTATTCTGGTAATCCTAGATTTGTATACGATGGTTCTGATTATATTAGATTTAAAAAATTACAAGCTCACAATAAAAGATATAATAATTATGACAATAATATATATAAAAATGGAAATATCAAATTATAGATTTAGTTTTTTTTTCTCTTTATATAATATAAATAATGACACATACAACAATAATAAATAAAAGAGATGGAGTAGGAACTCATCACAAAGCGAGTAATGCTTATAATATGGATTCTGCTATTGCATCTTTAAAGGACATAGCAACAGAAATAATAGTTAAAGTTGAAGAAAAAGAAACATATTTAAAAAGTCAATTAAAAGAACTAGATAAGATAAAGACTGAGGTTCGTTCAAGTCTACGTATAAAGAACTACTCTCTAACTAAAAAAAACGCTACAAGAAATATGTTATTACATCGTATTCAATATCATCGAAATATATTAAAAAAAATGCAAGATAGGGGTATAATAAAATCAACGATAACAAAACAAGCTCGTGGAATGATACCAAAACAAGCTCGTGGAAGGAAAAGAACTTCAAAAAAGTCAAGACAAAAAACCGTCTCAAATGACGATGATTATTTGTCACAAATGCTTGGACCAATTACAATTTAATAACATATATATATATTATTGTTATAACATATATATATTATTGTTATAATATATATATATATATATATATATGTATGAAAAAAATATAACATTTAAAAATTTGAAAAGATATTCAAAAAATTTTAATAATAATAAAACTAATAAAATCTTAAAAAATGTTAATACAAAAGGACAATTTTTTAAACTTATTGAAAAAGCTGATTATAATCAAAAAAACAAACAAATATTCAAAAAATTTATAGATGTTGAAAGTATAATAACAGATCAAAAACGATCAGGAAGATGTTGGTTATTCTCGTCATTAAACGTAATAAGATTTAAAATGATTAAAAAATATAAATTAAAAAATTTTGAGTTTAGTGAAACATTTTTATTTTTTTATGATAAATTAGAAAAAGCTAATTATTTTATTAATTTAATAGCAAAAAATAAACATTTATCTAATAATGATAATAAGCTTATTCATATATTAAATGAAGGAATTTCGGATGGCGGAACATGGCCATTATTTAAAATGTTAGTCAATAAATATGGATTAATTCCTAAACATAATATGAAAGATTTGTATCATAGTGCTAATTCAAAAGAATTATCATCTTTCTTATCAAATTATTTAAAAAAAGCGGCAAACCTTATAAGAAAAACAGACACTAAAAATATGAATAATTTGAAAGAACAAATATTAAATGATTGTTACAAGATACTAGTAATATTTTTAGGCGAACCTCCGAAAAATATAACATGGGAATATTATTCTATAATTAAAAATAAACAGAAATATAATATTGTACAAAATATTAAACCTATAGATTTTTATAAAAAATATGTTCCATATAATGTAAATGATAAAATTTGTTTAATTAATTATCCATGTAAACCATATTACAAAAATTATAATAATGAAATTAGTCTTCATACTGATGGTTATTTAAATGTTCCTATTTCTGTTTTACATGAAATGTGTATTAAATCTATAGATAATAATGAAGCTGTTATGGTAGCTATTGATTGGAATAAATTTAGATCAAGATACAATGGGTTTTTAGATCAAAATGCTTTTAATTATAAAGATGTTTTTGGTTTTAATAATATAATGAATAAATGTGATTCTTTAATATATAGAACAAGCTATCCTAATCATGCTGTAACTATTAAAGGCTATACAAATGATAAAAATAAAAAAAATAATGGTTTTTATATAGAAAATTCTCATGGTAAATTGTCAGGGTTTGATGGATATTATTATATGTCAAATGACTGGTTTAATCAATATATGTACGGAATTACTGTTGATAAAAAATTTTTATCAAAATATATTAAAAAATATGTAAATACAAAAACTGTTATTCTACCATATAACGATCCATTTGCTGCTTTACAATAATTTATATGTTATTGATTTATATCAAATACATGAAATTCATAATTATATAATAACATACATAGTGACCATTGTACTAATACTATATGAATTATTGTATAATTATATTTTATATTAGCTACCCACGAAAATATAGATAATAATGTAATTAAAAATGTATAAGGTTGTTCGTGTGTTAAAATATTAATATATATACATCCATATATATTAAATAGAATATCATTATATTTCAATACCTTGCTAAATTTTGTATTGAATACCGCGTTAACATGATATAGTGCTCCATTTGAAAATACACATATTCCAATCCAACCATTATGTGAAAATGGATAACTGGTAAAAATAAATGGAATAAGCGATAAAGCCATAAATATCTCGCTATAAAAATATGGATTACAATTTGTTTATTTTATATCATTGTTCATGTAATATTATTTAAATATAATTAATTATATTTAAATAATTTTTTATAAATAATTCTGAAATATTTTATATGTGAATTGGTGAGGAAATATTTCCTACCAAAAGTCTAGCATCTATATTATAATAATCTTTCATTAAATTTAAAAATTGTTCGCGTGTTAATATTAATTTTTCATCATTATTTATAAGTTCTATATAATTAGACTCATCTATTAAACGGTGCCTGCATAATGGACAGCTTAAATCTTTAGATAACCATTTATGTATATTATCATAATTAAATGAATGACTACATTTTTTTATTGTTCCTATTTTTTCGCCATTTTTATATTGTTCTTTTGTAATAGCACATATATTTTCTTCGTGTTCTTCATTTTGATTATTATATGTAGTATAATCTAAACCGGTTTCAATGATATTAGAAATATTGTTTGTAGACAAATTTTTATATGTATTAAATAAATTATTGTAATAATTTATTTCATCGTTGTTATTGGGTTCATCATTGTTATTGACTTCATCAACTCCCGTATTGTTATTTTGAATATTTTGATTATTTTGAATATTTTCATTATTTTGATTATTTTGATTATTTTGATTATTTTCATTATTTTGAATATTTTGATTATTTTGAATATTTTGATTATTTTGATTATTTTCATTATTTTGATTATTTTGAATATTTTGATTATTTTGAATATTTTCATTATTTTGATTATTATTTGATAGATAATTTATATAATTCATACTTGATACATGCGTATTGAAACTAGCCATATAACTAACTATTTGTGAATTTAAAGTTATAATTCTATTTATAGTTCCAATTGTATTATCGGTATAATTTTCAATATATTCTTGGTTCATATTCTATAAATAATAATATTATATGTTTAAATAATTATTAAAAATATAATATGTTCAAATAATTAATAATATCTTATTTAATATCTTATAATGAGTAATATGATAGGGTTAATTAATTTAGGTAATACATGTTATATTAACTGTTGTATTCAAATATTAAATAATATAAAACCATTAGAAAAAATATTAAAAAATAATAAAAATAATTATAAAAATGATAATCACGACGATGTTATAACTAATGAATTTTTGAATTTAATTGAAATGAAATATGATAATAATAATAATAATAATAATAATATAATTATATCCCCAAAAAGATTTATTTATTGCATAAATCATATATCTGTACAAAAAAAATTATCATTTTATACAAATAATGAAGGCGATGTTGTTGAGTTTTTATTTTTTATTATAGATTGTTTTAATAATTCAATTAAGAAAAACAAGTCTTCTAGTAATAATATTTCAACAAATATTGATGTTAATAATAAATATTTTTTGAAAAATAATATTAAATATATAGATGAAAAAATAAAAGAATATAATTATAATAATAAATCTGAAATAATAGACTTGTTTTATGGTTCATATTTGTCATTTATTGAATCGTATAATACATCAGAAATATTATCATTAAATTTTCAAACATTTATGATATTAGATTTATGTTTAATAAATAATAAAAATATAACTATTTATGATTGTTTTGATTTTTTTGTAAAAAAAGAATTATTAAATTCGGATAATTCGTTTTATAATGAAAAAACAAAGGCTTATGAAAAAGTTTATAAATATAATAAATTATGGAATTTACCTAATATATTAATAGTTGTATTCAATAGATTTGATAATTATAATAATAAACTTAATCATATAGTTGATTCACCTATTGAAAATATTAATTTGAATAAATATATATATGATAATGATAAAGATAATGATAATGAATATATATATGATTTAACCAGTATAATATACCATTTTGGGGATTGTATGTCTGGTCATTATACATGTGCTATAAAAAAAAACAACGAATTTTATAATATAAATGATCAACATATAAGAGTAGCAAAAAATATAATAAATAATAACATATATAGTTTTATTTATACTAAAAAATAATTATTTTTATTATTATTCAGAATATTATTATTTTTTTAATATTTTAATATATAAAAAATGATTAAAACTGATACAAATAATTTGAATAATAATTCAACAACAGATAAGGAAAAAGATAAAATAAATACTGATTATAACGAACAAAATAACAGTAATAATTTATATTCGTTAATCAAAATATTTGTTATTTTAGTATTATATTTAATAATATATTATTTTTTAGGAAAATTTTTACCTTCTTCTATAATAGTATTTATTAATTTGTTTGCAATATTTTTCTTTGTCCTTTTTGTAATAGTAAATTTTATAAATTATTTTTTTAATTTTAATATACTTAAAGAATTATATTATGTGGTTTTTAATATTAAATATGAAGATGAAGTTATTAATAAATTATTGAATAATATTATAATATTCAATAACATATCAGAGAATGATACAAATAATAATACTAGCAATAATAATAAAATAGATGATAATATAAACAATAGTGGAATAATAGATGAAGATAATGAAATTGATATAGATAATGAACTTGATCAACTAACATCATCTAAAAAACCACAAGAAAATACAGATATAAGTAATAATATTATGAATAAAGAAGTATTCCATATTCCTGGTTCAAGATTTACTTATAACGATGCAAATGCTATATGTAAATCAATGAATTCTGATTTAGCATCATATGAACAATTACAAAATGCACAAAAAAATGGAGCAAATTGGTGTAGTTATGGTTGGAGTCAAGACCAATTAGCAATATACCCAACATCACAGAATAAATTTGACGAATTAAATAAAAATGACAAAACAAAATATGATTGTGGGTTTGTAGGTGTTAATGGTATGTATGTTAATAATACATATATGAAATTTGGAGCAAATTGTTATGGATTTAAACCAAAAAAAAGCGAATTAGAATTGAGCCATTCGGAAGTAACAGATTATAAGCCAAAATCAAGCAAAGAAGTTATATTTGAAAATCGCGTGGAATATTGGAAACGAAGATTAGGTAATGTTTTGATAACACCTTTTAATAAAGATAAATGGTATACCATAGAATAAATTAATAATTTTATAAAATTATATATATATGATATATGGATAATTGGGTTATATTATCATTAATCGCGATGTTGGCAACTAGTATTCATGTAATAATGAATAAATATATAAATTTATATACTAAAAACTGTAATCATTTAGTAATATTAACTACTTTTTTATTTTTAGGATTATATTCATTAATATATATTGTTTATAACAATAAAGAATACAAAGAATTTATATTTGATAAAAATATAAAAATATTATTATTGTTATCGTTTGCAATAAGTATGACAATATTATTTTATAATATATGTTTAAATTTTGCTGTAAAAACAGTAAAAAACATTAGTTATTGTCAGTTAATAATAAATTTTAGTATTATATTAACAATTATATTAGCTAGTATTTTATTTAAACAATATATTGATATATTCTCTTTATTTGGTATGTTATTATGCTTTATTGGATTTTCTATTGTTATTTATAATAACAAAAATTAATAAAAAATATAAAAATATAAAAATATAAAAATGTAATGCAATATAATATAATAAAAATATAAATATTTTATTATATCATGAATATAGTATTAAATAATGATGCTTTATTAATTCAAAAAAATTACAGAAGATATTATATTAATAAAAAAGTTAGAAATATATACATATATTTACCAGATGACCTACAATATTTAATAAAAAAATATATGAATTTAGATATATATTACAAAAAATTTAAAAGAAATTTGAGAAATGTTAGTGATATTAAATTATTCAATACAATATATGATATTACAAATTATTCATTATTAACTTATACAATTCCTAGTAATAATATGCGAGTTATAGAAAATAATATTAATAACTATAGCTTTTCTGATAAGATAAATTTGATAGAATATTTATATAATAATAAAAATTATATTACTTTCATAGTATATTTTTATGAAAAATATAAGACGATTATTAGTTATGATATAAAAAATAAATTTAATATGCTTATATTTACCTATACTTTACTATTTAATAATTTATTATGCTCAGATGAATATAATGCTTATATTTGTACTGTTACTAACAATATATTATATAATAATAATAATAATAATAATAATAATAATAATAATAATAAT
>CEST01065497.1_pt1 | contig 12590 bp, 10 predicted proteins | sample 326921 | NCBI WGS metagenome assembly CEST01 (sample SAMEA2621509, study PRJEB7988) | marine metagenome | biome: marine biome (ENVO:00000447); feature: surface water layer (ENVO:00002042); material: "saline water (ENVO:00002010), including plankton (ENVO:xxxxxxxx)" | depth 5 m
TTTCCTAATATTTTTCTTCCATCCATACCGCGCCTAACTTTAGCATTCCAGTCTTCATATTGGCCATAGTGGCCACTTGGATTCCAATGAATTGTATCACCGACTACTATTTTAGGGTTCATCAATCTTTTATCATCGTTAAGAAACGCGCGCCCACTATAGTTATGAATTTTTCGTATACCTCTCTGCACTCTCTTACCCGCAAGGATTGTAGCTCTATCCTTCCTATAATTTGGCGCTCCATATCCACTTTCACCGAATTCGAAAAAATCAATATTTTGGTTTATCTTTTCATACCACGGAGTTTTTTTCTTCTTTTCTGGAACCCTTGCTCTTGCTACAGGTTTTGCTACTGCTATCGGTTTTGCTACTGCTATTGCTATAGGGACATTTTTACTGCAATCACACGCTGAGGCGCCTCTGGCAGCATTAATTTTAGACTTCGCATTCGTAAACATGTTTATTTATTTATTTAAACTAAATATAATAATTTAAAGATAAATTGTATAACTTATTATATTTAATGAATCCGGTGTATGCTTATTTACAGAATGGCGCTGGCATAAAATTATCCGCAAAGACAATGTCTAAGAGACTGTCTATTACACATAAATGTGTTTTGTATTATTGTTTTAAAGATCCAAGGATTAGGAGGGTAAACGGAAATGAAGTTGGTACTGGAAAACGTCATATCAATGTTTTTACTATTGATCCTTAATAATATTAGGGAAAAATGTCTCAAAAGTCTTTTCATAATTATCAAATACCTTAAAAGTCCAAGAAGAGTTCTCTTTTGACCAGCTTGTATTTTTAAATGAAGACTTAATAATTTCCTTATTGTCAAACGTTTTTGTACCATAGATGTAAACATTATCGCCCTCGACGCGATAAGAAAGCTCTGGCCTTACTTCCTTTGGTTCAGGGGGTCCTAGTGTATCCTCGCTAATATTAGTCTTAATTAGATTATTCAAAAGATCAAGCAGTGGATCCATATTCAATTCAATAGCATCCATTTTTTCCTCAAGGGAATCAAAACGCGTGTCAATAGCGTCTAGTTTATCCTCTAGGGCTACGACAGCGACGACGACGTCCGATAGCTTTTCTGTTACTTTGCGCAATTCTTCTGCGATCTGTTCCATAACACTGCATAATCTTATATACAATATGTTTTTATACCGTTTCTTTAATATTTTTATGAGTTCTATAGAGTAGTTTATACTCGCCCAAGTTAAAATTATCCCCTTTAATTAATTCCTCTATTTCTGCTTTGTATTTTTCTTCGTCTACCCATATTTCCATTCTATATAAGACACTGTTGTATTTTGTACAGTCTACTACTCTAATTCCGTTTATATGAGAAAAAATTTCATCTGTATCCCCGATTAAATACAGTATGCAATTTAGCCACTCTTCGTGAAATTTTTGTAAATTTGAGCTATTTTTTATAGAATATTCAAACCCATTTTTATTCTTATTATCCTCCCAACATGGGAAAACTCCATCTCTAAAGAAAGAATACGCACACGGTATTGCATTTGTTCTTTTAATTTTCTTAACTGAAGTTCCGTCAGAAAATATATCATAAATTTTGGGAATATTATTAAAAGTTTTCCAAAATGTCTCAATGTCTTGAATATCCATTAATTTTTCAATATTATCATTATACATTTTTCCAAGATCTTTATAATGTAAATAAAGACTCCATTTACTACTTAATTCCATAGTATATTATATTATAAAACACGCTTTTAAATAACAATTAAATTTATAATATAATATATAATTAATAGATGGAAGTTTCAGGAAAAAATAATATAAACCCAGAAATATGGGGGTCGACATTTTGGAACACGCTGCATTTCACAGCATTTGGATATCCAGATATCCCAAATGAAATGGATAAAGACGTGTATAAAAATTTTATAATAAATTTTGTAAAAATATTACCGTGTGATAAATGCTCTAGTGACGCGCGGACGTATATTAATAACATGTATGATGTAGAATGGGCGGAATCGTTAAAGGACCGAGACTCATTGCTTAAATGGACGTGGGCTTTTCATGATGATATAAATCGCAAATTAAATAAGAAATCTATATCATTGGAATATTTTTTAAATAATTTTCTTAAAACTAAAACTAAACCTGAACCTAAAAAAGTAACGATGAAAGAGACGCTAAATAGAATTTTAATATTTATTATGCTTATAACATTTGCATTATTTTATGCTAGATATTTAAGAACTACACGTTAGACACTCTTTATGTTCGATTACGTTTACATTTCCCTCCTTTTCAACTGGTGTTGAAAAATTCTGAGTATCTAGAATAGACTTGCTCCTGATATAATATGAACCGGTTTTAAGACCATTTTTCCAACCATAGAAATGAATCGAGTGAATAATTTTTGGAGTGGGAGGATTTACAAATAGATTAAGACTTTGACTTTGGCATATGAATGGACCTCGATCTATAGCCAAATTAATAATAGCTTTTTGGGAAAGTTCCCAGGAAGTCTTATAAATTTCCTGGATATCTGACGGGAGGTTTAAATTTTGAACTGAGCCTTTGTTAAGCATTATATTTTCAATAAGGGCATTACTAAATAAATTCCTACTTTTCAATTCCTTGATTAGATGATTATTAACAATTACATAATTCCCTGATAGCACTGCTCTAGTATACAAATTAGATGTGTAAGGTTCAAAAGATTCGTTATTACCCATAATCTGGGCAGTTGACGCAGTTGGCATTGGAGCAACCAAAAGACTATTTCGGATTCCGTGAGTTTTAATTTCATCTTTTAGAGCATTCCAGTGTTCCTGTGTATATAGATCCCAGTCTTCTAAAATGTTTGTTTTTTCCCACATATCAAACTGTAGGATACCCTTACTTGCAGGGGACCCGGGGAATGTTTCGTATGGTCCGTGTATCTTAGCTAGATTCATAGATTCTGTCAACGAGGCGTAATAAATACATTCAAAAATTCGCCTATTAAGTATCCTCGCCTCTTTAGAATCGTATGGAATTTTGAGAATCATAAAAAGATCCGCCATTCCCTGAACACCGATACCAACGGGTCTATGACGCATATTAGACAATTTAGATTCCGGAGTAGGATATGAATTAACATCGATGATATTGTTAAGATTAATAACTATTTCTTTCGTTTTAAGCGCCAAGAGGGTATAATCGAAGCTTCCTTCATCGGAGATGTATTTAGGGAGACAGATGCTAGCTAGATTACATACAGCTGTTTCATTTGAATCTGAATACTCCATGATTTCGGTGCACAGATTACTACTCTTAATTGTACCGTAGTGTTTCTGATTTGACTTTCTATTTACGGCGTCTTTGTATAGAATATATGGGAGTCCGGTTTCAATCTGGGTGTTAATAATTCTCTCCCAAAGTTCCTTGGCCTTAATTTGCTTACGGTACATTTTCTTTTCTTCATACATAGTGTACAACTTTTCAAATTCCTCTCCATATACATCATCGAGTCCGATGCATTCATTTGGACACAATAGTGACCACATACCATCAGATTCTACTCTCTTCATAAACAAATCCGGAATCCACAGGGCATAAAATAGATCTCTTGCTCTCATTTCCTCGGCTCCGTTATTCTTCTTGGCGTCGAGAAAATCGTAGATGTCTGCATGCCAGGGCTCCATATATATAGCAATTGACCCGTTTCGTTTTCCACTCTGATTAATATGCCTGGAAATGTCATTATAAACCTTCAATAGAGGCATAATTCCATTACTTTTACCCCCGGTCTTATTTATATAAGAATCCTTTGCCCTCACATTCGTCAAATGAACTCCAATACCCCCCGCCCACTTTGAAATCTTAGCCATATCAGAGGCGGTCTTATATAGACCCTCTACCGAATCTTCGGTACCAAGGAGAAAACATGAACTGAGTTGCTGATAATTAGTCCCTGCATTAAATAGAGTAGGAGTTGCGTGCGTGTAATATTTATTACTCAATGAATCATAAACATTTTTGATCATTACATTGTTACCCATGTGAATTGCGATAGCAACTCTCATAAAAAGATACTGTGGCCTTTCCTGGTAACCATCCTCGGTCTTTAGTAGGTATGATTTTTCAAGAGACTTAAATCCAAAATAAGAAATGCTATAATCTCTAGAGTCTTGAATACAATCGCGAATAAACCCAGTATTCTCGTCTGTGTTTACGTAATTAATAAACTCTTCGCTAATAATACCACTATCATATAGTTTATTTGCAAGTCCTACAAAACTAATATTATTGTTTTTGTGATGATTGTTAATAGCTATTCTGCTTGCAAGAATTAGATAATCTGGCTCCTGTTTGAATAACGTAGCCGAAAAACTTGCAGAAAAGTCGTCTAGTTGCGTAGTTGTAATTCCATCGAAAATTAGACTACAAATTTTCTGGGCTATAAATACAGGGTCTGTATTTAACTTCTCTCCCCAGTCTGAACTAGCAGACGATAAATATGAAATTTTATTGGTAATAAGGTCGAATTTGACCGTTTCTTGTTGACCGCTCCTAGTAATAACTCTCATCTATATAATTAAATATATTATTTCTATAAATATATTTAATTATTTAGTTAAAGTTTATTATATTTACAATTTTACACTACAACTACAACATTCTCTTTCGGTATTTATTTTATCCATAATAATAGAAATGCAGTTTAATATGTACGTGAAAAATACTATTATAAAAAAACAGATAACAGCCTCCGTAATATTCATTATAATATTTCACGATTTTTTATTTATAAATTATACGCGACTAGTATGAACATACATGACGGGCGTCTCTTCTTTTTTGTTTTGAATATGTACGGTGTGAGCATAACCACTGTCCTTATTCTCATCTTCATCAATTATACTGTATTTATTTACGTATTTTCTTTTTGTCGGGACAGTGTAGTTTTTGCCATGATTTATCTTTATGCGCGAAGGAATCTTACGAGCAGTTCTATCCCCCTTATAATACAAACTCTTACCGTATGGAGTAAGAGACTGTTTATTCGTCCTGCTGTGTATAGCTTGAACAGGAGCCCTCTGATTTATCTTGTTGTTACTGAGCCTTGCCTCCGGTTCTTTACTCTGTTTGAATTTTGGGTAAAGCCAGAAATAACCGAGTAGAGCTAGAACAACTACAACTGTGATCCCGAGGGCAATTTTTATCATTCCAGGGCTCATTCCAGACATTGCTGCGATCTTTGGAGCAAGTTTGGGTAATATAATAAATCCCCCTACAGCTAAACCTCCCATTACTAATATCGGCAAGAGCATCAACATCATACCAGCACCTGCGACCTTCCCCACCACATCACCTACCGCCGAGATGGGCGCTGCCACCGCTTCACCGACCGCTTTTATCTGGTCTGCGTTGTTCTGCATCATCGCGTCGGCCCGAGCAGCACGGCCCGCCTCCGTGGCATTTATTATAGCATCCTGGCCCTCCACGATGCTATCGTCTATTGTTGTTGTTTGTGTATCAGCAATATATTCTTCCGCGATTGAGGTTCCTATTTCGATGGATTTTTTCACCTGTTGCATAACTACCAGTGACACCTGAGATGCGATGGCCTGGTTTACTTCCCCTCCTCGAATAGAGCCTTCGACTTGTAGAATGATTTTATTAGAGTTATCAACTGACATGCTATTTTTGGATATAGACTCGGATATGTCTGTCTTTTGTTTATCAATTTCTGAATTGACCTTTGATATAAGAGTATCTTTTTCGCTTTGCGGTAAAGCATTTGGACCGAGACTAGTAGAAGTCTGGTCAAGAACAACGGCGGTAGCGACACTTTTCATCTCTTCTATCAACGTGTTTTTTACCGACTCGGATATTTCTTGCTGCACTTTAACATCTATAGTACTGTCGATCACCTGATTGATGTCGGCGTCGATGATGTCTGCACTCAGGCGGTTCATATCTAGAGACTTTTCGTAAGATTTTGCCAGGTTATTATAGTTACGTTCTAGTAGGTCCAATCGCCCTTGGTGCAACTTCGCCATTATCCTGACCACTTCCGAACTGGATCCGGGCGGGGCCATCCTGGGTTCTAGCCCATTAGTCATAGCAAGAAGAAGATCCGAGAGCTTGTCGAACATCTTTACATGCATAGCGGTTATATTCGCCGACTTCTCATCAGAAAAGCGCACAGTTTTAATTTCTAAAGAATTTGTAACGGATGCCGCTCCGCTCTGTTCAGAGAGAGTGGTATTCATGTTACAAGTCATTTGTCTCTCAGATTCGTTAATTGTGTTCACTGTGAGTGATACTTTTGAGCACCCTGCTGCGCTCATTCCAAGATCGTGACTGTTTTCGTTTGTATTAACAGTTGCTGCACCACCTCCAACCGGGGTAATAACAACCGCGGAACTAGATGTGCTAGCCTCCTTAGATAAATTCCTAGATTCGATTACACATTTATCCGACATACCCATGGCCTTTGCTACTTCAGCATACTTTTCTGGTGATGGAGGCGGAGGAGCCGCGGTTGCTTTTGGACATCCCTGGGTGCTCATTCTTTTATATGTATCTAATATTTTATTTTTTGAATATTACATTTATTTCTTTAGTAAAATTATTAAAATTATTAAAACAACGAGGCCAACCGCGCCGCCAATAAGATACATTTTTTTTTGGCCGAACATGTAATTCTCAGCAATTAATCTAGTTAAACCTTTTGAAAGTTTATCTATAGCGGTTGCATCATTTACAAGAGTGTCTATATCGGTTCCTAGGGTTGTTATGTCAGCCTGCGCGGTGGACGCAACAATACCATTAACTCTAAGAGTGAGGGCACTCGCGACAAGTTTCGCCGCGGTGACGTCGGCGAGTACTTCTTCGGCGTCCGTAGTTATAAGAGGGTCTGTAGGATACGCAGTGGTGGAAGCGTCAGCTACTTTAGCAGCTTTACTAAGTTTTTCGACAGCGCCTGATATAGTACCCGCATGCTGAGCCTTAATAACGTCGCGAGAAGGAGGGGCGGCGGGATTCTTGGCACCGTACGTACTCTGGACGAGCGTCGCGCCGTCGTCATCAACAGGGCAGTCGATCATAAGGGCCGCGGCGTTATCACCGTAACAACACTTCGTGTACCTCGTGCGACTCATAGAGTCTGTCACCTCGGTAGAGCCTGTTGCTGTTTCACAGGCATGAGGTTGTGGTGGACAGTTAGAAGCGCCGGGGGTGCAATCTTCGGTGCCATCTTCGTCTGGGTCCTGGGCGCTGGCTGGCTGCGGGCCACAAACGTTCTGTTGAACAACATTGCTATTTATCATGTTGCCTTCAACGTCAATAGTGGTCTTGCAGCTAGTGATGCTTATAGACGGTATAATACACGCGGGCGTTTCCATCGCAGCGAGGGTAGAGTCTTGTTCCGCCGATCTCCTACCTATTGATTGTACCATTGATTCGGTGGCATGTCTCCACTGTTGGTTGGAGTTAACTAACGAATGACCTAGAATTTGAACAAACGAAGGATTCGTACCATTATATAATTTTACATCGGTCATGTAGGTTATTATATTAGGATCGGTACCAGTCACGTTATGATCAGGGCATGCCCATGTCATTTTACTGAACTCGCTCGTTCCTCCCGTAAATGTAGCCTTTGCCGTTAGATACTGAAGATACCCTTCCCGGAATGTATCTGTGTCACGATTTTTGTAATATTTAGTCCTTAAACTTTCATTTGTCACATTACTCTGTAGTGCGTAATAAAAAGATGACCCCATCGCACTCATCATGATTTGACATAGAGGGTCTGCATAATGGTTCAGAGTAGAACCTCTCGTCACTTGTCCGTCCACTTTAAAGGCATTACAATATTTCCCTATTATCTTGGTATAAGCAGGCGTATTAATCGACTTTAAACATTTGTGTTTGTCATATACCCTAACATCCGTGCTATACTGGGGGTAACTTATAGACGGTACAGTAACCTCCTCTGGTGCGCCACCGCCACCGCGCGGGTCGTCTGATTGTAATAGAGACTGGTAAAATTTCTTAAATTCTTGACCGTGTATAGGGTTATATAATAAATAATATATTGACGTCTCTGATGGTACAGGGTCAGGGGTGTATAAAATATAATTCAATGTTTTATTCATAACAACCTTTGTTGACATTGCGAATAGAGGACCCTGTCTTCCCCGGGCCCAGGTACTGTATTTTTGAACACCCTGTTCCTCGTTGGTGCCCGCCATTGTGTAACTGTTATCAGTCTTCGAAGTCATTGCTAACCTGTCATCGACAGTGGTGTCTCCGACGGCGTCCGAAGAACCAGACGACGCTGCGCGATTAATAAATGGGTTGTACATAGTTGGCTTAGCAGTACCATCATCTTTGTGCCACAATTTAATATGACCCTCCTTTGTGAAGATAAATCCCCTGCCATCTGATAATTTTGGCGCGGGTGTTCGGTTGGCGCCCTGGTCCAAAACCTGAAAAATATTTTTAGACTCATCCGCTGTATATTTTCTCGCTATTAACAATGTTATAAAAGAGTCTGGCGATTCGTGATCTACAGGGTCAGTGTTGATACCGTCGGAAGCGGACCAAGAACCCTCGAGTTGATTGACGCTTGAAGTAGGAATTCTAAGCCAGCCTATACCCGACTGGTTAGCGCTTGTTGGGCCCAGGGCTTCTCCACCAACTATGTCGGTACCAGAAGGGTTCATTACAACATTTCTTAATATAGGATTTTTCATATCTTCAAACATCTCATACCGAGCCATCTTCGCAGCCTCGGACATGTTGGAGTTTGGTTCTACTTTGTCTGTGTCCTTTTGAGCCGCGGACTTAGTGCAGGTCATACCTGCCCTCTCCAGAGCCAATGCAACTCTCCTAGCCGACCACGTTCTCGCTGCTTCAGCAGCGGCCGATATACTAACCCCACCGCCTCCAGTCGCCGATGATTTACATGCACCCCAATTCAGTCCATTCTCGAATCCCACACACGTCAGGTTACTGCCGCACCTGAAAGCCTCAGGTGGTTCAGTGCCTATGTCCATAGAGTTCACACCCGCCACCGTGGGAGCACAACGCCAGTCGTTGCCACCTGTGCCTGCGCGGAGAGAGGGGTGGTCGTCATCTTTTTTAAAAGTGGTGTAGTGCTGCTGGCTTGCGTCCGAGGACTCGACACATGTTCCACTGGCTAAAAGAGTCCAATATTTACCAACACCTTCGGCGACGCCGGGATTTGAGTCAATAGAAATATACCTACAAGCCGGATCGTTGCTGCAGGTATAAAAGGCACTTTCAGGGGTCATATACGACGGCGCCTGGATGTGTGGTGCAGAACAGAATCCGTTTGCATATGCATCACCTTGCATAGTGTAGTGGAGAGGTGCGGCGGGAGGCGGCCGGCGCGAATTGTTTATGTAAGCGAGCACATCGTAGCGTTGGCCGGTTTTGTCTTGCGGAGCCCCCGACTTGATTTGCGCTTTGCCGTCGGGCGTTGTAATGATTCCACCACAAGCAGCTCCCTGTGCATTACAGGCAATTGCGGCTGTGGCAAGTGTGTATTCTGCGCAATCGTCGCCCGCGATGCATCCGGATAGAAATACCGTTTTGTCCATTGTATAACCAGCCGGGGCCGGAAGTTCCCACAATGCCAATGCCGCTGCCGCCGCCGTCGCCCGCTCCGCCGCCACCGCAGTGTTCGCACACTCTTGCGCATAAGAGTAACAGTCGTCGCTATCGGAGCTCTCGCCATTTACGCCTTCGCAGCTAACAGCCCAGTGAGCGCATCTTTCCTCAAGAGGCTTCGCATCAAACGTGGCCTCCTCCGCCGCGTCCGAGTTCGCCCTCGCGAGGACCGCGGACATCTGCGTCTGCACAGCAGCCGCAACGCCCCTGTACTTTGCATCCGCCGCTGCAATGTCTGCAGCGGTCCTTACCGCCCACCAAGCTGGTGGGCCCCACTCGCCTAGCTTTCGGTCGGCGTACTGGTCGGCGCATCTTGCATTAAAGTTCATACAGGCGTCTTCATCGTCACTACTTTCGCATTTATACTCCCACCCCCTACAAACGCCAGCACTAGCCAGACCCAACGCGACGCGCTCGGCGGCGGTCTTCTTGGCGGTGGACGCCGGGGCTTCGGGCGTGGGCGCGGCTGCGGCAGGGGGCGTGGCCGCCGCGTTCGAAGTGACGCCGGCAAACAATGGAACATCAGCCAGGGCGGCGTTGCCCTTCGGCGTACCTCGACGATGATCAGATCTGCCCACCTGGGCGGCGGGGTAAGATCCATTGCCGGCACATTTTGTATTATAGTGCGGACAGGCAAAATCTTCTTCGCTCGAGTAGTTACAATCACGCTTCCAGTTATTGCACAATGAGGTTTCGCGGGCCGTAAAAGCACGGTTCTCTACGCGGTCCTCTTTTCCAGTAATTGCCTCTAACCATGAGGAACTTTTACGTGGTTCCTTAATTCCTTTCTTAGCGAGCTTTTTTTTAACAGTTGCCTTCATGGTGTCATCTATTTCAGATTCCGCAATTCTAGTTTTTGCCTGAGACGTTAACATCATGTCATTTAAAATGTCATTTGGGTTTTCAGGTTTACTCATAATTATTATTAATAAATATATTTATTTTTTAATAATATTTACGAAGTTTTTTGAGACTGTTTAATATATAATAACGTTTATACATCTATGCATTTATCTTAGATGTAAGGTATTTTGTCTGCTCTCTATCTATAGCAATGCTTTGATGTATCGAAGATATCTTGTCGTTGTGTATAATTTTTTCACGCTCTAATGCTTTTATTTTTGATAATAAATCTTTTATAACCGCTTTCATAGTTAGATTATCGCGGGGAATTTCCCCATCTAAAGCATCTGCATATTCTTGCGCGGCACGAGCTTCATTTGTTGATAAACATTGAGCAAGAACGATACCAGCTACTCCAATCCCCAGTGCGATTAGGAAAGTTTGATTTGTATCCGAGGACGGCATTTATTATTAAATGAAATATTTTAATTTACATTTAAATTAGTTAAAATGATTATATTTAACCCTAGGGTTATATATGTTATTAATTTTTAGATAGTTTTGTAATTATGATTTAGTATTCCCACCACATAACACCAGTTTCAATAAATCTGGTATTATGGTTTTTAACCTTGTCCATGATGTATTTTAGATTTACCCAGAAACTATCTTCTGGCTGCCAAGACGGGCGCGTACTGATAAAAAATATCTCCCGAATAGTACGAAGCATTGTTAACCAGGTTCCAGGTTCCTGGATATAACTATAAGTTATCTTATTATTACTTGCAATGTAATTTATATATTTTGCAATAAGAATTTTTGTGTCGTCTTTAATATCAATAGCCCATTTTTCACCGTGTACTCGATCAATCATTTGATCTTCCGGCCATCCCCAAAATCCCTGCACTGACCAGTATTCTTCTAGTGTATATAATTGATCTGCTGTTCCATGTTCTCCAGAAACCATAAGACAATAATCAGACACGTCTAAAAGTCGTAAAAAGATGTCGCGGTTTATCGCAACTTTAGAAAAGTAAATAGATGCTATTTTTTTTGACGCTGTATCTTTTACACTTTCCCATATAATATCTAAGATTTCAGAAGGAAGTTTTTCATTTATTTTGTATACGAGGAATTGTTTAATATTCATTGTATTGGAATGTAATGTATTGTAATGTTTTATATCTTTTATTTTTAAACTGTATTTTTTTTAGTAATTTAATCCTGTTCTAGAATATTATCACTCAAGTCTTTATTATTTACAGTTTCAGTCCTATTTAACTTAGATGTGTGAATGTATTTAAAAGGTTTCTGATCTTTTTCGTTATTTTTAATTTCTCCTCGAAGACCATTTATCTTATTACAAACCCAGTACATAGGGGCGCTCACTGTATTATAAACACCTTCTATGAAATCAATGTGCCTAGACATCTTACTGGTACCGCTGTCTATATTATTTAACTGTTCAATTATAATATTTAACTTTTGCTCCAAGTCTTTAATTTTTTTATCGGAGTCCTCTTGCGTCATTTAATCTATATAATATATTATAAATATTAAGTTTAAGTTAATTACTATAACACCTTCTACAAACGGGTAGATAAACGTCACTTGAAGCAATATGAATTAATTCCGTGGTATAACTGAGTTTCTTCGTGAAACTAGCTAGAGTTCCATTTTTACATGTCATACATATTGCGCGCAGTTTTTTAAACGTTTCACAATGTGGTATTAGATTCAAAATTTCCCCAAATGGTCTTTTTAGATAATCTCCATCTAGACCACAAACATGTATTTCTTTATCGAGAGAAACAGCTATCTTACAGAAATCGACTAGATTTTCAAAAAATTGCCCCTCATTTATACAAATGACTTGAGCTTTGATGAATTTTTCACTTAAAAGCATTTCAGTGATGTCTTTTTTAGATTGTTCGCACTCGAGTGAAATTCTATCATGAGTAGTTATAAAAGAAGATTCTGAATAACGTGTATCTCCGATGTAATTAATAATCATGACATCCTTGTTTATCATTTTGTTCATCTTGGCGATATTAATAAGTTCGGAT
>CEST01084412.1_pt1 | contig 12509 bp, 11 predicted proteins | sample 326921 | NCBI WGS metagenome assembly CEST01 (sample SAMEA2621509, study PRJEB7988) | marine metagenome | biome: marine biome (ENVO:00000447); feature: surface water layer (ENVO:00002042); material: "saline water (ENVO:00002010), including plankton (ENVO:xxxxxxxx)" | depth 5 m
GTATTGTCCTTACAAGGACTATAGGGGTTAGCACTATTTGTTGAGCTTTGCTGTCCAAGTATGCGTTTAGGATAGAGGATAAAGTCTTTGTATATTGCGTTTTGTTCTGTTTCGCTCCCGTAATACGAATTAGGGCTTTGGGCGTTAGCTGTGCCACTGTTTGGCTGTGGACCGAGTTCGTATCGTTCCTTGAACAGTGTGTAGTATTCCGGAAAAAGATCCTTCGTCCAATAATTGTAATAGATGGGTAATGTATAAACTATATCGGAATTGGCTTTTCGCAGATTATCAAAATAATCGTAAGTCAACTCTCCATTGACTGCCGTTTGTACAAGAAAGCAAAAAAGCAAGCAAAGCATAATTAAAATGAAAAAAACCTTGTCCGGTGTTGCTTTAGGTGACAGGAGGAACCTTTTATATATGCACAGGTTCAAAAGCATTCCTTATTTTTTTAATTTTGTTATACTCGCAAAGCAAATCATGTTCAGCGGCGCGTCGCTGATCTTGACGCGTTTTTTCGCACGATCCCGCACGAATACCCTCAAAACAGGTCCCCAAACGTTTCATAGAATCCGTCCACTCGAACTGTTCAAATATATTTACACATATATATAGTAATTTACATAGTGTTCGTTAAATGCAAATGGTCGAGCGCATCGGCGTACCGTTGCAATGGGATTCCCGCCACACCACTCGGGGTGGCTTTCTGTCACAGGTCCTGTCTGTGGGTACGTTCCTGATGGGATTTGCGCGCCTTGGGCTGATCGCCTCGTTGGTAGTACTGGGCACTCACACCTGGGCGACATCCGACGTGCTGTTCGCGCATGCCCGCGACTCGTTCAGCGACCTGAAGGACAACTTTCATAATATTTCTGCTATTGATGACTCCGATCTCGCGCTGCCGATGGCGAGCGCTCTTGTCAACGCGACGATGCTCGCGTGTCGGATGTTGGCAATGGTGCTCCTCTGCGTCGAATCGACGGTGCGAGTAAAGCGTCCGTTCGGCGAGGAGATTGGACCGGAGTTCTCGATCCTGCGCATGACACGGCTGCCGTTCCTCTTAACGTGCTCCCTGCTGCTGTTCGTGGCGTCGTCCGCGGACTCGCAGGACGAGTTTGAAGGCAACAATCGCATCGAGCGCGAGATTGGGCACACTTACGACCTAATTACCGAAAAAGCGCGAACAGAACTGGGAATCTACGACGTGTTCTTGCTGGCCCGAGTCATTGTGTTTGGACTCGGTACAATTGCGTTGCTGCTTAACGTCCGAACAGAGTTTCGGCGTCCCCATACTGAGTTCATTCGCGCGAACACGAAGTACACCTGTACCGAGTTAGGGTGCTCGAAACGCGCGTACTTCGCGAAGCATACCTATGACACACCACTGTACTGCAACGAGCATCGTCTGAGTCGCACCATCGAAACCACTCCAAGATACAGCTGGATGGCACGCCGATATTACGACGACAACGGCGAAGAGAAGGTGCCCCGTTCACGAGGTGCGATCATCTTGCGTATTGTGCGGTTGCTGTGCATAGCGAGCGCGGGAGTTTACGCGAGCTACATGTACATTCACGCTATTGACAGCACGGAAACACCGCCGCTTGAAGGGGAAGGCGCTCTCGCGGACCTTGGCTGGCATTCCGATGACACGTACGTGGCAACGTTTCGATCGACGGGGTGCTGTCGGACGGATTTGGGTACCTCACGCTGGCAAGGCAGAGACGATAATTATATTTTCCAAGATATGTACGATCTTTGCCTTGACGCTGCGAGATTTAACACTGGGGGGTCTACCAAGGTTGTAGAGCACGAGATTTGCGCATGCGGAACCGAAGTTCCGGTGTGCAGTCAACAATCTGTCTTCACAAACACGCGCGTGACCGGGAGTTACGCATACGCGTTCCAGGCGACGGGTTGCTGTAACGCGTCTCCGAACGTTGATGTCTGGAAGGCGCAACGCAACCAAAACGTGTTGACCGAAATGTTTACGATTTGTGAGGCGAACAGCCTGGGAAACGCTTCCGAAGCGCAAACGTCGCAGTGTGGGTGCGGCGATACGCCCCCGTCGACTTGTGTGAAACAGACACGGTTCACAGCCGTCTGGTCGGTCTTTTTGGGTCACTTGGCCGGTGCGTTGGTGTCCCTGATTGTGGCGTTCCTGGTACTCTACCGCGGCGTAGCGAACGACCGTCTGCACACCTTCGAAGTGGGGATGAACGTCTACGTGATGATTTCCGCGCGGTACTTGCACGCGGTCGATTCCGCTTTGTGGCTCCGAATGTTCCCCATCTTCTGGTGCGGCATCGTCGTGGCGCTGTACTTGTTCGAAAGCATCGTTACAAGAACTATTTTCACCGAACTCATCGGGAACGCGTCCGACTTGGGGACGTGGATCGTTGTTCTGCTTCCGCACACTTCGTTGCTCGCGGCGCTAGCAATCGGGACTGGCGGAGTCTTGATTCTGGTGCTTGCGGTTCAGGCGGAGACGTCCGTCGTGATATTTGGCGGTCTAGGATTCGCACTGTTCGGAATGCTTGTTGGTAGTTTCATCGACCGCGCGGCACGTCCACCGCTCCCCGAGACTTTTCGCAAAGAACTCATCGCCGCACAAGGCCACAACGTGAACTTCCTCGGACGCGTACTCGAGCTCAAGATTTGGCAGTTAATCTATCCTGCGGCGTTGCTGTGTTTGATAATCGGTCCTACGTTGATGTACACAGGGTATGACGCGAAACTGATTGACGCCACAGTCGATTTCGACACGTCGGACGTTCGAGACTTTGTAAGGCAAGTACAGCGTTTGGACGATACCGCCGGACACGTCATCGGTGCGTTTGTGAAGATCGCGCGGATGTTGAACCCGTGCATCAACAACCCCTCGGACAACGTGAATAATGATCAGGACAACAAGGACAACGACGTGATCGTTACTGATGGGGGTCAGGACATGTGGGGTCAGATGTGGTGGGTGACCGAGGAACCGACTGTCGCCAACAAGAATGCTGGCCTTGGTATGGGGTTCTGTATCGATGGGGGTGTTAGCACCAATAATAAAGATAGTGATGTAGGATCCTGGTATTACAGAGGGTTAGGACTCGGACAAGCTTCGGATTGTTTATGGGTACCCGAAGAGCTGTCGCCTACGGGCCGCGAGGAAACAGCATCCCAGCAATTGGTCGACTGCCAAGCCAAACACAGGTTTGCGCACAACAACACCAATCAGTTAAGCGCCGACCGTGCCACTGACAACGAACTCACGTTTCGTGGAAATCGGTGCGCAAAGCCAGATAAAGAGAGTTGTGGCACATCACGTGCTTGGAATCCCGCCTACGTCGATCCTAACGGCGTCAACGGAGCCATGATACCGGCACGGTGCTCAGGTGTTTCGGTGTTTCAGGATAACGATGCGGCGGACAAAGCCGACCGAGATAAGCAACGATGTTTTACGCTCGCAATGGATCCGCCCAGTTGCAGAGGTTCATTCGAAAATGGACAATATAGATACACAGAGGGCGAAGGTGATATTTTTTGTGAAGAAACGTACGGTAAGCACGTAGCATCAGGATGGAAAAGTGAATGCCTGGAGGCAGCCGGTTCATGGAGGTGCACGTACCCCACATTGAATTTTGATTCTTCTGAGTACAGTAAGCCGAAACCATACGGCGAAATCCCATCTGATATGGACGTGGACGCGAACACGTGCCCTGCGTATGCCAATGGTCGTGATTTTGAGGCCAACCCCAAGACAGACCAAGAAACGCAATGCGAAAACCTTTCCTCCCGTGTTGAAAGTACCACCACCAATGATGATGCACCGGAACAGACTTGCCGAGAGCTCCAGAGGAATTTGAACCGGCTCACGCGTGATAACCTGGCAAAGGCTCGCGCGGCTCTGCAGCGTCGTATATCCGGCGCGGTTGGGATCTCTGAAACAGTACCAACGGGATTGACTACGGATGATTTAAAACCAGACGACGGCAACTCTTTGAAGGTGAGTATTCCGACGTACAATCAAGACTGCCTCAACACCGTGTGCGTCGCTTCCAGCGCGACCATCATCGGGGCCTTCGCCGCCGGCGCCCTCGCCAAAATCGCGTGCTCCACATTGGACATCCTTGGCATGGCGGTGGTCATCGGGCCGTTCGACTTCCCCGGCGGTATCTGCGCAACAATCGCGGACACCGCAGCTCAAGTGATTAAAGTGGGTGCGAAAATCACGAACGAGATTTTCAAAATGGGAAAAAAAATTCTTCGTGGTACCAAAACCATGGTCAAGAAACGCGCAACCATCAAGAACGCCAAAAAGGCGATGCAAGCAGTTGCTAATTTGGGAGGAACGGGTGGAAAGGCGATTCGATTAACGCAGACCGCGTTGACGGGCCTGGTGCCGTTCTTCGGCATCGGCACCATCGCAGTGCTGCTCGCCGTATGGTCACGCGAGACGATCGCCACGAACACCGCGTCGCTACTGTTCGCCGCCGTCAATATCTGCGTGTGCGTGGCGTGCTCGTCTCTACTGTTCACGCTCTTCGGGTTTGGAGGTCTCTTTGGTAGCTTAGGAGGCATGACCGACCAAGGATTCTTGGTCTGGATGGTCAACTACATCTTGGAGCCTCTGAACATACCGGGAACAATGACGGCCGTAGTCTTCGTCACCGACGACGCCGACCCGTTTGAGTGGGGTCTCCGCATCACCGCGATCGGCAGTGCCGTCATGGCTCTGTACTGCGGACTCGACTACGCGTCGCGCCGTTCGAACGACGTGCCGTTGGCCGAGGACGGTACGACCGTCAGTCGGTACGATGGCGGGATTCGCACCGTGGCGCTTCACCACCCCCATATTCATCGACGGCGCATTGGAAATCGCTACGCAAAAATAGGCGTACAACCCGGCGACGAAGAAGAAGCGTTGTTGCCGAAGAGAGATCCTGTGGTTGATAAGAAGGTCATCGACGAATGGCGGATGGCTGATCGCGTGTTCAAGGACGAGGACAACGTGATGCGGGGATTCGAAATTGGTACGACTCTCGGTGGATGGCTGATCGCGTGCCTGTTCTGCGTGCGTCCCGTGATGCTCGGGTATAAGGCCCTGATTGAGAATCAGTCCCTGTTCGACATTACCATGGCAGTTACCCCGGAGACGTCATCAGCCATCCTTGGCATTGTGGGCGGCGACGTGATGAGGGGCGGTTCCACACTCGGGTCGATGGACATGGACGACGTGAACTGCGACATCACGCCTGTCGGCCTGTTGTTCAAGTCCATCCTCTTGCCAAAGCTTAACATCCCCCTTCCCAGTGTCGACCTTCCAGATATCGGAGGGTTTGATGAACTGAAAGCATTCTGGTCGGATATATTCGACGATTTCTCCAAACTGGGTGAAGTGTTCGGCGAACTGGTCCATAACCTCCGGAAGGCAATCGGTAATCTCGAAGGGTTCCCCGATATTGACATTGACCTCACTCTACCCAATATTCCGATACCTTTCCCTCTCAAATTCTTCTGGTACGTGGACTGGTTATTGGTATGGGGCGTTCCGACCGCCATGGTTGCACTGATCGGCCTTGGTACAATTCTTTCGGTCACTATGCCGACGACGCGCAAGATCGGCGTAGGACAAATCGGCGCAGCCCGCCGGATGACGCTCTCGCTGATACGCCACTCGCTAATTCCGCTCGGATCCATCGCGTTAATACAAGCCTTCTTCTTGGTCGCGGTGGCGGCCGCGTTTTCGGCCGACTTCGATGCCGTGATTTTTACTTACGACTCCGGAGCGGGGCCTAGCACAACAAGCGCCATCGAGGCTTGCTTTTGGTTGCTTACGGCCGGTTTCACGCTTCATGTGAACGCTTTATATCCAGTGAACGGATGAACCCGTTTTTATGAACTTGTTCTTATGTAATCAATTCACGTCACACATCACAACGTCGCTCCATGCGTACCGCTTCGAACGAATGTCGTAGGCCGTGGCTGCGATTCGCAGACGCAGGTACAGCTCGTGCCGTCGCTCGGCCCTCGCTTGCTTTCACCGTGCCTCGGCGTCCAGCTGGTTCTTGACACGGCGAATCGACGCTTCCATGACCGCGGTTATGGGCCACTCGGGGTGTGCGCGGTGGAGGACCTCGAACTGTTTGTTCAACCGTTCGTTCCGACTGTTCTTCTTCTTCCGGAGGGACTGTACGAGCTTGACTTCTTGGGAGAACTCTTCCCACGCATGGAACCGTTTCAAGAACGCGTGCGCCGAATGCGGTCCTCGCTCAAGTCCCCATATATGGCGACCGTCGTTCCGGCATGGGACCAGCTGCATGGGTCGTTGCTGGTGGTGCAGACGCACTGTGTGACCTTGGAGATTGCTGCGGTTGGATGAGCAATTCGATTCTCTTCCTGATATGCTCTTCCCGCTGTTCTTCAATTAATTCTTGCCTAAGTTCTCTACGTACCGTCGCTTCGTATGTCTCGACGCTTCGTACCCACACAGTCAGCAACTCTCGTACTTCAGCCAGTTCGCGCTCGGCGGTTCGAAGCTTCTGTGTTAATCGTACCGCGAGTGTATCGCTCATGGGATCGTTGCCAATGGGCAGTTGTCATATACCGAGTGAAAGCACCAGGTACAGCTCGAGTACATCCCTCCCGTACCCGCCCCACACTGTGAGCAGAAATAACGATGGCCCATCCTGCAACACCGGCGGTTCAGACCGCACGGACCCTCATGCGAATACGGATGAGGGGACTGGAACGCCCATGGACGAAGTATGTCGTATCGTCGAAGTCGGCGTTTTGCTCGCATGTTTCGCGCAATGCGCTGTCTCTCACTCTTTCTGAACTTCTCCCACCGACGGTGTTGCTTAGGCGTGAGTCGCCACGCAGTCGTTGTCAGCGAACGATACGGTGTAGAGAAGGACTTTGTCATGATGGGATCGTTGATAATGCAACTCTTCCGCGAAGAGGAGGACTTCGGCGACGCACAGGACCGGGGGTTGGAATGTTTCATGGAGGCACGTCGTGGTGACCCGTTTCTGGAACCCGTACTTCGAAACCGTCCCGACCAGTTTTGGGATCGTTTTCCAGGTCATTGTATAAAAGGTATAATGCCTTGACGTCTCAGTGAACCGGCCATGTTTCGTTCGATACTCCTTCTGTGTGCTGTAAGCGCGGGTGCAGCGGATACTCTCCCCACCTGTTCCGGAAGTTGCGTACCGGGCATCGCAGGAGCGGTTCCTGGGAAAGAGTACTGCGAACTGTTTCTAAACACATCGGTACAAACGTTCGACGACATAATGAATTCTTTAATGACTGACGACGCCTCAATAGCAGGAGACGGCTTAAACGCCTCAATAGCAGGAGACGGCTTAAGGGAGGCAAGCAGGCGCCTCGATGAGGATCCGCCATTTGGAGCGATGGAAACACTACTAAACTACTTTTTTCAAGGCATCACTAATCGTCCATACAGCTGTATGCCAAACTGTACGTTTTGGAATAGGACGCTTGCCGAGATGAGGTTGGAAGAAACATCCTGGAAAGAGGGTGGGCTTTTGGCGCGAAATTGCACTTTCGACGGTGCGGACGGTACAACCACCGGTGCGGGTACTGGTGGCGCGGCCGGGGACATCGTGCTGACGGTGGGTGCCGAGGAATGGATTTCCGGTCTGAGCAACAGGAACTCGTTGATCATATCGCTCTCGGTCGGTTCTGTGGCCTGCCTAGGGATGCTGTACGTGGTCGTGACGCGCATGCTCCGAAGCTGCGGCGTGGTCTCTAAAGACTCCCCCTTTGTCTTTGGCGAGCACACCGGCCTCCGTCCGATGCGGGTGCTGGCCTCCGCGCGTCAGTACGTCTGAAAATGAACGATCCACACACGGTGCTTATTTGGGAAGGGGCACTGTATCAGCCGCTCAAACTGGTGCGGCGGATCGTTGTTACGGCGCACCGCGACAACATTCTGCAACGATTTCGTATGAATCGTACGATCGACGGCGATGATTACGAGGGCGATGATCACCCCGCGTTCGGAACTGTTCTTAAGGACTGGTCCGAGTACGATCTGAATGGGTATTCGTTAATTGACGTGGACAAGGCTGTGAGTACGCATCTGTGGATATCTTAGTGATTATTGTTAAATGAAATCAATCTATTCGCTTTCCTCCTCGTCCTCCGACTCAACCACCCACTCCTTCTTTTGCACTGGTCCGGATTCGGCGTAAACGCCGAGAATCCGTTGGAATGCGCCCTTCTTCTCGGTCTCCTCGCGATGGTGTTCGTTCCAATGCTTGTAAGACTCCTTGCTGAGGAAGAAGTTCTTCTTCTCGTTCTGGAGCGGCCCGCACGCGATTCCGACTTTATAGTACTTTTTCTCGTCCGTCGAGCCGAACCGGTCCTTCGTCTGCTGAATGGTTCCGTCACTGAAGATGACCGAGATGAACGTCATTGGGATCGTTGGTGTACCTTGGCGCACTTGGCTCTGATGAAGTCGAGGTAGTGACGTTCTTCGAACAACGAACGCTCTTGCGCACATTTGACTCGTTCGAGTTGCTTTAGGGCATTGTGGTGTGTTTCGAGTTTTGCGTTGAGAGCGTCGACGATCGAAGGTATCCGAGGGTCGATCTCGTTGTGCTCGTAGAACTGATCCAACATCCAATGCAAGTTTGCGATCTCGCCCGCGTACAATCGAATCTTGCATTGTAACGCATCGACCGTTCCCATGCACCGTTCGTTGAACAGTTCGAGAGACGGGTTTTATACTGGGTTCCTACAATACGCCGAACGATACGGGATGATATAAGGTTTTTAATAATTAATAACTCGGTATTTAAAGTATTCACTACTACTAAACATGTTTTTTGTACTTTTTTTTTTACTTTCTGTATCTACTGCCTATACGCGCTACCCTATCGACTCCAACCATCTCGACTTGAACAACTACGCCTATTACCGACAAGCCTTTACCGAGTCTGAAATAAACAGAATTCGATTGCTGATAAACAAGGACTCGTTCCAGACTGCCACCCTTCCAAATCAGTGCGCTCAAAAACCACCAATACGCGATTCAGAGGTACAATGGATTGAAGATTCGCCCGAGACTCAGTGGCTTTACCAGAAAATATTAAGACTCGCCAAACAAGCCAATGACGCCATGTATAATTTCCATCTCACCCACATCAATAACGCTATACAGTTCACGCGGTACAAGAAAGGTGGTAGCTATGATTGGCACATTGACTTGGGACCGGGAGTCACCGCCTTCCGTAAACTCAGCATGGTGATGCTCTTGTCCGACCCGTTGGAGTTTGAAGGGGGTGCGTTAGAGCTGCGATTAGGAAACACGCTCGAGACGGCACCTTTAAACCATCGGGGATCTGTCGTTTTTTTCCCTTCGTATATTTTACACCGGGTGTTGCCGGTTATAACGGGTACACGGGAATCGCTTGTTGTTTGGATTAGTGGATATCCGTTTCACTAAGAGAAAGTAACACACATGATTTAACAAAACGGATAATACTTGACAACAAAAAAATCTCGAATTAAAAAAAGACACCCATGCACCGTTCGTTGAACAATTCGAGAGACGGGTTTTTATATTAGGTTCCTACAATACGCCGAACGATCCTTGCCGGCGAACTCATCCCGATAACCAAATGGGTCTTTACGTTGTAGTTGCGCTTTTTCGGCTGTTTGTGGCTGGTTTATGCTGCTCTCCATCGCAGTCGAAGTTGTGAAGATATACAAACTAAGGCGTTTTCTGTACATTGCGATTGCCGAGTCGTTCAGCGGCGGCGCATGTTCTTCGGTCCTGCTGCTGTTGGTTGGCTGCGCATGCTGCCGAATGATGTACCGTCTCGATCAAATTGTCGAGCTCTTAGACGAGTAAACACGTTCTCCCAAAGGCCTCTGGTCGTCATCATTCGGGTCGGTTCTGTCGTCCTTTCGTCCGTGGCCCTTAGTACGGTGTCTCGAATGGAACTAGTACATTTTTTTGGCAGTTTATCAAAGCAATGTCAAATCGTTCTCTAGCCCGATTCCCTTGCAGTACCATGCCGAACCCTGGGGTGGTTGCTTCAGACCAGACTCCGATTCGAATTTCACGCGACCACTCGGTACGATCAGCTGTATCGTAGCGTCTTTCAAGGTCTCACGCCAGTTTTTGTTGGTGATCGCGTCGACAGGCATTAACGACATGAACGGAATTCCCAAGACGTGCAGCCACTCCGTTGTTTTGGCTTTCAACTTACCCGAATAGGGAGGGTTTGTGATGATCAAGTTGGCCGTTTTTGCAAACTCCGGGACTTTATTGCTGTCAAGGTCGACACGCTTGTCTTTGTGAATGATTTTCGCATCTGAAAACACTTCGGATAAGTAGTCTTTCGCACCTCCCTTGCTGTAGAATGGGTCCCATATTACCAGGTTTTTGTCTGCTATATGGTTCTTTTTGAACGCCTCCACGTACGTTTTGATTTCTTCGTACGCGCTTTTTGGCGTTTCCCAGTCGTCCGAACCCCCTGGCACTTTATGGGTTTCGCGTCGGAGTGAGCTAGTTATTTTTATCTTAATACTAGGCTTCTTGTGTTGCTTGAGTTTTTTAGAAAGTGTTTTATTTTGGCCAGGAGCGCCGATATTTAACAGTTCGAACCGGTCTAGGACTCTACCGCGCTGTTCGTGACATGTGTTCTGCGCGGACCTCATTGATTGCTATTGATACTCGTTTGTTGATTAATATAGTCGGATTATCGTTAAAAAAGAAGCAGCAGGGCGTGCAGCATCCCCAGTACAATCGTTTTGCGCTGGCTCCTCCCTGCGCACCGTTCTTTGGAACTGTTCGAGCTCTCTCATTTGGGGTCGTTCCGCGCGGTGCTGACGAACTTGGTTTCTTGAGTTGAACGTAATTTATATACCCGATGGTCGCAATATGTATATAAGAAACAAACCACCATGTGTATTAAAACCGCGGCGTTGATGTTGGCGGTCGCCGCGGTGCATCCAAAGGGCGAGAATGTGGACTACGATGGCCTTTATTTTCGTGATGCCGAGATGGATGATCTGGCACGCGGGATGCGAGGTATTCCGTTACTCGTTGAGCACGACGGGAACCCTGTTGGTAAAGTTCTACACGCGTTTAAAAACCCCTCGGATCGCCGACTCTACGCCGTCTTCGAGACGAACACCGACACCTTCGGAGGATGCGTCGCCGGACGATTGGTCCATCACGGGTTGGCCGGAGAAGTGAGTCTGGGCCACGAGTGCAAGATCGAGAGTTCGGCGGACGGAACGCAGCGCGTGGTGGGCAAGATCCCTACCGAGCTATCGATCGTAGAGAAAGGTGCGCGAGAGGAAACTAAAATTTACGCAAAAACTCGGATTACGCCCGCAAAAAGGTATATAAAAGTTAGTGCGGTCGCTTCTGATGCGCCTCGAAGAATGACCGACGTCAACGCCCCCCAGATCCCCGTTTCCGTCTCCGAGCAATCTTCCCCCGAAATGGTCCGTCAGCTCCTCGAGCAGGTCAAGGCCCTGACGGAAAAGCAGACCAAGCTCGATCAAGAGAACTCACAACTGAAGGATGCGAATTCGAAGTTCGCGGTACAGGTCGAGAAGACCGAGGCTGCCGGCAAGCGCAAGCGCGAGGTGGCCATCGACGGCAGCATCAAGGATTGGATGAAGACGCTCCTCGATAAGTACAACACTGAGCTGCAGCCGCACGAGGCGGAGCTCGACGGCATGTTCGAGGGCATGAAGAACAACGCCGAGGCGGAGCCGATGATTCAGGCGCTCGCGTGCGCGGCCGCTGCGGCTAAGGGTTCGGTTACTGAGCTTGAGGCGCAGTACCAGGCGAACAAGAAGCTGAAGACGGAGATTGATGAACTGCGCTCGAAAATGGTCGAGGAGTCGAAGCCGATGTTCGCGAACAAGACCGAGCGCGTCAAGACAATTGAGGCGCAGGCTTCCGCTACCACGTCCGCTCCCGCGCAACCCAAGAGTTTCAACTCGATCTTCAGTTCGTCCCGTCGTACGCCAGCGACTCTGCGGGGCGCTGGTATGCGCGAGACCAATCCTGAACTGTGGGCGGACCTGATGGCGTCTGCTCCCACGGATCGTGGTATGCCCAAGATCGACGCGTTCATGAACATGGTTAGGAAGTAGTCGAGTTTTTCGATGAGAGTGAGTACAGGCTGAATGGATTAGTTACGCATCGGAGTTCCTTCCCTGACGTAGTTGTATCGGTATTCGTTGTTTTTTCGATTGCCGCGAGTGTGTGTAGTTTAAAGTGTAAAAACTCTTCCCTCAGACGCTCTAGTTCCTGACGGAACGTTTCGTTCAGTTTTCGTTGTTCGCTGACGACCACCTTGTGCTTCCCTCTCATCAGCGGTTTCCACTGTTCGGCGAGCTTGTCGACGTCGTCCCGCAGCTGTTCAATCGTCTTGAAGTCCATCGTTCAATAGAACCCGTTCGATGGAACCCGTTCGGTGGAACTGTTTATATCCATTATCCCCTGTAAAATGGATGATTGCGCATCA
>CEST01002736.1_pt1 | contig 12475 bp, 5 predicted proteins | sample 326921 | NCBI WGS metagenome assembly CEST01 (sample SAMEA2621509, study PRJEB7988) | marine metagenome | biome: marine biome (ENVO:00000447); feature: surface water layer (ENVO:00002042); material: "saline water (ENVO:00002010), including plankton (ENVO:xxxxxxxx)" | depth 5 m
AGTAAATAATACTTTGTTTCTATGCTCCATCTCGTTCACACACTTATTTAGACTCTCTAAAGCATCACTAGCATTAGTTCCCAAGGGTCTTATCAAATATGGTGAGTTTTCAAATTCAATCAACTCATTACCTTTGGGGTCTACCATAATAAGACCCAATTCTGACTGTGAATAATACTCTAATAAACCTCTTAATATGGTCGTCAAGGCCTCAGATTTACCGCCTCCCGTAGTACCACCAATTAGCAAGTGTGGAGATTCTGAAGCAGAAAAATTAATATCAATGATTTCTTTTCTTTGATTAATGCCAAGTGGAACTGCAAGGCCACTAACAGGACGTTTCCATCTCGCCCAAAGCCACTGGGCATTGACGAAATATCGCTCATGAGGTTGCTTTGGCACATCAATATGCATACTCCCTCGATGCTGATAGATCCGAACTTTTTGATTCTCCTCCAACCTAAAATTGATGGATAAAATATCTTGTTGCGCCTCAAGCTTTTTAGGATCAACATTAAATTCTAAGTCCAACCGATATAAGACAGAGGCAGGACCCTCGATAATGAATGGTTCACCATCTTCCGGGCGGTAAACTGCCACTCCTCGCTGCACTAAAGCATTGAGCAGCTTGTCATAGTTTTTTTGTATTTCTTTATCTGAAATTTTACTCAAAGAATCATGTTCACTATTTTCCAAAGACACTGATTCTGGTTCGATTCCTGATTGAACCGTTAGCTCCGATTCAACTGTGGGCTCTGATGTAACTTTAGGTTCGGATATAACTAAGGGTTCGGATTTAGATATAGGCTCTGAAGTGGGCGTAGGTATTTGAGTTGTCACACCAGAGTCAAAAATTGTTCTTAGCTTTGCACGTAACTGTATTAAATTGTTTTCGCTCTCGTTCTCACCTGGCCACTCATTGGGCGCAAGCCTGATTCTAAGCCCATTTCCACCGAGTTGATACTTATGAGAAGTAGACGTGATTTCACCCTCTGTTGAGCATACGATAACTCCATGCTCCGGCTTCCGCCATCTAATCTGACCTTTAAGAATATTATCAATTATTTTGTAATTCCGAGTTACATATTCTTCTGCAGTAGAATCATGTTTTAGTTGAAGCCCATACCTAACTAACCTAGATAAAATAAACCTCTGAATCACCCCAGCACTATCTGTCGAGCCATCTACTAAATCTTTGAACCGTTCAAACGTTTGTTTGGCTTGATCGAAAGCGGATTTGTCATCGCCATAAATGGATGATGCGAATTTTGCTTCAATTGATGCAGCAGAAATTATGAGCTCAGATTCATTACTTTTATCCAGAGATAACTGAATAGCTAAAAGGTCTGACTTTTTATTAGAGCCCTCTTTTGTTTGACTCTTTGAGCCTAAAATACTGTCAAATGAATCTACCGGAATAATTAATCCTATTTGAGAGCGAGAATCACGAAGAGGCGCATCATCGCGGCTAGGAGAAAACAACCTTACAGCACCCACTTGACCGATGACACCAAGTGCTTTCATGCCTGTTCTTAGGGCCTCGCCCCCAACTGCTATACCGACTCGGCTGAGATCACTAACAATACGGTTTTTATCAAAATTCCGAAACTTAGATGTTGAAAGGGCTTGCTCAAAACCCGAGGCTATTTCTGACAAAATAAAGTAATCGGATCGACCAGCTGTTAAATCGACATTATATTCCCATAAAACTCTTTGGTTTTCAGTCTGAGTCGACGAATTGACATATCTTGAAAGCATTGCTGGATCGGTAGCATTCCCAGGCAGGATAACCCAAGATGCAGCTAAGCCCTCTGGCAAAATAACCGACTGTTCAGTTTGGAATCCGATATCATTTACTAGGGATGGCATTAGCTGAGTACAAGCAAGATAGGCGTCTGTTACAACATTATCAGTATTTAGTTCTAAGTATGGTGTTTCTTGATAAATACTATTAGACATTCCTTGGGCCCCATCAACAAGTTGCGAGAGAACTAGTGACATTGAGGCATTGGGGCCTACTCCACGAGGAAGATGAATATATTTGTTTGGGTTAATTGTTCTCGTTTTGAATCCTTTGTTTGGCGCAACAATAAAGATATCAATATGATTCTCTTCCAAACATTTTTCTTCACCGTCCATGCCAACGTCATAAATACAGATGGGTGGAACATCCCATTCGACCTCTGATAACTGGTTGATATCCAAATTTTGAAAGTATAAATGAACTCCGCCAGATAGCTGCCTGCGTAAATTATTATCTTCAGAATAAAGTAACTCTGCGACTGAAGAATGAATTTCATTTATATTAAGGCCGTTGCGAACATATATTTCCAGTCTTCGCTCTGCAGGGTTTGCAGCCATAAAATCTCTTATATAGGACTTTGTCTGAGCTGAGGAGCTGTCTGGAATAGCTGATATTTGCAGATCAAAAATTCGTGACACTGCTGCCGAATAAGATGAAAAATCGTGGGTGTCACCCTTAATCTTTAAAGCAACACTCCAGCCTAAATCAGAAGAATCAGAGACATAGGACTGTACGAAATTATTGTGCCCGTTAAATCCACTAACAGACCTTATTCCAGATAAATCGTCGAGAATTCCAGCAAGTTTGTTCACGCCAGACTTAGGAGAATGTATGCAGTAATGGGCTGCTTGAAACTTGGTCTGCTGTCTTTGGAAACGATCTGCAACTTGCAGTGGATGCCACGGCCCTATGAGGAAAATTTCATGGTCACTAATATCTTTATTTCGAGGATTATTATCTGCAAGAACCACACAATCTAAGTACGATAATACAAACTCTTCCGCTCTGTTTAATGTCTTTTTTGCCAACGCTTCGAGAATACTCTTATGCCGGACTAAATAATTTAAAATAAGCGGTTCAATCTCTAATTTTTTGTCATGAATATACGTAGGCACACGAGCATATAATGGATGCTTGCTTGAAGAATTTTCATCACCGAAATGTTTAGCATAAAAATTAATTAACGCTTTTCTAGCTTGCTGATATAGCTCTAATAAAGTTTCCGCTTCACCTTTGCGGTCAAATGAGAACTGGGTTTCATTCAATTGAAAACTACGATCTATGATCACACTTCCTAATCCTACTAAGTCTGGACTTAAATTCATTGCCAAAGGTAAAATTATTGGAATGGCTCCTCGATTTTCCTCCATTCTCTTGGATAGAGAGACTCTGTAAGCATTCTCATCCGTCAGGCCTCCAAGCTTTGAATAAGGGCTTAAACTAGTCCCCGTAAAAATTTCATACAGTTCTTCTTTGTCTGACCGATCTTTAATCAATTCAGCAGTTAAAACTTCCTCTATTGAAAAAAGACCTTTGGATATACCCAAGGATTTCAAATCAACAAAAATTTCTCGTCCATTCGGAAAAACTGCCTTAATTTCAACACTTCCTGATGAATAAGCACTGGGATCAATCGCATCTACTGAAATTTGACCTATTGAAGTATTATCTAATGAGTTAAGTTTTATGTTTTTCTCATCAAAACCTACAAGTGATGTCCCACTTTTTTCTTGAGTAGTCAAGATGACAATATTTGATGGAGATGGCAGCTCAGCGGTAACCAATTCTCTATGGTCATCACTCCCATCATAGTCAAAAATTTTAAACGGCTCTTCCACAACAAGAACTTCACTGTAGTCAGAGCAAAGCATCTTTATTGATAAAACTTTTTTAAATATGACTTCATTTGTGGCAGTTATGCACACACTGATTTTTTTAGTCTTACCCGAATTCTTTTCTCCAAACAACATCTCATCGGAGACGTTAAACTCAAAATTATGTCCATCATTGTTAGCTAAATAGGAAGACGAAGGATAAGATTGCAGGATTTTCCTTCCTAAACGGACCTCTAATTTAAAGTTCGATTCTGCAGCATCATTAATTTCATCCGTCGAACCACCTAAATCCCAATTACAACTGACCTTAAAGCTAGACCCCTCTTTTATAATTAAGTGGTCTCTTTTTGGCGAGATGTATAACTCTGAAAAATCTTCTTCCTCTATAGACTTGAATTCAGCTTCAAGAGCGTATTTCCTTTCTTTTTCAATATCAAAAAGATCGAAAAATTTATCTAATGTTAATGATGCCCAAAGATCATCTGACAGAAACTTTAAGCTTTTACGCAGAGACAATATTCCAGAACCATTAGTAATATTACTCCCAAATCCATCATAAACTCCATTGATTAACTTTAAGTCTTGATCATGTTCAAGAGATTCGATAACTGAAGCTCTAGTAGTGTCAGTGATCTTTTGAAATAGCTTAATGCAGTCTTTTTGAAAAACTTTAAAATTATCTATATTGTCACTTGATTCTGTCTTAACATTAGGAATACCGAGGTGGAACAAGAATCTCAGGTAGTTATCTTCTAGGCTACTCTGCGAGCCAACATCAAACCCATCAATTATGTCATCGAACAAAATTTCATTTCTCTCCGATGATCCAGCCAGAGCATCAAGGACATAGCCTCCCAATAAAGAAATAATTACATCATTCTGGCTTTTACAGAGCGCCCAATCAGATTTTTCGACTATTTTTGGCAAAATTGAAAATTTGAATGAAAAATGTTTAGATTCTCCTGCCAAAGACCATGGCCACTCATCATTAAAACTTGCGTTCGCCGCCCGCATTACTGACTCTGGGATTCTAGAAATATTTCCAGGCTGGACGATTAAAACAAAACTACCCAATCGAAGTGATGTAATACCCTCAGCAGATATCCAACCTAGCTCTTCAGACGGCTGGTTTTTTGACGGATCCACAACAAGGTATGTAGGGATATCGGAAGGGAGTAATTCGACCAGCTTTCTTTGGAGACTCCGTCCAATCTTTTCAGTGGGTGCTGGCATCAGTAATCTACTATCAGATTCACCTTCTCTAGTGACATAATCCAAGATAGTCTCAGCAAAAATGTCGGAGATTAGAGACATTAGTGTCTAACCCTATCAATAGTTGACCTGTAGGGATTCTCCACCGCTACGCTATCTCCTGCATCTGGACTTCCCTTCAGCAGGCCCATATCTTGGAGAGATTCAATAAGCTTAGGCCTTATTTCTCCTTTCTCTCCAAAATCTATACCGTATTTCTTGAAATGCTTCTCGACATCAGAAAATATAAGTTGTCTACCTTCAATACTTTGAGCTGCCAGATAGGTGATTAACTTGAGCATGAGATTGCCCGGAAAAATTAAGACACCTGAGTTAATTTGTTTATTTGGTATAACTAAATACCCCCCATCTTCATCGCCCTGTGCCATCTTTCTCAAAACAAGTAGATGCTCTCTATAACTTTTGCCAGGGCCCCGCTTGGCGGCCAGTGGTTGTCTCCATGCAGGAAATTTTTCGCAAAACCTAATTAAACTTACCTTAAGATCTGAACCAACCAAATCGGATGCCAACGATTTCTTAGCCGCTATACCCGCAGTAAATAATTCGAGTAAGCCTAAATCCTCTTGAGATCCTGAATGTAAAGTTATAGTTTTATTACCCCAGTCTTTGTTGGCGTATTTTTCTACTAATCCAACAAGGATATTTAGCTCGCTCCGAGCTTTGACATAATCTTGTACGTATTTATCAATTTGGTGATTTGGAGTTAGAGTTGGTCTAAATAAGCCCGAAAACCGATTGATTACCATATTATCAACCCAGTCATCATCGACATTTACATGAGAACCTTCAGCCAACAATGAGAGCAGTTTATTTCTTACATCAATAGTCATTTTCATGTGTGCCAACATCCAAACGGAGGTTGTTAATCGCAAAAATGTTTTAAAAAGGCTCATCCACTGCAATCTATCAAGATTTTTTTCTAACTTACAAAGGCTGATCAAATCTTGAAATATTGAGTCAGCTAAAATATCATTTTTTTTACTTTGTAAAGTGAAAATTCCTTTCGCTTTTTGCCCTGTTTTTTCATCTTCACTGAATTGTCCACACAAATCATATAATCTTTGCTTTGCTTCCTCTTCTGCAATACAGTCTTCCAGCTCATCGATCTGAAGGCCTGCGATATCCGTTATTTCATTGGCTTGTCTCCTGCCAACTAGCGCGTCATAAAAAGTCTCAATGAACGATGACTCATCAAACGTTCTAGTATTTCCAGCGCCGTGAAGATTTTGTGAAATAGCCCGTAAAAAGAAATCTTTAATGGTTCGCTCACTTTGTTTCCTTAACCAACTGGCGCGGGCTAAAGTTGGATAAAGAGGTGTGTAAAAATTATCGCCAGTCCGCTGAGAAGTTTGTCTTTTCCTCCCTCTCGACATATATAGAGAATATTGCTCACTTGACTTAAAGATAGGACAATCATCGCCAATCTCATCTGGGGCTATTCTCTTCTCACTTCCTTCACTTCTATGTTTAAAGAAGATTTCCCTAAATAACTCAACAATCAGATCATCTTCTGCCACCCGCTTTCCAGCTGATGGAATAAATAAGAAACTTTTTCGGACAGAATTATGCCATCCAGCTTCTGTTATACTCGCGGTTAGATTGAGACCCTCATAGATATCCATTTTACAAATCTTTCCTTTCTTTGAGTCTTCCATTTCTCCTTTCAAGACTTATCAAACTCTTATCAGCCTTTGTAATATCGAGATGTATGCCGTCTTCAATAAAAGCATAAGAAATCGATGATGCCGCTAAGTATCTTATATCATTTGCTACCTGACGAACTTCAGGAGGAAAGGTTTGATCAGACATTCCGCTTCTAGCTTTCCTTCTCAACCAAGCAAAACTTAGAGGACTAATTTGTACATGTCCACTGCCAATGGACATCTCCAAACGAGTTTGTTTGCTCTTCTCAAAATCTATGCGGGGCCTCAACTTGTCAGTAATACTTGGGCCATGAATAGTAAGCACATCTGAAATTTTAATTTTCGAGTGTCCAGATCCAAAAACAAATTCTTTAAAACTATCCTCTAATTCAATCCGCAGATCATCATCGTCATCACTGATATCTGACTGATCAATTTCGAGAACTCGCTGGTATTCCTTCAACTCATCTTGAAATAGTATTTTCCCATCAGAGAAGAAACCTAACCTATAAGTTACACTGGTAATCCAGTGTCTCAATTCTCGATAATATTCATGCGCCAAACCTTTTTGATCCATATCATCTATTGATGTCTCACAGTCAGCCCACACAGAAAAACATCGCTTCTCTATTTCGCTAATTAAAGAATGCTCTTCGACTAATTTATGGGCGCTATCAGGCGCAAGGTTCCATTTTTGCTCAAGCTTTTTTCCTTGATTCTCTTTGACAGGATCAAGCTCTGAAAAAATGCCACCTTGAGATAAAAATCTTTTCAACCCAATATCTGTAGCGATTTTTTCTTGAGATAAAGCTTTGATAGCTCGCTTGGACAGCTCGTCTAAATTATCAAGACTTTCCGACAGGATCTTTAATTGTTTTTTCCTATCACTATCATCTAACCGCAAACCAAACGGGGATTGAGACTTAAATAAAATCATGTAAATACGTCTAGATAAAAGAGAAAAAATTGCCCCTCTTTCGACTCTTTCACGCACCCACCCGCATGGCGTAGTACCTTTGTAATCTCTTGAACTTCCCGCAAGCATCAGGGATATGAGTGCTAATGCTTCTCTAAATACAATAGCTTGCCCGCTGATTAACTCTCCATATCTAACAACATCAGTAAATCTTGATATTCCCGCATCGTTACTCAACCAGTCTCGGTTGTTCTTAAAAGGACATAAGGCGCTCGCTTCACAGCCATTGCAGTCATCCCAGCTAGGATCAGAAATTGCCTTATTTATTAATTTTTTAAAGCTCCCATCAGCAACAATACTTTTATCGTCCAACGGCGTAACTGTGACGTTAACCTGATCAAAAACCATCTTGTTTGACTTAGCATTCTCAAATTTAATTGGACTTGCTGTTGTTCCATCTCGAATCGCTTTTAACGCATGATACCAAGGCTCTTTGCCTATATGATCTTGTTGGAGTGCCTTTTCAATAATTCCCCTATTTGCACAAACCACAATAGATTGCCCCTTACTAGCAGCAGATTTAAGTAATCCAATTAACGCTGCTCCTGCATCCGGATTTTCATCGTAAGGATTTGGCACAACGGAAGCGTCTTGAGCGAATAATGCAGTCGCAAAATTATCTCCTTCCTCATACAATTCCATTTTATAAGGAATTTCATTCCGACCTAACTCGCTAATTTCTCGTCCCAACTTACCTCGATCTGTAGGCTCTCTAAATTGCGCGTTATATTTGTTTTTTAATACTCGAACTAAACTTCCAACAGCAGCAGACTTGCCATTGCCTGGCGATCCAACTAAAAACCACCAAACTCCTCTACCTTTACTCGCTTCTTTAGGGAAAAGATAAGGAGCTATTTCATCAATTACTTGATCTACGTCTGTTTGAATGTTTAATAGAGGTGGAGTTGCCCAATTTCCAGGAGCACTTATAGCGTCCTTTCCTGCAACTTCGAGGTTGAGTAGCTCAACAAGGAAATCATCTAACTTGTCCATAATAATTATTTGTAATTGACTAATGTGAGTAAAACATAGCTACTCGCACAACTCAAATCATTTGCTAATAGCTAATAATTTTTTGCAAATTTGACCTAGGGCCAACCCCAGAAGCGGAGGCACTGCATTTCCAACTTGAGTATATTGAGGCACTTCAAATTTTCGCCTTTGGCCACCGGTAGTGACTTTTGATTTGAATTCATACCAATCAGGAAATGATTGAATACGAGCTAATTCTCTCACTGTAAGAGATCTTTGAGAAAATTCTGATTCATAATAGTGACTGGTATCATCAGGACTTCCTAAAACTGCAGGAGCAGGGCGTTGCGCAATCAATGCCCGCTGCGAATGCTTATGGGTACGTAATGAATCTATAAGTTCTTTTACCTGATTGTATGTTCCATTCCTCAAAATTTTTCCATCAAGATTTAATAACCAAAATCTTCTAACTTCTGTAACAACCGATCTTTCTAAAACTGAGTCTTTATGGTGTTTTATGTATTTTTTAAGCTCAATAGCCTCTCGTGGGTCAAGGCTATTAATTACCTGATTCAATCGAAATCTAGCCCGAACTTTAGGGCCATTGGCTCTGAACTCATGATTTTTAAACTTATCATTTTTATAGTAATAACTATTTAAGAAAACTTTGTGGATGTTTTTTACGTATTCACTTTCTTCTAGATCAGCAGCCCGTAAATCGTCAATTGCATCTTTCACGCTCACTAGCTGGTTTATATCGCATGTAAGCAATGGACTTAGTAATTCCGCGTCAAATAATCTCCTATCTTTTTCAATCTCATAACACTTAATTAATTCAGTTTTCGCCCCTTCGCCACTCTTTACGGAGATTGCAAATGCTTGGGATTTTTCAAAAGCTTGGAACATTAAGTCATCTGATATCGAATTTTTGACGCTGACAAAAATATCTTTTCGAAGTGCAATCATGATAAACCTAGGTCTATTTTGTGCTACCCCTACATATTTTGCATTAACGTGTAAACAAAGAGGTATGTAATCAATACTAGCAAATGCCTTAGCTACCTCTATCCAAGCATAACTCTTTTTGCCGTCTACATTGAACGCTCGCAAAATGCCACTAACATTCTCTAAAATAGCGATTTTGGGTTGAATTTTTTCTACAAACTTAGCAAATTCCCAAGGCAATGCATTTCTCTGATTTTTATGGTCTCTAAGTCCAGCCATGCTGAAACTTTGACAAGGAGGCCCACCCGAAATAAGATCAATTTCTCCCTTCCCAAAACCATTTTTTATTTTTTTAAGAAGTCCTGTTTTGTCATTCTCTAAAATATTATTAAGGTCAGTAATACTGCCAACTAAAAGGCTTCTGTCCAGCTGACTGTCTGAAATCTCTGTATGTTTTAAATCAGAGTAATGTTTCTCTCCTATACCAACAGCTGTCATTGGATTTTCTGCAAGCCGTTTTTTTAACTCATCCTTTTTGTACTCGCTACTCAGCCAAAATAATTTATCGGTCTTTATTTGCTGATCAAGGTCTATATTTAGGATATTCCGAGCAAAGGTTTCTGCTGCCATTGGCGATAATTCATTGGCCATAATCAAGTTAAAACCCGCAGCCTCAAGCCCTAAAGATAGCCCACCACATCCAGCAAATAATTCAATATGATTCATGAGGATCTAATAGTTATGTAATTTTTAATTATAGCTTGCCAACCGACAAAAGCCAGGTCTGTAAGGTATTAAAAATTATTTAAAAAGTGTAGTGGAAATTCTTCGTGACTATTGTCCTTAATTTGTCTCCCCATCACTTATAAAACATGCCAACTTCCCCCTTTTATTAATCTGGAACCTCGTTTTTAATTTCAACTTTGGAACCTTGTCCGAAAATCATGGATCGCGCATCACGGCCCACGGTCGCAGGCTCCCGCACCCGCGCTGGGGGTATAAGGCTTGGTCCAAGTGTGTTCCAGTAAATAGACCAAAGTATGACCAAATAAACTTGTTTACTATCATACACTTAGCAAGTCTTGGTCCAATTGGTCCAGATGTTCCAAGTAATTCCGAGTTACATTATCCGTTTCTTTTTATTGACATTTTACTTCTTAAATTGAACTTACCTTTAATTTACTTGGACCAATTGGACCAAAGCTCTACAACACTGATTCTACCTCAGTTCTTAACAGTTTTTACTTGGACCAAAGCTTGGACCAAAGTATGACCAAACACCTCTCTACTTGGACCACACTAACCGTGGACCGTGAACCATAAAACTAAACTAAACAAAATAGAACAACGATCGGGAGATCACTATCATCGGCCCTAAATATTGGCTGAGCTTTTTAATGACATCAAAAAAGATTGAATATCATCCTCAAACCAACCCACACTGCGCTCACCGAGACTGACCCTCGATGGGAACCGCCCCTCTTTCTCAAACCTATAGATCGTAGTCTTAGAAAGACCCGTTACCGCTTTTACTTCAGTCAACCGCATTATTCTTAAAGCCATATCATTATCCTGTTACTGCGAAGCTTCTTGCTTCGTAATTGAAAGTGCGCCAGCAGGTAAGTCTGTGGTGCGTGATTGGCTAACTCGTTTAGACCACCAGTCCATCATATCTCTGCGCCGATCAACGTACTCAGCGCGGTTATATGCGGCTCTTACAGTGTTTTTGTCAGTATGTGCTAATGCTGACTCAACAATGTCTGGCGCAAAGCCGTATTCATTCAAAATTGTACTCGCTAAAGACCTCATCCCATGGGAGACCAATTGGCCTTCATAACCCATTCGCTTCAAAGCCATGTTGACAGTTTGCGAATTCATGCTCTCCAGAGCTTTTACCTCAGAAGGGAAGATAAACTGACTGCGACTACTTATGACTCGCATTTCATCGAGGATCTCTATCGTCTGCGCAGACAGCGGCACTATATGCTGGCGCTTCTTTTTCATCCGAGACGCTGGGATGGTCCACAGCTTTGCATCAAGATCAATTTCAGCCCATTCAGCAGCTGCCGCTTCGCTTGGCCTTACCATGGTATGCAGTTGCCACAGCACCAAATTACGTGTCGTTAAACGAATTGATGCTCCATAGATTCTTCTAACCAGATCATCCAGCTGATTTGGCAGTAAGGTAGGCAAATGCTTTTTGGTCGGTGCAATAAAGGCGTCTTTAATTCCGGATAGAGGATTAGCGCCGAGAATGATTCCGGTATTCACAGCAAAGACCATGATCTCATTCAGTCGCTGGCATAGCCGCTTAACGGTCTCATAGCTGCCCTTTACTTCTATCGGCTTGAGCACACTTATAACTACTGGGGCAGTAATCGAGTTGATTGACGCTTGTCCCATATAGGGAAAGATATGCAGGGCTAATGAGCGCCAGATATCATCTCCATGGTCATTGCTAACTTTGCTTTTCTTTACACACAACCAATCTGCCGCCACTTTCTCGAGTGTGTTGGCTGCCGCTGCTTGATTGGCAGCCAGATTGTCCTTTCGATGATGCTTGGGATCGATACTCTGGGCTAGTAGATCTCGGTATTCAGAGCGGATGACTCTTGCGGAGGACAATGACACTGTAGGGTAGATACCCAGACTAATATTTGCGCGTATCTTGGTGATCGGACGCTGATAATTGAATATCCAATACTTTTCACCACCTGGTCTAACACGCAACGCAAGACCGAGGCCATCAGCTAAGTTGTATTCTTTAGCCTTGCCCCGCGCGTTGTTTATTTGTGTATTGGTAAGTGGTCTAGTGATTTTCGGCATGTAACAAAAAGGCAGCGCTCTCCTCTTATTTGTTACATCAATTGTTACATAAAACGTGGTTTATTACAATATATAATGAATCTTAATGCGCCTTTAAAACCTGCTAATAACTATATAAATCAATACTTTATGGTACTTTAAAGCCCCTTGCGGGGCTACTATTTGGTGGAGGCGGCGGGAATTGAACCCGCGTCCGCCAGTC
>CEST01039535.1_pt1 | contig 12442 bp, 5 predicted proteins | sample 326921 | NCBI WGS metagenome assembly CEST01 (sample SAMEA2621509, study PRJEB7988) | marine metagenome | biome: marine biome (ENVO:00000447); feature: surface water layer (ENVO:00002042); material: "saline water (ENVO:00002010), including plankton (ENVO:xxxxxxxx)" | depth 5 m
GCAGGCTCAATTCCTTTAGGAGAGGTTCACTCCCATGCAATCCTAGCTATGGATGAAATAGGTATTGATATTCGCGATCAATATTCAAAGTCTATTGATGATCTGGATAAGGACTTTTTAGATAACTTAGATTATGCAATTACTCTTTGTGCAGAGGAGGTTTGCCCTGTATTAAATTCCTCTTCACAAAAATTTCATTGGCTAAACGCAGATCCTGCAAACTCCTTATATAGCGAAGCTCAATTAAGTGCATCTTTCCTAAAAGTAAGGGAAGATATATATAAACTTCTCAAGAAATTCTACATCTCAAATACATGAGTCACTCAAAAAAAACTTTTATAGATCTATTTGCTGGCTGTGGAGGCCTTTCTTTGGGACTAGAACAAGCTGGGTTTTTCCCTCTTTATGTAAACGAGCTCAACAAAGATGCTTTGGAAACCTATCTAATTAATAGAGAGGAAGAGCACCCTCATTTAAGAGATCCTAAATTTCACTCTCAAGATATTAAGGACTGTATTAATAATAAATTTTTTAGAAATCTTAAATCTAATTTAAAAAAAGAGTTTGGTTCTAGCGACGTAGATCTAGTTTGCGGAGGTCCTCCTTGCCAAGGTTTTTCGGGGATTGGTATTAGGAGGTCTTATTCTGTAGATAAAGAGCAATTACCTTCAAACCATTTATATCAAGACATGTCTTATTTTGTTCATAAAATGCAGCCCAAGATATTCTTGTTTGAAAATGTTGAAGGACTGTTGAGTGCTAAATGGAATAAAGATGGAATTAAAGGGGAGATATTTAAGGATGTTTTAAAAACTTTTGAAGGATTAAAAGGTTATACAATCAAATATAAACTTGTGCATGCTAAAGATTATGGAGTTCCGCAAAATAGACCAAGAATCTTAATTGTAGGGATTAAATCAAAATTATTTAAAGGTTTATCAGATCAAGTTGATGCGGTTTTAGGAGGATTTCTCCCGCAGATGATAGGGGATTACCCTCACCTAGAGGAAGTATTTTCAGATATTATTGATAGTAAATTTGAATATGGTGGAGAAACAAAAAACTATCCCTCAGATCCAAAAAACTATTGGCAAGAACAGATAAGAACTACTCCTCAAGGTAAGTTACTAGAAAAAAATGATCCAATGACTGAGCAGGAATATAGTAATCATAATCCAAGAACAAGAGCAAAATTTCAGGCAATGATAGATAGCAAAGGAGTAATACCCGAAGAGTTTAAAACTAAAAAGTTTGCTCAAAGACTTCTTCCCAAAAAATGGGGTAATAAAGGACCATCAATAACAATAACCTCACTTACAGATGACTTTGTTCATTATGGTCAGGCAAGGACTCCGACAGTAAGAGAGTGCGCAAGAATGCAAACATTTCCAGATTGGTATAAGTTTACTGGCAAAAGAACTACAGGGGGCATAAGGAGAGCGGGCAACCCAAGAGATAATAATTTTGAACGTGAGGTCCCTAAATATACGCAAATTGGTAATGCAGTTCCTGTTAAATTAGGAAAAGAAATCGGAGTTCATTTTTCTAAAATTTTATAAAATCTAAAAATCGCTAAAATATCCTTTTGCATCGTTATCTTTGCCAATAAGGGCATTCCTGTCTAGGAAAATATTTTTTGGTAATGTATCGCAGGCTAAATCAGTAATCATTGAACAAGCATGACATCCAGCAAGACATAGACCTGAATGACCCTGACCAATTGATTCAATACAAACAGGATCATTAAAACAAGTATAGGCATTTTCAATAGCATTTTGAATTAGATTTTCAAAAAAAGCTGGTTTTATCATCCTTACAAGCCCTCCCAAAGAGCCTTGCGAGTCTGATGAGGCTGTATATATTAATAGCCCAGCCATTTCCTCATCTTCATTAAAATAAATTCTTTCCTTAAGCTCTGTCAGGCTATAACCACATTGAAGTTCTAATTGCCTCATCAACATATGAGATAGCGTATGAATTAAAATAAAACCATAATTAAAGTTGTCATCTCTATATTCATAAAAATCTTTACTAGCATTACTTCTTAATTGATCCTGCTTTTGGGTAAAGCCTCTATTAGCCTCTTTCCAATTTATTATTTTATCTATCCCAAAATCTATAAAAATTCCCTCACCTACAACTTCATATGCAGGCATAAAATCAGCATTAATTCTACTTGCATTAAACACATTAGCTTTCTTACTTCCAGCCTTTCTTACAAAACCCATAAGAGCTGTTGTCGAAGTTAGCTTTTTAATGGAATGTAAGCTGGAAATTTTTGATTTTATTGCATCGCTATATTGAGAAATATCCTCTATGGAAGATACAAATCTATCATCATCAACCTTGTTTCTAGTTAAAGTTTCATACTCTTTTTTAAAGAAGGAGTTATCTAATTTGTCAGGATTTTGTTGATTTTCTTGATCAGCCATATCAGATCTTTTTCGCTCCTCCACTATCAGACTCAATATATCTTCATCTGATAAATTCGCCTTTAAAGATTTAGGCAGGCCTTTAAGAGTATTTTCAATAACAATAATATCTACATTATCAGTTATCCATCCATCAGCTAAGTCAGAGTATAAAAATGGATCTCTAACCTCCTTAGCCTCGGGTACATAAATTGCAGTTTGCTGAAGTGGCATATAAAGTTTTGAGCTAGCTCTAGGTGTAATATCAAGAATCTCTGAACAGCTCTCATTTTCTTCAGATGTCCAAGGCCTACAACCCGAACATTTAAAAACTTTCTGTCCATAGTTATTAAGTTTTTTAATTCTATTCTTTTCTATATTGACCCCTTTAAGGTTTACAGATTTATCGCAAAGACCACACGAAATTCTTAAACTAGTAAAGCCAAATCCTCTGGTATCATCAGATAGATAAAGGGAGGGAGCGCCAGAAGAGTGAACAGATTCATGCAACTTGCAATTATCTTGGCAAGAAGATGACATATATTCTCCATAAGGAAAATCCTGAATATGACCATTTATACAATAACAAACAAAACGAGCAGGCTCTATCTTCCCGGCCTTACTTCTAAGTGAGTTACAAGATGGCTGACCTTTCAGTCTATGAGGAACTATATTGTTATTGCACTTTTTTTCATCTTTAAAAGTAGAATCAAACTTTGATAATCCTTTGCACCTTGAGCATACCCCCCACTCTGGAAATTTACTGCCAATATAAGGGCTTGTTATTTTATTTTGTGCTTCGGTTGGAAATTTTTGCTGAGCGATTGGAGGAGAGCAAAGGAATCTTATTTTTTTTGATCCAGCACCCTCTAAGTGCTTTAATTTGAAGTTAATATAATTGACTAGCCTCTCATTATCAATTTCTAAGGCTGCCTTCATATCATCCTTTATATTCCATTCATCTACAATCATAGTTATAGCAGAATAATTTTTGTAGTTATATATGGCGCCAGGACCAAAGGGAACTACTATCTGACTTCTTCTTAAATCATGTTTGGCCATTCTTTCTCCTAAGTTTTATTTGCACACCACTGTCAGACCCTCTCATTGTCATAGGTGCTGTAAAAATTGTTCTGTCAGACGTTATCTCAGAATCAGTTCCTAAAAGCCTTGTACCATCTTCACTACCTCCCATCTTACCTCTATGGTCAGGTTGACTATTTCCCCAGAGTTTGATTATTTCATCAATCTCTTTTTCAGATTCGACTAGTTCAGGAGGATCAACTCTTCTGATTGAATCCAAGATCCATTCTTTAGTTTTTTCTAACTTTTCGTAATCAGAGCTTTTAAGCACCGGACCTTTGACGCCATTAGCAGTTGCTAATCCTACAAAAACTGCTGCTAATGCCCTATCTCTTGAACCTTTGGAGTAAGGCGTAATACTTGATGATTCAACATATTTATAAACTGATTGATGATAGTTTTTAAAGGTTTCATACAAAGAGCGATCTTTTGATTTTGTATGATTATATGCAGTTAATACTAGCCCTGGATGCTCTCTTCCAACTCTTGAAGAAGCTTGTATATATTCCGCAGTTGTTCTTGGTTGTCCATGCATGAGCATGGAGCCCAGTCTCGGAATATCAACACCCACAGAGATCATATTTGTTGCAAAAAGAATATCAAGACCTTTAAAAAAATTACCTGATTTTTGAAATGTTTGAGTCCAGGGCATATCAAGTTTACGTTTAATCTCTTCTATTTCCTCTTGATCAAGCCTTCCCGTTAACTCCTCGCAGTTATCAATTTGTCTGGAGAATTTACTTTTTGCATCTAATGGCCCTAATCTCCCATAATTAAATGATCCAGCATCAGTTTGCATTCTTTCAACTAATCTAATTTGTTGATTAGACATGTCCCCAAGCTCCCTCTTGGAATTAAAGTACCATACTAGAGTGCCATAAGGATCCCATGCAGTTTGATGATCTTTATAAGATGGAGAATCTATAAAATAAAAAATACTATTTTTCTTTACATCGCTAATAAGTGGCTCATTCAAAGTTAAATTCACCGCAATAAAATTCTTTACCAACAGGTCTTCTTCTTTTGTAGGTTCAATAGCTTCAACAATATATTCTTTATATACTTTTCTCTCAGACTCTTCGCTTTTATGATAGATAGATAATTTGGTTTTATCTTTCTGATTCATCGGCCATGAAACTTTGATTTCTTTATCACCCTTTTTTAAATCCTGTAACGAAACAGGTAGCATAATCTGAGGAGCTTGAAGCAGTGGCAGGGCTGCATTGAATGCCGACTCTATCATGGAGCTTTTAACGCTTCCAAAGTAGCCCACATACAATCTGCCAGGAAATTCTTCTGTAGGCTTCTCTTCTGCGAAAAATGAATTTCCCCAGTCAAGAGCCTGAGGTGGAAAAATTGCAGAAGTCCTACCTCTATAAAGAGATTCACTTTGATTTCCACCAAGCGAAAGGGTGGCAGTAGCTCCAATTATTTTTGGTTTAGCACCATTTCTTTCAAGCAAGGAGAGTAATATGTTCTCATAAATAGCCACCATGCTGCCTAGCGGTCCTGAAATTAGATGCAACTCATCTTGTATTATTAATTCAGGTGGATTGAATGCATTATTAGAGAAAACCTCTTGAACCTTATTATTACTCCTATCATCCCAAACCAGCTTAGCAAAGTTATCTACAGTTCCTATTAGCAGAGTCGGTTTTTCATAAAGAACAGACTCCTCCCATAGGTGAACTGGCATCTCATCATGAAAGTCACAATTTATATCTGGACACTTGATAACGCACTTTTTCTTGTTTTCAATTCTGATCTCTCTGTACCCCGGCTTCGTGCAATCTACTAAATTCGTTTTGCACCAAGGGCATTCATGAAGAGTAAATGGTAATTTATCTCTTGCAGATATTGCTTTATTCATTCTGGTTAGCGCATTTTCATGTGTTGAGGGGCTAGAGTCGCCCCCGATCCATAGCCCAATGCTTATTGGTATTTTACCTAGATCAACATCTAAAATAGCTTCTTTTCTTATATGATCCAATGCGCATATTAATGCTGAGCACCTTCTAAACTGATCTGATGTAAGTAGGCGAAGGGTGTATCTCATAATAGAAGTAACCCCAGCATCATCTGGTAGATCCAGTCTTCTTAAAATAACAGTAAAAGCTAAAGCTCCTAGATACGCCTCAGTCTTACCGCCACCTGTTGGAAACCAAATAAGATCAACTTTTTCTCTATAATTATCCTCATTATTAGGATCACAGATATCTGGAATCATTCCTAAAAGGAAGGCAAGTTGAAAAGGCCTCCACCCACCCTTCAAGTTACTGTGATCATTGGCAGATAACTCCTCGAGAAGTATTAATTCTTTTTTAAATTCTTTAAATGGCTTTAATGGCTCATCATGAGCCTTGGAATCTAGGTTTCTAAATCGGTTATATTGAATAAGCATTGCATGATTTGTTAATCGAAAAGCCTTCCTAACTTTTTTATCATTTTTAATATACTCAATACCATTAGAGATTCTTTGCAACCATTTATCAGCTTCTTTTAAATTAAAATCTGCCGCATTTTTATACTCTTCATCTAACTCTTTAGCAGCTGCTAATTGATCATCTAGCCAATCTTTATAGTCATCTCTCAAATTATTAATTGTTTCAAGATATTCCACATCAGATAGCACATCCTTTATATTTGCTAATGCTGAATAACTTAACGTGCTTTCAAGCGCTCTAATCTGAGGTATTTCATAGCTTGGCAAAAATTCAGTAAGAATAGATTTACAGATATTATTTTCAATAACCCAATTTGAAGCACATCCAGAGCCAATGGAAAAACTCTTTTTATTTCTAAATAAAAGGTTTAGACGTTCTGCTTCAAATTTTTTCCCAGCTTGAATTTGTGGCTTGATTTCAAAAAAATGATTATCTAAACAATTTACTCTTAGACCAATGTGGAAATAACAAGATTGAAATTCTATTTGTTCATCGGCAGCTAAAATAAGTCTGTCAATTCTAGATATTGCAGCAGTTGTCATGACATAGCCATCTTTCTCTCTTGAACGAATTGTTAGTTTAAGATTTTTATTTATTGGTATTTCCTGAACAGGATTTAAGATATCTATCTGCGCATTTTTAGAATCTATTATTTTAGACTGACTAAATTTCTGTTGAAGACCAATATTATTCTCTTTTTTGTAGGTAGAGAGGCCAAACTTAATTTTTATATTTTCTTTATCTTTAGTTATAAAGGTGATGCCAAAACTAGATTGCCTTGCTTGAACTGATTGGTCTATTATATTGCTTGAATAATCGTCCTCTCTACCTTCATCCTCTGTCCTATCGCTACTCAAGGTCTGGATGGTCTGTGAGCTCTCAAGAGATTCCTCAACAATCTCATTAGGCAACTCAATATCAATTTTATCTTGCTCTTCACTTGATATGATCGGAAAAAGAATAGCTGAAGCATATTGAAGCAAGGGGTTAAAATTTAAGGTTTTATTTTGCACATTCTCCCAATCATCACCAACAACAAAATCCTGAAGATCTTTTAAAATTTTAGATCTTGCGGCAAGTTGGGTCTTTATAAACACTGTATTTTAGGCGCCTATTTCACTATCTAAGATTAACATTACACTCTCCGTTGATCTTGTAATCGCTGTATAGTATTCAGCAATATCTTCTTTATTATTATACTTATTGAGATCCCATACAACAATAACAGTCTTCGCTTCTAGGCCTTTAAATCTACTCAAATTCATGAATGGAATTTGAAGACAATTGCTATCAACAAATTTAGGAATCTCTTTATTGTAAAACTGTATTTTTTTATTTAGGACTCTTTTAGATTTATTTTCAAGGTAGCTATTATCAATAATTCTTTTGATCTCCATGTCTGATTTATTCATCAAAACTACTATATCTTGCCTCTTATCTTTGACTAATTGCACCAAAGTATCTTCAATAACTCTTTTATTATATGCACCATACTTGCTTTGTAAAAGGGAATTAACTTTAACATCAAATTGTCCGCTAAAATTCCTTTTATTATCTATTTTAATGCCAACATATTCTTCAATTTTTTGAATCACCTTGAAGGGATTTCTTCTATTTTTTAAAAGCTTATTTGACCTATTTGAATATTTTTGTAGCTCCTCTAACCTATCTTTATTTAATCTCTTAAAAATATCTGCTTGGAACTCATCATCTAAAAATATAAACCAATTACCATCTTTAAGACCACCAACAAGCATTGAGTCTAGCGCTATAAAGAAATTATCTGTAATTACATCCTGAGCCTCATCTAATATAATTACATCATATTGTTTGAAGATTTTTAAATTGACAGCATCCACCACGCAGGTCGTAAATAATAAACTATTTTCTTCATTATCTACCTTAAATTCATATCCAAAAGATTTAAGAGTTTTGGCAAATAAAGCATCTCGAGTTGTAACCTCAATATTTTCATAATCTTCTAATGTTTTTCTTATATTTTTAGTAAAAGGTGCGTTAAAAGAAACCCATAAAACTCTTTTAGCTGGGTTTAATCCATATCTTTCAGCAATATATGAAGCCATAACTGTTTTACCAGTTCCAGCACCACCTCTGTAAAGTAATCGTGTGTTAATAGACCAATCTATTTCCTCAATATTCTCTTTTAGTTCACCTTCAATATTTATTAAATCTTTTTCACCAGTTTCAGAGTTTAGTTTTACTATTGAAATTTTCTTTTGTCTTAAGGTTTTGTGAATGTAATCAATGTCTTTTACTGAAAGGCTTCTATGGTTTGTCTTTTTAGAAAATTCAGCGAGGTCCTTTAAAAAAAATGAAATATTTTTGGTGCTTAGGTCGAAGATTTGAGTTGAGTTCCATTCTACATCTGACCAATGCTTTGTATTTGCCTGGGGAAATGCAGCTGCAAATCCCACATTGATATTCCCTGGATGCAATATTTTTTTATCTAAGTTTTCATAGAAGAAGTTAATTAACGATTGAGCATTACCATTTGCTTGCTCTATAGGTGATTCTTTGCTTTCATTCATCTGAGTTGAGATACTTGGATCACCCCATGTATACATTGGAATCTCAGGATCCCACTCTTGATGGGGCCCGCCTTTAACCTCGATCACAAATAGACCAGGGGGTCCAATTAAGACAAAATCTGATTGGCCAATTCTTTTTTCTTTATGTTTTTGTATTCGAAGATCAAAGATGGCTATCCAGCCCTTTAAACCATTGGAGTCTTTAATTAAATTATAAAAAATCTCTTCTCCTTGAGAGTCAAAATTAGGATTTGAGGGCGACATCTTTACTTCCATCTAATCAATTACCTCAGCAAAATTCTCCAATCTTGATATTTTATATAATTTTTTTGCCTCAATACTTGTTTCTATAAACCCTCTTATTATCTTTTTCTCAAACTTAATATTTAAGTTATTGATGGACAATAATATTTCATTATCGTCGTGATCAGCTTGATTTATAATTTCTGTAAGCTTGTTACGTGCAATGTTTGAAAGTTGGTACAATTTTGATGTTGAATCTATACAATGTTTTGACTTATTAGGATTGCTTTCACCAATTAGCTTGTATATTCCTTCAATAGTATTTTTTCTTTGTTGAGGTGCAATTGTATTTTCATCATTCACCCAATGCTTAATAGTGGAAAGTGTTCTCTTAATATCAAATTTCTGAAGAACCTCTCTGAGTTCGGTATAAGTTAAATTATTTTCGTCTTTATATTTAATTAGCAATGATTTCCATGACTTTGCAGCAGATTCAATTTCCTTATATTTCTTATATTCTTCAGCATTTTCTTGAAGTAAGTTTTCAACAAGATCCTCACCTGAATATTCTGATGCAACTAAAATTACATCCTCTTCCCTAAGCCTACTTACATTTTGACTCTTTGCTATTTCTCCCTTAAGCCTCAACTGCTTTCCATTTAAGGGTAGGGCATAAATTTCATTATCATCTAGAATAAATAACTTACATTCAACAATATGAAGAGAGTCATTATGGGCACCTTCCTGATAATTTAAACTATTTAAAACTAATTCTTCAAAAATATCTTTTCCTTCTGCATGAAGGATGGATGATTCTGCCTTATTATTCTCAATAAAAGAGCTGAATTGTCCTATATTTTTAAATGAATTTTCAAACATCCTTCGCTCTTTTTTAAGCCAAATTTCATGATATTTATTTTCATACAAAGTACCAAAATAAATATGTTTTTTTGCATATTTTCGATTCCTGAGTTTCTGCATAGTCTTCTTACTAATAAACACAGGTATTAATAAGTTATCAACATTGAAGCTGTGATCAGACTCTATTTCATCCATTCTTAGTGCTGTTAGTTGAGATTCTTTTAAATTCAAGGTATTACAAATTTCATTAAGAAATTTTTGAGTATTTTTCTTTTGATTTGGCGGAGTTAAAACAACATTTGTAGAGTCTGAGTTTTTTATAAGAAATATCTCAATAAATTTAGCTCTATTCACTCTTGCAAGATCTTCCTTAAATACATTAAGAAATGAGGTAATTTCAATAAACTCATCCTCGAATCTTAAGTGCTGCTCTAAGGAGATAATAATTGAATTGATAAGATCTAAATTTAATTGAACTTCTTGCTCGTCAGGAATGCTTATTTGTTTTCTAAGGCGATTATTAACGAGATTGATTAAGCTCATATAGACTATAAAATAAAGCTCATCTTTTAATAATTCAGAGATATTTTTCATCAGTTGATGCAGCTCAGTTAACTCTCCAATATCCACAATTTTATAATTAATTGAAGGCGCCCTTGATCTGCTGATAAAAGATGCTGTTGGAGATCTTACAAGACCCATATTATGGCTGATTATATTTTCTGGTCTTGCTGATATTGTTTTAAAGTTATTATTTAAGAGAAGTTCTAAGTAATTTTCTTTATAGGATTCGATAAAAATAATAACATCCATGTCCTTATCTTTAATTTCTGTGATGAAAGATGGATTTCCATAGAACTCTTCACTGTCGATGATAACTAAGCTAGGTTTCCTATGTGGAATCAATGTTTCTAGTCTTTCATTTAGTAACTCAATAGCAACACTTTTGCTAGAGATAAGATAAACATTTGGTTCCGGAAATAGTTGATTATCATAATTTGAATCAGTATAAGCATGACTTTCATTAAATTCTCTAACGCCCATCCATGAGGCTATAGATTTGCCATATATTTTTTCTTTAAGATACGGCTTTGAACCTATCTTCGTTGAAAAAAGATAAATTGGCCCATCCGAAGGCACTTTAGAAATATTTTTTTTAAAATGTATACCACTCCAACCATATATCTCAGGATTTGAATGTTTTAAAAAATAAGAAATATTTTTAACCTTAGTAGCACCTGAGCTTTTTTCAGCAAGCAAGGCTTGATCTAGAATTTTCCTTCTTATAGTTAACCTGAAATTTTTACCCTCTTTAGGTATAATCCAATCCAACCCATCATGTTCGGATGGGCCATCATACTCAGCAAATATTTTTATTTTTCTTGAAAGGAGTCCCTTTTTAATACTTCCTAAAAACAACTTATCCCCAGATGTAAATTTCTTAGGATTATTATTAATTTTACTTTGTTCGAGCCTATCTGTTATGGACTTACCTAATGACGAAAGAATAGGGAGGGGGCCCACATCAGGGACAATGATGACTCTTTTAAGAAATGTCTCTTTCAACTCTTTTGTATACGATGCCTTTATTGTTGTTTCTAAATTAATTAAAGATAGAGCGCCTCCAGAAGAAACAAGTTCTGGTATTTTAAAGGATGGATATTTGCTGTCATGAATAAAAATAAGATTTTGCAGCTCATGACTTTTTAGATTCTTATGAGTAAAGTCAATTGCATAGAAGTCATCCACCAGTCCAAGTAGTCCTATATCATCAGATATAACATCATTTTTTTTAACTACATATGACAGGCATGCTAAAGCAAGGTTAAATTCATTTTTACTAGATTTTGCAGCATCATATATTTCAAATAATTGATTATAATATTTTTGTATTTGAGCAAAATCTTTAAATTTATCAATTATATTTACCTGAACTCCATTCAGTATATCGGCATACAAATCATCCTTAGATTCCTCTAATTTAAATTCTACTATTTCTTCTTCTATTTGATCAATTTCTTTCTTTGTTAAGCAACTCTCGATGCATGGCTCAACATTTTCAATAAATTTTCTTAGTTTATTAACCGTTATATTAATTAATGAGTTATTTTGTCTTCGAAAATTATTCAAAATTTTACTACTATCAATGGAGTTATTGGTCTCTTCATCATTTGCTTTGCTTGAATTGTCTTCGCTCAGACTCTCATGCCATTCCTTTAATTCACTATTTGCTATGAGCTTAAATTGATCTACAAAAATTTCTGCTTGGTTTAAAAAAGTAATAACAATAGAAACTATATTTTTATCGTCTTTATATATCCTAGCCTGGCTGCATATCCACAGAGCCTCGGTATAAAGCAAGCCAGAAAATGATTTTTCAGATAATAGATTTTCTAAGCGATTCGATATCTCAAAAATATCACCACTAATATAATAATTTTCTAAAATACTTTGTTCAAAATTTTTAGACAAAATATTAAAGTCTTTTTTCTTTAGAAACCACTCCACTTTATAATCTTTTTTTTAATCTGCATTAATAATATATCTTAAAAATTGAAAAACCAAAGTCTTATTTTTCATAAATAAGTGGTACTTAAATTTAAATCCCCTCTTGAACACTGTATAAATAAACAGTATATTAAAATATGCATATAGATTTTGATTAAAGACCTTATTTAGCTATCTAGTCTATTATGCGGGCTTCAGAATTCTCTATTTAAGAGATTCTGGAATAATTTCTATGAGATACACCAATGAATTTTTTTAACAAAAACCTTAAAGACGACAGAAACTTTTTAAAACTCCAAACTCAACTTAATTACTCTTACTGGATAGCATGTGATGTTGATAC
>CEST01086722.1_pt1 | contig 12415 bp, 6 predicted proteins | sample 326921 | NCBI WGS metagenome assembly CEST01 (sample SAMEA2621509, study PRJEB7988) | marine metagenome | biome: marine biome (ENVO:00000447); feature: surface water layer (ENVO:00002042); material: "saline water (ENVO:00002010), including plankton (ENVO:xxxxxxxx)" | depth 5 m
AATCCACCTTGTGCAGTCCCATCTACTAAAGCACCATCAAACACATAAGTTCCTTCCCCATTTAAGAAAGATCTATTTAGATTGTTACCTACTAAGTTCCCTAACGTACCATAACTTCCTCTTAACTTTAAAAAGCTAATGGTTTTATTGTCCTTTAAGAAATCTTCATCAGAAACTTTCCAACCTGTGGTTGCAGACCAGAAATAATCTACTCGTAAATCTTTATCGAAAACTGAAGCAGCATCTCTTCTTACAAGTCCAGAGAATAAATATTTCCCTTTGTAATTATACTGTAGTCTTGAGAAATAAGAAATTAATCTTAAATCATTAAAACCAGAGTTTAAACTTCTTTGCTCATTTTGTGGATCTGTTAAACTTAAATCTGCAAAGTCATAAGAATTATTTGGTACGTTAATACCAGATGCATATATACCGTCAAACAAATCATTTTGAACACTTGTCCCTAAGGTAAAAGTTGTGTTATGGTCTTCTGCGAAGGTTTTATCATAATTTGCAAAAGTTTCCCAAACAACTCTAGTAGAAGTTGCCTTAAATTGGTAAACAGAACTTTGTTGAATATTAAAAACTTTACTATTTCCGTAATTCTGTATCGGTGTAAAAGTTCTTCCTTTTTCGTTAAATATCTTATAACCAACTCTAGAGGTTATCTTTAAACCTTCAATGGGCTTGTATGCTAATTTAAAGTTCCCCTCTAAACCAGTTCCATTATTTTTGTTGTAAGTATTTTTTAATTGATTTAATGGATTGATAAGCTCGATTCCTAAAAAGTTATTCTCATCATCTTCATTTAAGCCAAACGTTGGTGCATAATTTAAACCATTAAATAATACCGATCCTGCAAAACCTTCTGAAGCAGTAGTAAAGTAATTGGCAATTACCGAGAAATTTAATTTATCTGAAATATCTACACCTAAATTCATTTTAATATTATTTCTAATAAAATTTGAATTTTCTTTTGCGATAATACCATCTTGCTCTGTTCTAGAAGCACTTATAAAGTATCTCGAATTTTCTCCACCACCAGAAACACTTATGTTATGGTTTATTAAGAAAGCATCATTAAACAATTCATCTTGAAAGTTTGACCCAACACCTAATTGAGAAACATCACTAAAAGGTAATGATTGTCCACTAGCAGCGTATGCCTCATTTAAAACCAAAGCATATTCTGTTGCATTTAAGTAATCTAACCTACGTGTTGTTTGTTGAATAGCAGCGTATGTATCATACTTAACAGTAGGTGCTTTGTTCTTCTTACCTATTTTAGTAGTTACTAAAACAACACCGTTTGCTCCTTTAATACCATAAATAGCAGCTTGTGCATCCTTTAGAACGGTAATAGATTCAATATCATTTGGGTTAATACTATTTAAATCTCCTTCATAACCATCTACAATAGTTAAAGGTTGATTACTAGTATTTGAACTTACACCACGTATTAAAATATTTACTTTTGCACCTGGCGCACCAGATGATAAATTAACAGCAACACCAGCTGTAGTTCCTTGTAATGCAGTTGTTGCATCAATAGGCTTTAAAGCTTCTAAGGTTTCTGCACCCACAATAGAGACAGAACCTGTAACATCTTTACGTTTTTGGCTACCATAACCAACAATTATAATTTCGTCTAAAGCTTCAGCTGATTCTTCTAGAAAAACATTAATCTCATTTGAATCAACAACGGCTTCTTTAGGCTTCATTCCTAAATATTTAAATACTAAAACTGATCCTTTCTTAACGTTTGATAGATTGTATATCCCATCAAAATCAGTTTCAGTACCAATTGTAGTACCTTTAATAACAACACTAACTCCCGGCAAAGTCTCACCAGAATTTATGTCTTTTACAACACCTTTTACATTTAGTGTTTGAGCAGTAAGCCCAAAACCAAAAAACATAAAAAATAATAATGCAATCATTTTTCTCATAAACTATATTTTAATTAATAATACTGTAAAGCTATAACTCCTTTTTTATTAAATCACTAAAAAGCACCGCTACAAAAAACATACACAGCAATATAAACGCTAAAGCGCCCTGATATAACTAATGTTATGGAAACGTTAAATCAATGCTAATATCTTATAAAACAATAAATGTTGTGGTATTGTATGGGTAATTTTAGCCTTTGTTGTAGAGGTTATATCTCCAAGATGTAGTTTGTTAAATTTGCGTCATGAGGTAAATTCATTTTTTTTCTAAGCCTATAACGTTTCACTTCGACACTTCTAGGCGAGATATTTAACAAGGGTGCTATTTCTTTTGATGATAAATTTAGTCTAAGATAAGCGCACAATCTTAAATCATTTGGAGTTAACTCTGCGTGTTTAGATTTTATTTTCTTCAAAAATCTTTTATCTGCATTATTAAAAGCTTCTTGGAACATTTTCCAATCATCTGTGTTGTTTAGGTTTTTATCAATAATCTTAACAACCTTTGCTAAACTTTGTGTTCCCCCATCAATTAACTCTGTTTTTATTGAACTTAAAAACTCATTTTTCTTAATAATACTCATTGTTGAGGTTGCTAACTCTCTATTTTTACTAGCGATATCATTTCTTAACTTCTCATTATTTAACTTAATAATTTCTTGAGAGCTTTCTAACTCTTTTAGTTCAGAATCCTTTCTAGCTTTTTCCAACAATTCTTCTCTTTGTTTTTTATAATATCTCTTAGAAACTATGTGTACCAAATAAAAGGCTAGCAAAAACATTAATATGTATATTGATATTAAGGTATTTGATATGTACCAAGCTCTATCTATTTTAAATTTAAAAACGGCCTCATTATTACTTGTTTTGCCTCCAACAATAGCTCTTACTTTAAATGTATAGCTACCATAAGATATGTTTTCATACAAAACAGATTTAGAGTTAGAAGGAACGCTCCAATGGGTACTTTGCCCCAATAATTGATACTGATACTTTATGCTTGTAATTTTATTATAATCAGGTACGCTGTAAAAAAATTCAAAATTATTTTCTTTAGATGAAAATGACTTCTTTGTAGACAAACCTTTACTGACTTTGGGTTTATCTAAAATAAAATTATTAACTTTATTTATCAGAATACTGAAGTCTTTAGGAATATTTATTTTATCTAAGTTTACAGCAACATATCCACTATGGGTTCCAATAAGATATTTTTCATTTTTTAAATGAATAATATTTTCATACCCATGAGTCGCTTTTGGCATTGAGGAAGAAATTGGTATACTTTTAACTGTTGGTTTATCACTTAATTTGCCAGGTGTTAAATAATTAATATTTTCTTCAGAAAAAGACCACAATTTATTACTTGACTTGTCATATGCCAATGCGCCTGACACATAATTATCTTCGAAAATTAACTGACTATAAACGCTATCTCTTTTAAAAGCATCTGCTTTTTTATCAAATAAATAAACCCCTTTTTTACTTGAGTATAATATTTTGTCTTGATAATCAATAAGAGAAGAATGCAGCCCTTTTGAAACAGAGTTATCTTTTTTAAGATCTATTACTTTTGTAAATTCTTTATCTAATGTTAATTTAAAAACTCCTTTATATTCATGATTAACTAAAAATTTATCAGAATCATAACTTGCAACATATTTACTAGAATTATTAAACCCTTCAATTTTATTTCTTTCTGCCCAAACATTATTCTTCTTTTCTAGAATGTATAATCCATCATAACATCCTTGGATTAACATGTTATTATCTATCTTCTTTACGATCCAAGTACCCTGTTTATTAAAGATTAAATTAGACTTATTTTTATTAACTAAAAAAGTACCTGAAGTATGACCGCAAAATAATATACCATCAATAATCGTTAAGCTCCAAGTTTGCCCTTGTGTATTATCTACCAATTTAAAATCTTCTTCTGAATCAATTCTTCTGTAAAATAATCCTTGGTTTGTACCTAAATATAAATAGTCATTGTAAACTATAGATGCATAAACAGAACCTATAAAATCACTCTTTTTATTATAAATTTTAAAAGGAGATGCACTATTTATACAATTAATTCCATTATCAAGACCTAACCATATATTGCTTTCTTCATCTTCAAAAATAGAGAGTATTGTATTATTGCTTAATCCAAGACTTTGTGTTATTTGATAACCTACTTCACCATTACTATACAAGTATATATAACCATCAGAAATTGTACCTAAAGCAAAATCATTGTTTTTCAATAATTTAGCACTGTACACAGTTACATTTTTAAGAATATTTACAGAAGGATCGCTCCAATGTTCAAGTGTATTTCCTTCTAAAAAGAAAAAACCTAACTTCTGAGTTAGAATCAATAATCTACCATCTTTTTTAAAAAATTCTACAACTACATTTTCTTTTAAAATTTTATGATCTGAAATTAATAACGGAACACCATTTTCAATTTTATAGACACCTTTATTATTTTCTTGAAAATAAATAACATTATCTACTTTCGATAATTTATGTATCCTAAAATCTGAATTTATAATTTTTATTTTTTTTGTATCTAAATTATATAAATAAATCCTTTCTAAAGATTTAAAAATCATCCAACCATCAAGTTCAAAAATTTCCCAAATTTGTTCATCTTCTAACATCTGAACATTTTGATCTTTTACAATGGAGGTATATTCTAAAAATCCAAAATTATTTTTTTCCCAATAACCAAAATCCATATAAAAACCAGTATAAATCTTATCATCAAAGCTTTTTACTGAACGCATTATAGTTTCATTAGGCGTTGGATATAACTGCCAGATTGCTCCATCAAATTCTAACAAACCTTCGTTATTCGCTACATAAATGAATTTATTTTCAGATTGAGATATTGCCCAATTCTGATTTTCAGCTTTATAGTCTTTAGTCGTATAGGTACTAATTGGCGGCAACTCTTGTGAAATGGTTATATTAGAAATTAGAAGAAAAAGTAAGATAAAAATAATTCTATACATATTAAACAACGTTATGTTTGGTTACTAATTTACGCTAAATATAATAAAACATAGTTAAAATTAACCACCTATGATATACTTGTATGGGTAAAAAATAAAATAAAATTATCACAACATTAATAATTTAAAATTTTAAAGCATAAAACCTCTTAAATTTAGTAACTTTATTGAAATTTAAATATAGATAATGAATTTTATAAAAAAAATGGGGATTGCTAACTTTTTAATGCTGGCCCTTTGCGTTATAATCATTCTAGTAGCAGAGTACCTTTTTATATCAGGCGATAAATTACATGGAATTTTTATTGGCCTTTGGGCTCCTACTTTATTAGGAGTAATGATCTACTTAAAACTAATAAACAATGAACACCGATAATATTATTATCTACTTTTCAATTTTTGTTGTATTGTGTGTAGTTATCTGGGCCTTATTCATGATCAATGAATTTAATAAAGTGAGTAAAAATTAATCTTTCTTTTTAAAACTTATTGCGAACCCTAAACCTCTTGCTAAATAAAACCTTAGTTTAATCTTTCTTTTAACTTCTAAAGTTTCAAAAATAGTCTCTAAAGGGTTCCATTGCTTGTTTCCTTTAGATAATTTTATACCCGCAAAAAACTCGAGCTAAAAGTCCATAAGCTCCAAGAACTGAGCTATAAAATAAAATAACTTTTTATTATATTTCTAAGAAAGCTACATTAAAGTAGCTCTCTTATTTTTTGAAGTGTAATATCTATTTCTTCTTTAGTCGTAAATTTAGAAAAAGAAAAACGTACCGATGTTTTATCTGCTTCATCACCTTTTAGTATTTCTGCTAAAACATGAGAACCCTTGCTACTTCCACTCTGGCAAGCAGAACCTCCAGAAACAGCTATTCCTGCCATATCTAAACTAAATAACAACATACTATTATTAATAGGAAAACGAACGTTTAAAATAGTGTAACTACTTTTTTCTAAATCTGATGAAAGTCCGTTAAACAGCATCTCTTTTGATACTTTTTGCAATTCAGTAATAAAATATTGTTTAATATTCTCTATGTATACTTTATCTTTTTCTAAATTAGTTACCGCAATTTCTAGGGCTTTTTCCATACCTAAAATCGAGTGTACATTTTCTGTGCTAGACCTTGCACCTCTTTCTTGATCTCCACCATAAAACATTGGTAAAACTCCAAATCCTTTTTTAAAAAAAGCAAAACCAACACCTTTTGGCCCATGAAATTTATGCGCACTTGCTACCATAAAATCTAAGGGTATTTTTTGTAAATCTAAAGGATAATGACCGATTACTTGAACCGTATCAGAATGAAATAATGCATTGTTTTTATTACACAAAGCATAAACTTGATCCGCAGATAAAATAGTGCCGATTTCATTATTAATATACATTAAACTAACCAAAGTTTTGGCTTCAGAATTTGATAATAATTCTTCTAGATGCTGTAAATCTACACTTCCAGATTTATCAATATTTACAAAATCTAAGGTTATGTTTTGAGTTCTCTTTAAAAACTCACATGTGTGTGTAACTGCATGATGTTCTGTTTTTGAAGTAATAATCCTTTGAACACCAAGGTTTAAAACAGCATTGTTTAAAATTAAATTATCTGCTTCTGTACCTCCAGCAGTAAAAATAATTTCGGGCGCAGAAACATTAAAATGTTTAGCAATATTTTTTCTAGCAGTCTCTACTGCAGATTTTGCTTTTCTACCAAATTGATGGGTAGAAGAAGGATTACCAAAGTTTTCTTGCATGGAAACATGCATTAATTCTAAAACTTCAGAATCAATTTTTGTCGTTGCAGCATTGTCTAAATAAATAGCTTTCATAAAGCAAAAATACAACTAATTAGGGTTCTGAAGAACATATACTTCTGTAGCTCCTAATCCATATTTTTTATAGGAAGCGTCATAATAATTTACAGGATATTTATTCAATAAATAATGCAGCTCTGTTTTTAAAACTCCTTCTCCTACCCCATGAATAAAGATGATCTTAGGAATTCTTTTATGAATAGCAAACTCAATTTTTCTTTTAGCAGTATCTAATTGCATGTTTAGCATATCATAATTATCTAAACCTTTTACCGATTTTGTTAATTTCTTTATATGTAAATCAACCTCTAAAACAACCTCCTCTTTTTCTTTTCTAAAGAAACTTTTTTTAGAAGGATTTACAGCAATTTTTTCATTCAAGAGCGGATTATTAATGTCAGAAAACTTGGTTAATTCATACTGTTCCTTTTCAATTATAACCAATTCCGATTTAGAAAAATTAAAAATCATTCCATCAGAAGTTTCAACAGAAATTATATCACCTTTAATGTTGGTTACTTTTCCTTTTAAAACATCATCTAAAACAGCAACTTTTTGACCAATTTCTAAACGCATTCTTAACTTTATTTTAATTTACAAAAATACTTTATTTAGTTAACTTTGCATTAAAAATACTAAGATGCTTAAGACTTCAACTATTTCTTTAGAAAACTTCTTCGAAAATGCTCGTAAAAAAGCATCTCTTACTGAAGATAGAAAAAAACTATTATCAAAAATTGCAACAGCAATTGCTAAAGAATATACTGAAAACAATATAGTTAACCTTAACTTTATTTGCACTCATAATTCAAGAAGAAGTCAATTAGGACAAATTTGGAGTTTCTTTGCCGCTTCTTATTTTAAACTAAATATTAATGCTTTTTCTGGCGGAACTGAGGTTACTGCATTCTACAAGAATACAGTAAAAACCTTGCAAAAAGTTGGTTTCAAATTTCAATTAACAGACTTTTCTCATCAAAACCCCACTTATACAATTTCTTTTGATGGTACTAAAAACACAATTTTAGGGTTTTCTAAACTATATAGTAATACCATAAATACAGAACCTTATATGGCGATTACAACGTGTAATAATGCGGATACAAACTGCCCATTTATACCAACTGCTAGTCACAGATTTCATTTGCCTTTTATCGACCCAAAACACTCTGATGGAACTACGGAACAAGAAGAAACGTATTTACAAACAAGTATACAAATAGCTGGCGAAGTGTACTTTATTTTTTCTGAAGTTAAAAAATTGATTTAAATAAATTTCTTAGAAATAACATTTATCATGAAGTAACCATCTGGTATTTCTTTTTAAATTAAAATCTAGATGGAATATTATTTCATGCGAACTGAAGTTGCCTCCAAGCGTTGATAATTTATGATCATAGGCATACCCTATTCTATATTTTTCATTAATGATTACTGAAAACAAAGCACTTACAGAATTTTCATAACGATAAGACAATCCAGCCTCTATAATATTTCTATATAAAAAATTAGAATTAATATCTATAGAAACAGGTAAATCAGAGGTATATCTAACCATCGTTGACGGTTTAAATAGTAAGTTTTCTGTTAATTTAAATAAAGCTCCTGTAGAAAAAAAATAGTTTGCATTCCTAGCAAGATTAATTTTTTGAGCGTTTTCTTCGATATAGAATTGTGGTGTCTCCAATAAATAAGGCATAGATAAGCCTACATAAAACCTTTTATTATAAAAAAAAGCGCCAAATCCAACATTAGGAAAATCACCCGAAGTAGAGGCGTATATGTCATTATCGGGAGTAATTGCGTTTGCTAAATTGTTGCTAAAAAAAGTGATTCCCCCTTTTAGCCCAAACGATAACCTACTGAATTGGGAAGTTATAATAGTGAAAGATGCATCTATATTTATATTAGTACTTTCTGATAAACCTATTTTATCATTAACAATGGTTGCACCAATACCTAAACCTCTTTTTGTTCTTCCGTTTACAGAAAATGTTCTCGTAATTGGCGCTCCTTCTATACCTAACCACTGGTGACGAGATAATAAAGAAATACTTAAATCTGCCCTAGAACCGACATACGCTGGATTTATAATCTGCATATTATATACATATTGCGTATAGTTTGGTATTTGTTGCGTATACATATTCAAACTAATAAAAAAAACAAAAAATATACTTAACCATTGCTTCTTATTATTTTTTATTTCTAAGACAATTTTATTTGCTTTTATAATCATCTTATTAATTGTATGAAATTAGTTCGTGGCTTTGTAATCCCATCATTAAAATCTAGGGTGTAATAATAGACACCTACCGGAGCTGGTTTTCCATTAAACTCACCATTCCACCATATAGGATTTGTGAGTCCATTATTGCTATAGTTATACACTTCATTTCCTAAACGATTATATATAATAAGTTTAAAATTTGGGTAATCTTCAATACCAGATATTTTAAATACATCACTTTTACCATCAGAATTTGGTGAAAATAAATTTGGATAATCATTGTCTTTGATAAATCCTATTCCTGAGGGCACAAATGAGTTAGAAACATTTGAAAGGTTTGTCGTTGCTTGCAATAAAAGCTCTTCTGTATCTTCATTTAACCTATCGTCTATGGTTTTAACAGATTGAATTATAGAAGATGCATAGGCAGGAATATTTGTAAATATTGCTATTGATTGATAATCTTCGTTTGCATTTGTAGTATCATCTATAGTTTCTAAAATAAAATTTATTGGTATATAATTTTGCATAGGTTCTAAATTTGCATTTAAAAGCCTAACAGTAAACACTAAAAAATTACCTTCCTCTACTTTTACATTTTCAATATCTACAAATGGGTTTGGGTCAACATCAATAATCGTTGCAGTTTTCATTAAATCTTGCAATCCAATATTTGTAGTTGTTACAGCGCCAATTACATTTAAAATTTCTTCGTCTAATTCATTTAAATTATCAAGTATGGAAACAATACTAAATGAAATCTGTGTGTTTGCATTGTTTGGATCTACAGTTCCTTCTATTGTTAAGCTTTCTGAAACTGTAATATAGTCGTCTGGACTTATCGCTAAATTATCAGAAGTATTCATATCTATTAAAATAGGCGTAGAACATGGATGACTTATAATTATTGTGTGCACTAAATCTATACCTTCATCTTCTCTAGAATTATTCATTGTTATAGAAGGAGCTACATCATTATCTATAATAGTACCTATTCCTTTTATTTCGGTATTTAAAGTATTATTTGAAGATATTACACCGGTTAGTGTAAATAATTCATCTAATTCAAAAATAACATCTTCTAAAGAAATGATCTTAAATTTTGCAGTATCACTAAAAGGAGGAATCGTTAAAGTTGCATTTGTAATACCATTGTAATCAAAGGGTGAAGTGGCAACATCATAAACACCTGTTACATCTGTACCGTTTGTAGTTGAAAAATTAATATCAATTGGTGAAGCACTTTCTATTAATAGAGTAGTATCATTTTTTGTAACTAATGAAATGATAAATTCTAAATCATCGCCTTCAGTTGCTGAAATATTCTCAATAATAACAAGTATAGCGATAATCTCTCTCCAATCTCTTTCTGCGGTGTCTATGTCATCTGCATTTGGAAAATCTGTTGGAACTTGACCATTTGTAGGATTTACTGCATTGTTATTTGTATCGAAAGCATCATCAAGTCCATCATTATCTGTATCTATGTTAAACGCTACTACTTCTGCTATTCCGTCGCTATTTATATCCCAACCTTCAATAACATCATCGCGAATATCATCATCAGAATTCGTATCAACATAATCATAAATAGTATCATTTTCTGTATCTATGGGTGAAATTCCGTTTGGATATGCAGTGTCAATTCCTGCTGCTGAAACCGTACCGTTTGTTGGTATATAACTATCGGTTAATTGTGCTTCAATATTGTCTACAATTCCATCTCCGTCAGCATCAATATCTAAATAGTTTGGTTCTCCATTTAAATCGGTATTAGGAATTGTATAGATAATTGTAGCACCAGTAGTATCATTATTTTCTAGAGTATTATCAAGACCATTTGCACCAACAGTATTATTAGTTCTACCGTTATTACTGCTATCTGCAGTAATATTTCCAGCTTCAACAATATCTAAAATTCCGTCATTATCACTATCTAAATCAAAATGATTTGGAACTCCATCGCTATCAAAATCAAAAAGATCTACAATCCCATCTCCATTAGCATCAGCACCAAAATCTACATCTCTATAGTTAGGTATAAAATCTGTATCATGGTCTTCTAAAGGGTCTAGTCCATTATATTCTAAAGTATCTAAAATTGTATCATTATCATCATCAATATCATTAGTATTTGGCACTCCATCGTTATCAGTATCAGTTGAAGCATTTACGCTGACAAATCCTGAAGAGTTTACAGTATTATTTAAAGGGTTGGTTGCGAAAAAATTAGATACATTAAAACCAATACAGGATTCGACATAAACAACTGAAAATTGAATAGTTACGATTTCATCCACTTTTAAAATCCCAGAGGATCCATCAAAAAGATTTATATCAGAAGTTCCGTTAAAGTTAATATTTAGTACAGGGTCTATTGATGCTGTAGAATTCTGAATAAAAGGCGTGCTAAAAGAAACAATATTACCACCACAAATACTGGTTAAATCATCTTGTAATTGTAAGTTTCCTAGCTGTACAGATTCACTCGTGTTTTTAATAGTGATTTGAAATGTAATTTCTTCATGTTCTAAGATATTATTTGGAGCATCATTAACCGCCGAAATTATTTTATTATTGCTAGATGATGAAGTAAATAAAAATCGCATACTTGCAGTTGAGCAACTACATTGTAATGAAGAGGAAACGCTTTGGGTAGGAGAACTTGTTTCATAGTATCTATCTAAATGATTTCCTAAACTGTCTGACCAAATAACAAAAGAATAATTTCTTTTAATACTTGGTTCAGTTTCATCAAATCCATCAAGTGCTCCTTGTGTTTGAGAAATATTACTTTGTACAAAAGAACTATAGTTATTGGATGAAATAGGAGATATTAAATAGAATATCTCTAAAATAACTTTTTGTCCAGCTGCAAGAGAATTATTAGGCATCAACAAAGATGTATCTGTATCACCATTATAATTGTTATTAATAAGAACATCTGGTCCTGAAACTTGTGAGACTATTAATTGATTAAAAGTAATTCCATTATCTAAAAACCTACCTAACCCCATATTATAATTAATATTATTAGCGGTAGAAGTTCCTTCATTTGTAATTATTACTGTGTTGATATAATTATAAGTTCCATCAGAATTTATAGTTCCGTCTGGATTTAGACTATCATCAAACTCTGGTATATACAAACCCGCAGTAACGATAGCTTCTGTAGTATGAAAATCTACTAGTAAAAGTTCGTCTGTGTCATTCCCTCTATCCGAAGTAACGTTTACTAAATTATTAAAATCAATTCCAGAACCAGAAGGGGTTGGGTTTGGTCTTCCATTACATAAAGGATTTACTGTTACACAAAAGATTACAGTTACATTTTGTCTTGGATACAAGATTAAATCATTTATTGCATCATTATTAAAAATAGAGTTTGAGGTTCCATTTAAAAAATTAGA
>CEST01081317.1_pt1 | contig 12385 bp, 13 predicted proteins | sample 326921 | NCBI WGS metagenome assembly CEST01 (sample SAMEA2621509, study PRJEB7988) | marine metagenome | biome: marine biome (ENVO:00000447); feature: surface water layer (ENVO:00002042); material: "saline water (ENVO:00002010), including plankton (ENVO:xxxxxxxx)" | depth 5 m
TTTTGAGGGTAGGGGGTGGCCTATTTTTTTCCCCATATATATTTTTTTCCCAAATGTCACTTGTCTTAACTTGACAACACTTGCCGTTGTGTGGTACGATCTCAGAGTATATAAATATGTCGTTTCACTTTTCGGTTAATATCCAAGCCATTGAACTGTGAGTGGCATTTTTATGTAATAGGTGATCGTTACTGAACAAAATAACCTTGGGATAATTCATGGATGAATTTGAATACCAAGAATTGCTGAGTGCTTTCCAAACACTCTTACAAGACCACGAAGCCCGGTATATTCTTCGGGAAGTGGTATCTATAGCTATTCAAGAATCTATTTACACCCACGGTCATAAGGCCGATGTAGCAGCAGATGCAGTTCTCAACACATTAGAGGCTTACGAGCTTTAACTTCACATCGGTTTAGCCAAGCTACTCTATATATAGAGAGATGGCTAAGACAAAGGAATGTCTAAATTGTCCACACAAGATGCAAGCAGTACCTTAATGCACAATCGCCTAGAGCGAATGGAAGATAAGATAGATAAGCTTGTTGAAATTACAGGTCAATTATCTCGCATTGAAGAAATAAGCAGTAACCAACGGGAACAGATAGCTCGGTTAGTTATAAGAGTAGATCAGCAAGAAGATTTTGTGAGGGAATTATTAGAGCTACATGCACAGACAACCGGAAGTAAAAAAGCGTTTCAATGGATCGTAGCAACCGTAGTAGCCTTTGCTGGAATCGTCGTTGGTTGGTTTGGAACAAATCCTGTTGGATAGCACTATGAGTGATGCACCGACTCGTTCACGGGCTGACAACAATCAATTCAAACGAGAGAAGTTTGCCAAAGCGTGGGTCAATGCTAACAACATGTCACGGGCAGCTAAGATGGCGGGGATCTCCGCTTCTGCTGGCAGGAAGTTTATAGAAGAAGAACAGGTTCTAGTCCTTATAGAAAAGGAAAGGCAACGGATAGCCAAGCGAATGGACTTGGATGCTGACTTTGTTCTTCAGGAAATTCAAGCTATTGCTATCGAGTGCCGAGCCGACCAGAACCATAAAGACTCGCTCAAAGCTTTAGAGCTTTTAGGCAAGCACTTAAAGTTATTTTCAGACCGCGAAACACACACTGGAGCTACGGTTAGTTTCAACTTGAGTTTAGACGGCACGAAACTTGAGAATAATGGTGGAACGACACTTGAGCATTCTGTCGATGATCACGAATTAGATTTTGAAGTACCAGAAGAATTAAAAACTTTGAGTCCTGAAGAACTAGCGTTAGTGGAGACATATGACGGTACGGACAAAAAAGATGAACCATTCGGTATCTGGAATATCGACTTAGGTGACAATGAAGAGACTGAAGACTGATGGGTAATATATCAATCAACTATGTCGCTGAACCAACAGCACAGTTATTTCATAAATCTAAAGCCAACTTACGGTTACTGTTTGGCCCAATCGGTAGTGGTAAGTCCGTTGCTTGTGCATTAGAAATACTAAGCCAAGCGATGCAGATGCCAGCTTGTAGTGATGGAGTAAGAAGAAGCCGCGTAGCAGTAATACGGCAAACCTACCCTGAGTTATTAAGCACTACAATTAAGACGATGTTGGACTGGCTGCCGGAGCAGGTCACATCAATTAAATATTCAGCACCTATTACTATCAGCGTGAAGATCCCTAGCATGGGTGACGGTACATCAATGGAGTTGGAAATAGTTTGCTTGGCGATTGATAAGCCAGCAGATGCTAAAAAATTACTATCATTAGAAATTAGTGGTGTTTGGATAAATGAGTCACGAGAGATTGATAAGGCGATAATTGATGCTGCCAGTGGACGGATCGGACGATACCCATCGGCTAACATGTTGGCGGGGCAGATCTATCGTAAGTACATCATTATGGACACTAACCCTCCTTCTGATGACCATTACATTTACAAACTATTTGAAGAACAACAACCTCCAAACGGGTGGGAAATATTCTATCAACCCCCAGCATTGCTTTATGAGAAGGGTGAGTACGTACCGAACCCTGAAGCTGAGAACGTCGACAACCACGTCTTTAAGTATGATTATTGGTTAGACCAAGTAGCTGGTAAAGATAAGCAGTGGGTCAATGTTTACATCATGGGTCAGTACGGTAGTTCAATGGCAGGTAAGCCTGTCTATGAGTCTAGCTGGAATGATGACCTTCATGTATCTCAATCTGATATTAAACCAGTACCGGGTAGAGAAGTTATTCTCGGATGGGATTGGGGACTTAACCCCTCGGTAGTATTTATTCAAGTAAGTCCTCTTGGTCAAATTCAGGTTATAGATGAGCTAACAGCAATGGGTGATGGCTCTGGTATTAAACAGTTCGTTGAGTCAGCAGTACAGCCGATGTTATTAACTAAATATAAAGGTTGTCCTATTAGATCATTAGGCGATCCCACAGGTAATCAACGCGCTCAGACCGATGAGCAAACGGTATTTAAGGAAATGCAACGATTAGGCATTCCTACTGAACCTAGTAGTACGAATAATCCTAAGATGCGTACCGAAGCTGTCAGTTACTTTTTGAATCAGTTAGCTCACGGCAAGCCTCGGTTCGTAATTGATAAACGATGCAAGATGTTACGAAAAGGTTTCAACGGCGGTTACCGCTACAGACAATTGAACGTCAGTGGTGAGACCAGGTTTACAGATAAACCAGATAAAAATGCAAGTTCACATATACACGATGCGCTTCAATATGGGTGTGTTCACCTAAAAGATCAAATAGATATGGTCGATGAGTATTCATCCTTATCACCAAACCTTTCAGCATATGAACCAGCAGGGATAGGCGGATATTAAATGAAAACTTATAACGACGAAATGAATATGGAAGACCATGATCATGACCAAGAAGTAATTGAAATTGATCTTGAAGATCTTTCTCCAGAAGAAGCCGAAGCACTACTTCTCGATCTGAAAGAACAAGAAGAAGAACTCAAAGCTGAAATGGAAGAACGTATCAATCGACTTGGGTACAGCCTCCAGCGTAAAGCTGATGAGCAGGTAGCTTTAAAGCAAGTTATTGAGACTCGATGGCTTGATGATGTCCGTCAATATAATGGACGATATGACCAAGCAACTGAGAGTCAGATCAAGAAACGTAAAGGCTCAATGGTCTTTGCTAACATAACACGCCATAAAGCAGACTCAGCAGAAGCAAGATTATCTGACATGTTGTTTCCAACGGACGATAAGAACTGGGGCATTCAACCAACACCTGTTCCAGAACTTCAAGATATGAAGCGTAAGGGTGGAGTTGGTGTTGATCCCAATGGTGCAGAAGTTGACTTGGCAGTAGAAGCTACACGGTTAATGGAAGAAGCTACACGTCGAGCTAAAGCGATGGAGAATGAGATCGATGACCAATTAACGCAATGTGATTATAACTCAGAAGGTCGTGATGTTATTCACGATGCGGTACTTCTAGGTACAGGTATTCTTAAAGGGCCAGTGGTTGAAGGTCGTTATAGAAAGAGTTGGATGAACGCTAAAGAAGGACAGGCTCTTGAAGTTGTCCAAGAAATAGCTCCTTGTGCTAGACGAGTATCTCCTTGGGATTGGTTTCCTGATATGTCAGCTACTAGATTAGCTGAAGTTGAGTTTCAGTTTGAACGTCATCACTTTACTCGCAGTGAGATGAGTAACATTGCTCAACTCCCGGGCTTTAATGAAGATGCTATCAGGCAAGTCTTAACATCTGACAAAGGTAGAGCTACCGCTGCTACTGATAATTACATTGCACAGCTTCGTGAGATCAGCGGATATGCTGGTGAGATAGGTAACGATAATCGTTATGAAGTTTGGGAGTATCACGGCCCTATTGACCGTGACGACTTAGAAGCTGCGGGACTTGATTGTTGTGAAGATGAGCTAGATACCATCACAGGAACGGTATGGTTTTGTGGTAATAAAGTATTAAAGGTTAGTCTCAATCCATTAGCTACTCAAGAAATGCCATACAGCATTTTCTGTTTTAGTGATGATGACTCTTCTATATTTGGCGTGGGTGTACCTTACCTATTAAGAAACACTCAGTCCGTCTATAACTCAGCATGGCGAATGATCATGGACAACTCCGGTTTATCCAGTGGCCCTCAAATAGTTGTCAATCGTCAGATCATAGAACCTGCTGATGGTGACTGGACTATCACGCCTAAGAAAGTATGGTTCTTAAAAGATAAGACTAGGCAAGTGCATGAAGCTTTCGGATCGTTTGAGATCTCTTCTCATCAAGCTGAGTTAGCGAACATCTTACAGATCAGCCGAATGTTAGCTGATGAAGAAACTTCAGTACCTGCAATAGCACAAGGCGTGGAGCGTGGAGCTAGTCAGACTGCTCAAGGCATGAGCATGTTGATGAATAATGCAAACATTGTTATGAAACGTGCAGTTAAAGTGTGGGATGACAATGTAACTCGTAAGATGCTCAGAAGGTTCTATGACTACAACATGCAGTTTTCAGACAAGCAAGAAATTAAAGGTGACTTCCAGATCGATGCTCGCGGTTCATCTGCAATGATGGCTCGTGAAATGCAAATGCAAGCCATGGGTGGATTGATGAACTTAGCTCAAAGTCCAGCGTTTGGGCCACTAACTAAATTCCCAGAACTATACAGAATGGCACTGAGACAAATGCAGATCCCTGTTGGTGAGATAGTTAAATCTGACGATGAGATCGCAGCAGAACAAGAGCAGATGTCACAGCAACCACCTGTCGTTGAAGATCCAATCGGTACTGAAAGATTAAAACTTGATGCTCAGAAACTTCAAGCTGATATTCAGTTTAAACAATCAGATGCTCAAACTAAAGCACAACAAGTAGAAGTGGAGCGTATGAGAGCGCAGCTTAACTATGAAGCTGATATGGCTAAGATTGCCAACAGTAAAGATATGACATTAGCTCAACTCAAGCTGCAACTTGGTATTAAGGAGATGGATGTGGCAAGCAAAGAGAAGTTGATGGCGTTTGAAACTCAAGTTAAACAAGCATACGGGACAGGACTATAAATGATTAATTTTAATGGTGCTGATTGGGCGCAGTTAGAAGTTCATCTTGACAACAAGATAGATGAAGATCTCGATGCACTAAAAAACCCCAAGTTAGATCAAAACGAAACACAGTATTACCGTGGACGGATATCGGCAATGGAGGACTTGATTGATCTCCATAACCGACCGGAAGAATTAAAAGGCATATAACGCTGCTGTTGGTGAACAACAGATCAATAGCCCATCACTGATGATGCGCTCAAGGAATAAAATATCATGGAAGACAACAACGTAACCCCTGAACTTTCAGAAGATGACGATTTTGAACAGGCGTTCAATGAGTTCGCAGATCCCGACAAAGTAACAACCGTGGCAAATGACGAACTCATAGAAGATGAAGCTGAAGAAGAACCAGAAGCTGAAGCTGAATCAAAAGCTGAAGCTGAACCAGCCCCTACAGTAGATATTTGGGCGGATGCCACCGACGAACAACGTACCGCAATGGAAGCTGTTCGTCGTGAACGTGCCGAAATAGAACATCGTTATAAATCAGATGAAGGTCGAGTGTCGGCACTACAAAGAAAGATAAACGACTTAGAAGCTATTCAACATCAAGCACCTGTTGTTGCACCTGTTGTTGCTCCAGCACAACCCCCGGTTAGTGAAGAAGGTATTGATAGTTTCCGGGAAGATTATCCGGACATTGCCAATGCCGTTGATAAAATGGTTCAGAGTAAAATGACTACTGAGCGTGAAGGTTTTTCACAAGCCATGAATCAAATGCAGCAGCAGATGAAACAAGCTATACAACCTTTTCAAGAAAGTGAACAGAAACGGTTTATAGATACTCAAATGCAGGAACTTGAGTCAACACATCCTGATTGGCGTGACGTAGCTCAGTCAACTGATTTTATTGAATGGCTTAATGTACAACCCGATCCTGTACGCGCAATGTTTACCAGTGATAGTGCGCGAGATGCTTCTTATCTTGTAGGTTCGTTCAAACAAACACAACCAGTAGTACAAGAAGAACAAGCTGTGGAATCATCATCTAATAATCGACAAGCCTTAAAGCAAGCGGTAGCGCCACGCTCACGAAGAACTGCTCCGGTAACCAACTCAATACCTGAAGATTATGAAGCTGCTTTTGACTATTGGGTAGATCGAGCTAAAAAGTGATACATGTCATCACTTGACAACACTTACCTTTATGTGATACGATCCTAGGTATATCTTACTCGATTGGATAAAACTGCATGGCGGTTAAGTGTTGTTCGGGATGTAAGGTTTCAAAAGAACTTGATAATTTTCACATACGCAGAGGCTCGGTAGACGGACGAGCATATAGATGTAAACAGTGTGTAATTGTCTACCACCGAAATTATCACAGTAAAAATAAAGAAAAAAGCCAACTGCGGTTTAACGAATATTACCGTGACAATGCTCCAAGAATAAAAAAGTTACAAAAGAAATGGAAAGCTGCTAATCGTGATAAGCGTAATGAATATCAGGCACGACGAAGAGCATCTAAGTTATTAGCAACACCTTCATGGTATGAAAAAGAACACCTCGAAATTGTAGCAATATATAAGGAGGCAAAAAGTTTAGGAAACCATGTAGACCATATCGCGCCATTAAACAGCCCGATAGTATGTGGTTTACACACATTATCAAACCTTCAGATATTGACACCTGAAGAGAACATGAAGAAATCGAATAAACATTGTGCCGATCACACAATTTAAAATGATCCGAAGCACAACAACAGTAGCAACGATAATTTCGACATCGAACCACTCCGCAATAGCCGAGTTAAATTGACCGTTGATATTCCTTGTAAATGATTGGTGAGTTTTGTTATCAACAATTTATTTTCATTTTTAATTTATAAGGAAAGAAATCATGGCTAAGAGTACCTATGCTTCGATATCACAACGAACAAATGCTTATGCAGCTACTGTAATGTTAGCTCATGCAGAGCCTATTTTAGTTCTGCAAAAATTTAGTTTGGCTAAACCTATGCCAAGAAACACTGCTGATAATGTTAAATTTCGTCGGGCAGTACCATTTACAGTATCCACTACACCATTAACTGAAGGTGTTACACCTACGGCTCATGCTATTGGCTACGCAGATGTGTCAGTAACTTTGGCACAATATGGTGACGTAACTGAAATCACAGATAAAGTAGCTGACTTGGCTGAAGATCCAGTATTGAAAGATGCTGCGATGTTGTCAGGAGAGCAAGCGGCTGAAACATTGGAGATGGTTACATATGGGGTCGCTAAAGGCGGAACAAACGTCTTCTACGATACTGATGCTCACGTAAGAAACACAGTAAACAGCATCATTACTTTAGATCGTCAACGTAAAGTTGTTCGTTTCTTGAAAGCTCAACGTGGTCGTCCAATCACATCAATGCTTGATGCTTCTCCCAACTACGGTACATCTGCAATTGAAGGTGGTTACCTTGCTTTTGCTCATACCGATGTAGAAGCAGATATTCGTAAACTGGCAGGTTTTGTACCTGTAGCAGAATACGGCAGTCGCAAGCCACTATGTCCAGAAGAATGTGGTTCTGTAGAAGGTGTTCGTTACATCTTGTCTCCTCTGTTCGTTGCATACGCCAATGCTGGCGGTACAGCTTCAACTAATGGTGTCTACTCTACTGGTGGTACTCAGGCTGATGTTTACCCAATTATCTTTATGGCTAAAGAAGCTTTAGGAACTGTTGCCCTTAAAGGATCAGGTGCAATCACACCTACAATTCTTAATCCGGGAACACCAAGCAAGAGCGATCCATTAGGTCAGACTGGCTTTGTAGGATGGAAGGTTTACAGTGCAAGTTTGAGATTAAATGAGTCATGGTTAGTGCGCCTCGAGTGTGCTGTAGATGATTTAACAGCGTAGTAAATAGTTCTTCATTCTACGGATAGGTTGAAGTATTCCAAGGATGGAAAAAACAGGGGAGGGTCACTTGGCTCTCCCCACCTTTTTTTAATTATGCCCCCTGAAAAATTGGGCGCAAGGAGTAAGTAACATGGAAGATTTTAATGCAAAAGATGCAAGCTATAACGATTTAAAAGAATATGCAAAACTTTACAGTATCCGAATTATGGGCGTAAAGAAAGCAGAGTTAAGACAAACAATTCAAGAACACATAGAAGCCTCCGCAGTTAATGCCGAAGCAAAAGAATTAGGAATAAGCCAGTCATTGATTAAGTCTGAAATAGTTTCAGACAAGCCATTAGAGGGCAAAGACATGAGTGGTGTTAAACGAGTGAAGATCATCATTCACGAGTCAGCAGATCCAAACGCAGTAAATCCGGTGTTTGTTGGTGTTAATGGTAAAGGCTACACAATTAGCAGGGGCGAAGAAGTTGATGTTCCAACTGGAGTTGTTGAAGTTTTAAACAATGCTCGTGAAACATTATATGAACGCAAGAAAGATGAATATGGCAAAGAATACTTGTCACCGAGAGAAGCTCTCTCATATCCGTTTTCAATACTGGGATAATAAATGAGTACATTTTTAGAGTTATGCCAAGACCTAAGACAAGAAGCGGGTTTCACTGGAAGTGGCCCAACATCGGTCATTAATCAATCGGGACAATATGCAAAAATTGTAACGTGGGTGAACAGAGCATACCTAGAAATTTTAACTCAACGTGAAGATTGGGATTTTATGTGGGACACCACAACCTTTAATACGGTTGTTGGACAGAATGCTTATGTCAGCACAGACGATGTAGCCAATTGGGGCGATGGTGCTATTTATGAAACATCGCTGACAAAGACTGATGAATCAGCACTCAACCTAATGCAGTATCTTGATTTTCACGAACAGTATTTAGTGGGTGTTCCTTTAACTGGTAGACCTAGAGACTTTACAATCAGACCAGATGGAGAGGTACTTTTGTACCCGACACCGGATAAGGTTTACACATTTACTGCTGAGTATCACAAGCAAGCTAAAAAGATGGTAACAAACACTGAATTGCCAAGTCTACCTTCACAATATCATCCGTTAATTCTTTACAAAGCATTGGCACATTGCACTGCTAATACTGAAGATTTTAACACCTATCAATATGCCGAGCGACAAGCCGATTTAATTTTCAATAAATTAGAACGTGACCAGTGTTGCACTATAGATACGGCAGGGCCACTAGCTTAACATGGCTGTTCAAGCAAAGTATTTTCAAGCAGCGGGTGGCTTAGATCTAGTCTCGCCAGCAATTTCTCTAAGTGCCGGTATGATGATCTCATGTTTAAATTATGAGATCGGTGCTTTTGGTGGCTATCGAAGAATTGATGGATATGAAAGATTTGATGGTCGTCCCAGTCCTCATAAAGCTACTTATACCGATACGGGTGCTAAAGCTACTAATGATGCAGCTTATGCAGCGGCAGTTGAAGTTCGTAGAGCATTAATCACTGCTGTCCCGGGAAGTGGCCCTATACGGGGTGTTTATAAACACGCTGGGGTTGTTTATGCTTTTCGTGATAATGCCGCAGGAAATGCTGGTGTCATGTTTAAATCGACAACCTCTGGGTGGACTGTTGTAACCACACCTGCACTAACTGCTGGTGGACGATATGAGTTCGTCAGCTATAACTTCGGTGGACACTCTGGCACTTATAAAATGTATGGGGCAAGCGGAGTTAATAAAGCGTTTGAGTTTGATGGTACAACGTACACGACTATAAGTACGGGTATGACGGCAGACACTCCCAAGCACATCACGGCGCACAAGAAACATTTATTTTTATCCTTTGTAGGTGGCTCGGTTCAACACTCTCCGATTGGTGATCCGACAGGAACATGGACACCCGTTACTGGTGCTGCTGAATTAGCTATTGGTGATGAAATATCGGGCTTTCAACCAGAAGCCGGTGAGGTATTAGCTATCTTCGCTGAACGTCAGATCTACATGCTATATGGCAGTAGTAGTGCTGATTGGAATTTAAAACTATTTGGTGCAGATACTGGTGCGAAACCCTACACGATAGCACCAGCAATAAGCACCCTATTCTTATCCGAGCGTGGTATTACTGCGTTGGGAGCTACGCAAGATTATGGTGACTTTTCCTCGAACACATTGACACAAAGGATCGAGCCTTTGGTTCAGGCTAAAAAAGATTTAGCAATAGCTTCGTGTCGTGTTCGGAACAAAAATCAATACAGATTATTTTTTAGTGACGGAACAGTTTTATCACTTACCTTTAATGACAACACCCTATCTGGGGTTGGTCGTAGCACTTTGATAGATCCTGCAATTGTTGTTAGTGACTCAGAAGAAGCTATCTTCTTTGGAACAACAGATGGTTTTATTCACGAGATGGATGCTGGTAATTCCTTCGATGATATTGCCATGAATTACGGTTTTTCAACTGCATTTAATCATCTCGGAAGTCCTAGCAGTTTAAAGCGTTTTCACAAGATCGAATTGGAAGTTGACGTAAATATCGAGTCAAACTTTATAGTCAAGCCTCTGTTTGATTACGGTGATATTCAAATTGCAAGTCATCGTGCTGTTCAACAGAACTTATCAGGTGGTGGTGGTATCTGGGGGGTTTCTGAATGGGGTGATGCGACATGGGCTGGCGATATCGTTTCAGAAGGTACTGCTTATATAGATGGGGTGGCTAGGAATATGGCGACACTATTTTCAGGCTCATCACGTTACGATGCAGCACACACTATTCAGGGAATGATTGTGCATTATTCACCCAGACGGAGAAACCGATAAATGAGTAATATTTATTACAACAACCCAGACGATTTTGTGCAGGGCGATGTTATACGTCCCGGAGATGTTGATGGCGAATTTGATGCCATTGAGACAGGGTGCGATTTAATAGAAGTAAATACGAACAGGGCATTAACTGTACCTGCTGGCGAGACAATAGAAATAACGCAAAACGCAGCAGCACGAGTTAATAAGATCATGGCATTTGGAGCGGCGGGACTGCCAGACTTAGGGCGATCACTTACGGCGTTTGATGCTGATGTAGTACAAGTAGCGGCAGACAAAGTTTCTACAAACGCGGATGTTGTGTTGACTCACGCCGATGTTGTTTTGACGAATGCCGATGTAGTATCGGCGGAAGCAGATAAAGTTCAAACTGGTTTAGATCGAACAGCGGTTGCAGCAGATCTAGTTGCTACCAATCAAGATACCATTGATACGGCAGCCGATGTTGTTTCGAGTAACGCTGCCATAGCAACAACAGCGGCCAATGTTGTCTTGTCAGAAGCCGACAAGGTTCAAACAGCATTAGATAGAGTAGCAACGGGTAATGATCGAACAGCGGTTGCAGTAGATCTAGTTGCTACCAATCAAGATACCGTTGATACAGCAGCCGATGTTGTGTTGGCAGAAGCGGCTAAAGTTGCAGCGGTAGCGGCTAAAGTTGCTGCGGAAGCTGCACTAGACAATTTTGACGATAAGTATTTAGGTGCTAAAGCAACCGATCCCACAACAGATAATGATGGTAATGCTCTTGTCACAGGGACTCAATATTTCAATACGACCATCAATAAATTAAAAGTTTACAACGGCTCTGCTTGGCAAGCAATTCAAGACGGGATCGCATCACTTGCTCAAGATGCCACGCCACAACTAGGTGGTAACTTAGATTTAAACAATTTTGACATACCAGTATCACCCACACAACAAGCAGCATTAAACGCAGCACAAAGCACATCAATTGGATTATCAATAGTTTTCGGAGGTTTTTAATATGTCTTTTACAAACAATGTCGAGGCGATAGGATCATCCGACAATACTTTTCACACAGTTGCTACTGGTTATGAAGCATCTGTCCATGCGTTACTGATAGATAACCCATCGGGATCATCAGAAACAATCACAATTAAGATAAAGAATAATGTAACAGGCACTACGGTTAATTCAGTAGTAATTGCGGTGGGAGCTAACTCCTCATATATTTATCCTAGACCAATTAACTTGGCTCAACAGGATGAGTTAATTTTAGTCAGCACAGGTACTGCTGCTATTGGGACAAGCTCAACTTACACGCAGCTAATGTCAGGCGTTCCTTCTGCTATTACGTTGACACCTAAAGGTGCATGGGCTTCGGGTACGACCTACTCTACGTTAGATATCGTAAGCTACAACTTTGGGAGTTGGATAGCACTACGCGGGAGTGTTGGAGTGACACCTGTTGCGGGTGCAGACTGGACTATCAACGCCTCACGAGGTGCGGCAGGTGCGGATGGTACGGATGGTACGCTCCAACATGTTGTTGAAGATACCACTCCAGAGCTAGGTGGCAATTTAAACCTTAACAATAAATTGATGATTGGTGGGCTAAACCTCGCAAGGTCAAC
>CEST01043239.1_pt1 | contig 12368 bp, 10 predicted proteins | sample 326921 | NCBI WGS metagenome assembly CEST01 (sample SAMEA2621509, study PRJEB7988) | marine metagenome | biome: marine biome (ENVO:00000447); feature: surface water layer (ENVO:00002042); material: "saline water (ENVO:00002010), including plankton (ENVO:xxxxxxxx)" | depth 5 m
TGGTTCAAATATTTACTATAATTGCCTTCAATTATAATAATTATAGGAACTAAGATAAATATAAAGATTAGTATAAAGTAATACTGAATATATGTATCTTTTAAGAAATGAAATAAAATTGCTAATGTTAACATATATAAAATACCTTCCTTAATAGAAGCTGATAAAATATAAGATTTAACTTTATTTAATGACATTATGTTTTACTTTTTAAATAATTATTTTTAATATTAATAAATACCTATATATACAAACGGGTTATTTATTGTTTCATGCTATGATGACAATACTAAAATCAAATTCACAATTTACGTTAATAAAATAATACAATAAATACTATATGACTTATTTTATCTCAACATTATTTAGTTTAATAGTATTTAATGTTTTTAATATTCTATTTTTATTTTTAATTATTTCTATATTACTATATATTTATCATTACAGCAATCTACTAAAGCTTATTATTATTATTATTATAATTTTAATTTCAATTATTGCATTCTCACCATTAGGAATAGTTTTAATTTCAAATTTAGAAAAAAGTTTATCAATCCCTGATTTAACTGATAACAATATAAGTGGAATTATTGTTCTTTCAGGAGGTGTAGATGAAGATATGTCAAGTGAATACAAACAATTTTATCTATCTGGATCAAATAACAGATTAATTGAAACAATAATTTTGCATAATAGATTTCCAAATGTAAGAATAATATTTTCAGGAAGTTCAGGAGGCCATTTTCAAAAAAAAAGACATAATAAAATAGTTTCTAAATTTTTGAGTCAAACTATAAAAAATGAAGGCATCGTTGAATATGAAAACTTATCTCGAAATACATATGAAAGCATAATCAATCTTGATAAAAGATATAAGTTAAGCGGTTCTAATAATTGGATTCTTATTACTTCAGCTTTTCATATGCAAAGGTCTATAAAAATATCTAAAAAACAAGGTATTAATTTTATTCCATTTCCAGTCGATTTTAAAACTTCAAAAATTAATCCAAAATATTTTAGTTTACAAATAAATAGAAATATAAGCCTATTTCAAATTGGACTAAGAGAACATCTCTCAACTTTATGGTTAAGGATTTTAGATAGAATATAAGCTATGACTATCTAAAGTTTTAATTTAGGAAATGTATATAATTAAAATTTATAATTATTAATAAATTTAAAAGATTTTCTAACTTTATCAGACATCATAATAAAAATTAATGGATTAATTATTAATCTTACTAAAAATAAATTACTCCATTCCCATTCACCAGTGTATGTGTATTCAGTTGATTCAATTCCACTTTTAAATTTATATACACCCTGATGTCTCTTTGGATCAACCCCACCAAAATTGTATGTTTTAACACCTAACTTCTTAGCTTTTTTTAATAATTCAATTGTTAAAACATAACTAGCCATTAAATTTCTACCTTCTTTTGTAGACGCAGCACCAAAATCCCAAGCCTTACCTCTTAGATATATCATTCCCCTGTAAGCTAACGGGTTTTGACTAGAGCCATAGGCGGTAGCAAAAATAGATTGATCTGGCATTGATTTAGTTAAATTTGAAAATTCCTCAATGCTATGAATATTGATAATTTTTTTGTTTCTTCCCATCTCACTGCTAATAGAGACTAAATCACTAAAGTTTGGTTCATTTGAAATTTTAATATTTATATTTTTTTCATCATAGGTTTTAAGAGATTTCTTATAATTTCTTCTCCAAGACTTACTACCATTAGATATTCTATCTTCGATGTTATCGATCTCACAATCAATTGATCTAGAGACATGAAGTGATTGTAATGGTTTTTTCCATCCATTTTTCTTTAAAATACTTCTTTCCTTCATAAATTCCTTACTATTAGAATCTAAACGAATATATATGAACCTTGAATGTGTGAATTTTATTAATGCCTTTCTAAAATCATTATCTAATAAATTTATATCTCCACTAATATTTCCTGGAATGTAGGCGGCACAAAATGAGAGAAATTTTCTATAAGTTATTTGAACTAATTGTACTTCCCCATCTTTGCTGATTTTTTTTAATCTTAATATTTGCCAAGACATAAGTGATTTATATTCACCCCAATTATAGCTTTGTCTATAGTGTGCTTTAGAATCTAAAATTATTTTATTCCATTCTTCCCTTTCACCATCAAATAGTTTCCAATGCATTTTTAATTCCAATTTAAATTATTTATTAGTACTTGATATATTAATTTTACAATCCTTTAAAGAAATATACATAGTCTCTTATAGCTAATTAGTTAAATAAGAGTATATTAATTCATAATATTCAGTCTAATTTAATACTTTTTTATTAAATAGAAAATAAATTAATTGTAGTAAATATATTAATGTTTAAATATAAGTTATCTAATTAATTAATGTAGTTTTTTTATCTCCATATCAGAAAAACTAGTATTCAATATACTATATTAATAAAAATTTATATGTTGATTACTCAATGTTAATGTGAGCAAATGAGTAAATTATGAATAAATTATATTTAAATGCAGTATTTCAATTAGCAGTAATACTTGTAATCATTGGGCTATTTCTATTTGATGGACTTGACATAGAAAAACTCAAATTTATTTTTATGCCAAAAATTATTCTTTTATTTATATATTTAGTTATATTAAAACTATTTATTGCCTTTTTATTTTTTACAGTTGTTAATCTTGTAACTACAAAAAAAAATTATTTTAATGATATAGCTTCAACATTTTTACAAGGTGGTATTGTTAACCAATTACTTCCTTCAGCTGGATTTATTTTTAAATATTATAAATTTAAACATATTTATGGTGTATCTTTAGCTCAATATTCTTTTAGTCAAATTTTGCTATCCCTAAGCTCTTTACTGTCATATATAATTTTAGCCATAATTTTTGGCTCTATAATTATTATAAACTTCAATGTAGAATTTTTTTTTTATGCATTATTAGTTTTAATATTTTTAATAATTTCAATAATTTTTATTGAAAATAGGTTTTACCTATCAATAAAAAATATCTTATTAAAAATAGATCGTATTTCAAATTTAATTAATGAATTGATTAAAATAAAAAATTTAATTTTAGAAAAAAGAAAAAAACTTCTTTACATATTCTTAGGTTTTTTATTTTTGGCATCACTAGAATGTTTAGCTTTTTATTCAACTATTTACTTATATGAAGTAGAAATAAGTTTTACAAAAGCAATTTTTTTATATGTCAATACATCATTACTTACAGTCGTACTACTGTTGAATTTTATAGGTCTGTTTGAAATTATTCTAGTAATATCCTCTGCATTAATTTTGTCTGACTATACAGATATGATATATGTAAGCTTAGGTTATAAGGTGTTAAACACATTTGCCTTGATTGTAGCAATTATTTTTCTTGGACTAGTAAGTTTATTTAAAAAAAATAATCAATTATAAAAAATAAATTTAATTTTATGACTGTCATTTGTTGATGATTATTTACCTAGTAAATTTTTTTTCGTTATTAAATTTTTTTAATAGTAAGCTATTGAATTAATTTTCTTTCATGATCTCCAGGGTAACTAATTAATACTGCTTTTTTCTTTCCTTTATATATAAACAAATTACCCACACCAAGTCCTATGACAGGATATTTTTTTGCAACTGTAAAAATATTTTCTAGAGAACTGGCTCCCCCAACTATTGTAATTGGAGATTTTGCTGTAAAATAAATTTTGTCTAACAAATCTTGATCGTAACCCTCATCTGTTCCATCTCTATGAATACAGTTAATTATAATTTCACCAGCACCAGAATTATTTGCCTGTACAATCAACTGTTTAATTTTTTCAATGTTGCATATTAAATTTCCTCCTACACAAAATTCATCTTTATTAATTCTATTAATATCAAATGTAACTACAGTACTTTGTGAGCCAAATTTACTTGCTATTTCGGATAGAAGAATTGGATTGAGGATAAAACTTTTAGAAATTGAAATTTTTTCAATTCCCATCGAAAATATTTTTTCTACTTGTGCAATTGTACGTATACCGCCACCATAACAAATGGGCATTCTTGCATTAAATGCTATATTCTTAATAAGATTATAATTTATCTCATCTTTTCCTTTAATTCCAATATCAAATAAAGTTAATTCATCTACCTCTTTTTCATTGAAAATTCTTACAATATTTATTGGGTCACCGATATATCTGGGATTAGAAAATCTAGTTGTCTTTACAATATAGTCATCACTAATTAATAATACTGGTATTATTCTTGTTCTAAGCACAGTGATTAGCAAAGTTAGATAGTATTTTTACACCATTCTTGTGACTTTTTTCTGGATGAAATTGAACACCATAAATATTTTGATGCTTTATAGAACTTGCAAATAGTTCACCATATAATGAGGATGAGGTAGCAAATTGAGACATTGTATGTGCATCATTTATATAAGAGTGTAGAAAATAAAAATAACTATTGTTATCTATATCTCTAAACAAATCACTTTGATTAATTTTTTCTATAGAATTCCAGCCCATATGTGGATATTTCAATTTATTGCCTTTAAATTTTGTAGCTTTTCCATTAAGCCAGCTAAATCCTTTTAAGGAACCTTCTTCGCTTGATTCGTAAAAAATATGCATACCTATACATATTCCTAAAATTGGCATTTTTTCATTTATTACGAGTCTGTTTATTGGTTCAAATAAGTCATATAGTTTTAGTTTAGATATAACATTATCAAAATTACCAATACCAGGAACAATTATTTTTGTAATATTTTCTAAATCTTTTGGATTTAAAATTGGCATACAATCAATTCCAAGGTCCAAGTATATATTACTTATAGAATTAAGGTTTCCAAAATTTGTATTTATTATCCCTATCATTCTATATTTCTTCTTTCTATTTTCAAAAATTTAATAATAGTGGTTATAAAATTAAGTATTTTATGTTTTGATCTATAATCATAATAATATTTATTTTTTCCATCAAATAGGACCTTTAATTCTTTCAAATCAAAGTCTAATTTACTAGATATATATTGGAGGTCACGATTTAAACTTATTTCATCAAAAGAGCTTTTTTTAAGCTCACTTATAGCTTCATCTCTTGAAATCTGTTTTGTAACTATAAGGCTTGATAAATGCCCTCTTCGATTATCATGATTAAATTTTTTAGGCTTCCAATATCCATCAAAAAATTTTGTAAAATTTGATTCATGGTGCTTTCCCCCATAGCTTTTCCAATCTATTTTGTTCTGTAGAGTTGTTATAGCTACATTTTTTTTATAATTTATATAGTTTAAAGGTTGGTGCAATTTAATCTTATAAATATACTTGTAATATATTTTATATTTTAATATATCTAATGTTGGAAATTTATTAAGGCTTATATCTCCAAATTTATTATGAATATCTTTCATTAAAGTTAAGTCTCCAGCATAATAAGCAATATTTAAAGGTGCTCTAATATTTTCTGTTTGTAGGTTTCCACCTGTAAGAATGTGTTTTATGTTATTTTCTTTTGCATATTGATGCATGCCAGCCCAGATAGCATGATCCTGTATAGATTCCATGTAAGGAACTTGACTTTTTAAAAATGATCTACACAGGTCCTTCATTTCGTTCCAGTCAATTACATCGGTATGAAGATCTAGTCCAAATTTATCAATAATTTTTTCAATATTTGATACAGCAATTGAGTTGTTCCAACCCGTATCAACATGGTATAGCAAAGGTTTGAGATTGAGATCAGTGACTGCATGATAAACTAAGTAAGAGCTGTCAACTCCACCACTTACACCAATTAAACAATCATAATCTGACTTATAATATTTTTTAGATAAATTTAATTTTTGTTTAAGCTTAATTGCAAAGTTTTTATTTTTTATATTTTGGAATAATTTAGGTTTAATATTCTTATCAAAATTAAGACAATAGCTACAAATGCCATGACTGTTAAATTTTGTGTTTACATAAGAAGCATTATCAATAACACATCGTTTGCAGATTTGATATTTACTCATTTTTACTTTCTTAAGATTCAATTATACATTTAAATTATAGTTATATAGTAATGAATATTATTATAAAACTATAATTTAAATATTGAGTAGTCCTATGATATTATAAGCATACTTAATGATAACAATATTCAAAGATTAGAAGAAATAAAAAAAGCTTGTTAACTAATGAATATATAGTCTGAAAATGTTTAACTGAAGGTAAATTTTTTGGAAAAGTTACAGAATAAATTAATGTTAAGAGCTTAGTAAAAGAAAGTCTTTAGTTTGCACTGAAATTTAATAAGTATTAATTTCTTGCCTACATTTCGTCTAGGTTTTTATTAGAAAAAAGCCTGTTTAGTAATATTTTCCACTTGGTTAAATTATTATCAATCCAAAATATATCATTTTTGTTAATTGAAATTGAGGTACCTTTAATAATGGCATTTAATAAATCTTTTTGATTAGAACAAAAATTAATTCCTTCTATAGCATTAGCAGGACTTGTATTTAATTTTTTAATATCAAGATAAACTATAGTTTTTTTATGCATGAGATATGCCTCAAGGCTAACAGAACTTGAACCGGCAATGATAATATTATCATGTTCAATAATATCTAAAATTAGTGTTTGTTTTGAAATACTAATATTATAGTTTGATAATGATGATATGTTATTTGTTTTAAGATTTCCTGGATGTGGCCTAAAGCTTATTTTTGAAATATTTGGAATAGAATTAATTATTTTACTAAAGTCAAAAATTAGTTTATTTGTAGCATCATATTCATAATCACCCACTAATAAAAATTTATTATTTTTATATACGTTACTTTTATCATCAATATATTCTGTTAAATGATTGTATCTGAGGGCTTCTATTTCGACAATTCTTTCCTTTGGGTAACCGCTAGCGATTAATAGGTCTCTTGATTTGATTCCATTAACTCCAGTTAAATCACAGTCAATTAAATTATTTTTACGGTTATTAAAAAATTTCTTAGATTTATAAAATCTCATATCCCAATAACGTAAGTATCCAGATGTATTATCAATCCCAATTATTTTACCATGATTATATTTTCTCCAGGATCCCAAAAGTGCCATTTCCCATGCCTGATTTTCTTTTAGATATAAGCCAATTTTTTGATGAGGCAATTTTGATAAAATTTCATCAAATATTTTTGAAATTATAATAGAAAAAAATAGATTGGATCCTCTAGTTGATCTTATCCAGTCTTTTTTAAGTAAGAAAAAAAAATTTATATCTGATTTATCCATGTTAAATAAATCTTTAATATTTAACATTAATATAGTCTTTGTGGATATAACTATAAAAGTATAAAGCGATCTAAAAAAAATATTAAATGATATATAATTATCAATTAATAAATGCTGTGACTTGTCATTATTAATTTCTTTATTATTATTAATTAACGAATTAAAATTATTTTTAGCCTTATTATCGACGCCTAAGTGTAGCCAACTTACTTTTTTATTATTTTTGAGAAGTAAATTTGGCATATTGTTCCAAAAATCTGAAATAAATAATTTATAATTATCATTCTTAATAACTTTAAAATTTAAAAAATATGAAAAGATTGATACACCATTTTTAAAGGGAATAAAATTTGACTTCTTATTAAGGTTAAAGCAAGAAATAAAATATTTTAAAATAAATAATACAATTTTAAATAAATTAGGTATTAATGAAGAAATCTTAATATTAAAAAAATTTGTTAATTTATAATTTATTTTAAATCTTATATTTTTTTTAATGCATAATTCTTTAATTGATTTTGCAACACTTATATTGTCCGAATAAATTCTTATAAAATCTGGTTTTTCAAAATTAATAATTCTCTCAAATGCAATTAATTTAATACAATCACTGATAGATTTTGATTTATTGTCAGACTTTTCATAGATAGATGACATGTGCCAAAAATTATGAAATTCATTATTATAAAATATATTTTTAATACTAAGCTTTTCAGATCTTTTAGTTTCAATATTTTCTATAAATGATAAGTAAGCATCTCTAATTTCATATTTATGAGACCCAATATATTCATTTATTGAGTATCCTAATTTATTAAACCCATTCCAATAGTATGTCTTATTATTATTTTTTTTAGAAGATGATGTATATGTTGTTATATTAATTATTTTCATTTAATCTTTTATCTTTAATGGTTTAAATAAAATTAAAGGACTTATCTTTTAAGATACTTACTTTAGTAATAACATATTTCTTAAATTAAAACTTTATATAGTCATAGTTTATATTTTTTTAAAATTTTTAACAATAAAGCTGATAGATATTCGCTTAGTCCAATTAGAAAAAAAATATAAGAATTTATTGTGGTATTAGGAGTAAACAATCTAACACTTAAACGATATTCTCACCAAAGCCATAGTGCCTGTGCAGTATTTGTAGAATAACCAAGCTAGCTCAACATATAAATTGGGTACGGATGATCCTATACTTGACCTCTTCTCTCATTAGGTTTATGCTCCAAATAACTTCATATAAGCGCCAAACTTAGCTGAAGCAAACATTATGAGCGTTTGCTATGAAACACTATATATGCCTTACCAGAGGTTGATTGGTGTCAGGGTAGTGTCAGGGCAATTTGAAGGAATTAACTAATAGTCAATATTTAAGACTATAACAGTGTCGCGGGGTGGAGCAGTCTGGTAGCTCGTCAGGCTCATAACCTGAAGGTCGTAGGTTCAAATCCTACCCCCGCAACCAAGTAGATAGATTATTAATCTATAGATTTTCCATAATGTAAGTGTTTAAAGATATTATTAATAATAATAGTTAAAAATATGAAGGCTACATAAATGCTGAAATTAATTAAGTTAATTAAAACTGAAGCTGGAACTCATTTCCTTTTTCTGTTAACTTATATGCTAGGCTATGTTGGATTATTTATAAGAAGATTTATCTTCAAAAGGTTGTTTCAAAAGCTAGGCAGTGATTTTTCTTCAGAAATTGGAATTAAAGTGACTTTCCCTAAGCACATATCCCTTGGAAATAATTTTTCTATAATGAGATTTTAGTAGTTTAATTGCATTTAAAAATAGTTCAATTAAAATTGGTAGTAAGATAAGTATCAATGAAAATGTGAATATTAATGCTTTAAATGGAGGATATATTGAAATTGAAAAATCTTTAATAAATGTTTTTTTCTAAGATAACTAAACTCTATTTCATTAAATCTATTTAACTTACCTGTCTTAATAATTATTTTTTTCACAATAAATGTCTCATATAGAGGTTCAATGTATACCAAAATTTTTACTCAAATTAATCAATTATTTATTTTTATTTTTTTAATTCAATTTAATTTAAAAATATGAAATAAGAGTATGTAATAAAATAAACATGCTTTATGAAAGAAATATTGATAACAGGAGGTGCTGGCTATATAGGCTCAGTGCTGTGTAAGAACTTAGTAGAATTAGGTTATAGGATTACTTGCTTAGATAACCTAATGTTTAATAAAGATAGCATAATAGAATTATTGAAATATAAGAATTTTCATTTTGTAAATTTAGATATAAATGATTGGGTGCAAATGCGCCTTTTACTTAAATCAAAAAAATTTGATGCAGTGCTTCATCTAGCGTCTATTGTAGGTGATCCTGCCTGCAAACTTTACGATGAGCTAGCAATAAAAACTAATTGGGATAGTTCTAAATGGTTAATTGATGAGTGTAGAGCAATAAAAATTCCCAGATTTATTTTTGCTTCAACCTGTAGTAACTACGGTAAAATGAATAACTCTGAAGACTATGTTAATGAAGATTCTTCATTATCTCCAGTTTCACTCTATGCTGAACTTAAGGTAAAAGTAGAAGATTACATTTTAAATGAAATAGATAAATCAGAGCAATTTTCACCCACATGTCTTAGGTTTTCTACAGTATATGGTCTTTCGCCTAGAATGCGATTTGATCTTACAGTCAATGAGTTTGTTAAAGAACTTAGTCTCAGTAAACCTTTAGAAATTTATGGAGAGCAATTTTGGAGACCTTATTGTCATGTCAATGATTTTGCAAATGCCTATAGTTGTGTATTAAATTCAGATAAAGATAAAATAGCATATGAAGTATTCAATGTTGGAAACACTAGTGAAAATTATACAAAAAAAATGATTATTACAGAAATAGAAAAAGTTTTGCCCAATATATCCATAAAGTATGTTTCTAAATTTGAGGATCCTAGAGATTACCGTGTTGATTTTAGTAAAATTAAAGATGATTTAGGATTTATATCTAAATATACAGTCAAAGATGGGATATTAGAAATAAAGGAGGCAATTTTAAATAATAAATTTATTAATCCAGAAGATCAGATTTATTATAATATACCACATAGTAGCTAACTTATAATATCGATTCTAAATGATATTATTTATGTGATTTTGTACAAATAAAAATTATTATGATTGAAAAATTAATTAACTTCATACGACAAATTTATGGAACAAGTTCTTTTATTCCTCTTCATGCACCTATACTAGACGAAACAGATAAAGAGTATTTAATAAAAACTATAGAATCAGGTTTTGTTTCAACTGCTGGAGAATATGTGAGTGAATTTGAAGATCAAATAAAAAATTATTTGTCTTGTAATTACGCTATTTCAACTAATAGTGGTACGTCTGCGCTACATATTTCTTTATTATTATTAGGTGCATCTAGAAATACAGAAATAATAACTCAATCATTAACCTTTGTAGCTACTTGTAATGCGATAAGATATTGTAACGCTGACCCTGTATTTATTGATATTGATAAAGACACACTGGGTTTATCACCAAATTCATTACTTAAATTTCTTGAATCAAGTTGTGAAGTTAGAGATGATCAAAAATGTTGGAATAAGATTTCAAATAAAGAAATAGTAGCTTGTGTGCCAATGCATACATATGGATTTCCAGTAGAGATGGATAAATTAAATGAAGTCTGTGCTAATTATAATTTACCTATAATTGAAGATGCGGCTGAGTCATTTGGAAGTTTATATAGAAATAAAAGTACAGGAACATTAGGTAAGATTGGCACGCTAAGCTTTAATGGAAATAAAATTATAACTTCTGGTGCGGGAGGTATGATAATCACAAATGATAAAAACCTAGCTAAAAGAGCAAAGCACTTAACAACAACTGCAAAAATTGATCACCCATGGGAATTCATTCATGATGAAGTTGGTTATAACTATAGAATGCCTAATATTAATGCCGCATTGGGTATCTCTCAGATAAAAAAATTGCCAAAAATTCTGAAAAATAAAAGAAAGATAGCAATTGAGTACAAAAATTGGGGCAAAGACAACAATATTAAATTTATAGATGAGTCAAAAGCATCTTCAGCTAATTTTTGGCTAAATACAATGATTGCTAAAGACTTAAACGAAAGAGACGAAATTTTAAAGCAAACAAATAATCTGGGAATAATGACAAGGCCAGCATGGAAGCCTATGCATAAACTAGATATGTTTAGAGATTCACACAAAACTCAACTAATAAATACTGATTGGGCGTATGATCGAATTATTAATTTACCAAGTAGCTTTAACGACAAAATTTAATAAGAATCTTTATTTTAAAAAAACTAGAAAATACTCAAATTTTTATTTGATAGAATAGTTAATATTTCAAAAATCAAAAGAAAATTTATTCTTTAGTATTTGCAGAAAAGAAATAGTTTTAAACCTTGGATACATTCTCACACATACAAGCTTTCTAATCCAGGAAAATGATTCTATAGCTAATATATTTGAGTACTCTTAGCTTTTATAAGTAAAGTTTATTTAAATATTATTTTGATTTATTTCATTATCTAATAAAAACATAATTAAATGATTTATTAAATTTAGTGGCTTTAAACATTTCTTCATTATGTTTTTTATGTAAAATTTTAAAATTATGTTTATTCATTATTTGCAACACTTTATTATATTGTTCAGTAAAATTTTCATTTATTTCAATAGATAAACTTTTTATCTTTTTGTTGCTTAGATATTTGGCAGCACCGTCTAATATTAAGTGCTCTATTCCATCTACATCAATCTTGATATAATCAGGTATCTCTAATATTTTATTATCGAGCAAATAATTGATACTTGTACCAAATAAAGTATAATTCATTTCAGCTTGAAAACTTTCGCCTTCAAAATTTAAGTTTTCGCCAAATGAATTCAGGGCGCCTCCTTCTATAAATTGACCTTCTTGCATAGTAAGAAATTTATTTTCTTTATTTGTTAGTGGAATTGGAAAAATTTTAATATTTTTTTCAAATTTATTGATTGAAATATTTCTACTTAAAACTCTTAAATTTGAAGTTGAAGGTTCAAA
>CEST01049396.1_pt1 | contig 12362 bp, 15 predicted proteins | sample 326921 | NCBI WGS metagenome assembly CEST01 (sample SAMEA2621509, study PRJEB7988) | marine metagenome | biome: marine biome (ENVO:00000447); feature: surface water layer (ENVO:00002042); material: "saline water (ENVO:00002010), including plankton (ENVO:xxxxxxxx)" | depth 5 m
TAATCATTTTACTGTTAATTTTAATAATAGTAAATGTATCTTTTGGATTAACCTTTTTATGATCAATACCTACTATATCACCAACTTTAAATGATTCTTTAGCATCATGTCTAAGCTCTGATCTTCTAACATCTGTAGCAAATCTAATTTTAGTAAATTCTTGTAAATTTGAATTTTTAATGAATTCTAACACTTCGTTTAAATTTAACATATAACCTTTATTTTTAAATTACAATGTGGCTTCGCGCCTCATTTACCCTGTAAATATACGAAAGATATCCCGCGGAGCCAAATTTCTTCGCGGGAGTCTTTTGAAGTTATGCGATTCTTTTTACTGTAGTTTTGAATGAAGATGTCGCAGGTTTGTGTTTAGGGTTCTCTATGTCAAATATACTTTTTACTGATTTGTAAATTTCTATATTTTGTTCTTGAGTTCTTGGTGACTCATATACTTCCCAATTTTTACCTTTATATCTAGCACCGGTTTTATCAGCGCCTCTAGATTTAGATTTTAACCATAATACACCTACACGGGCTGCTTTTTTACCATAACATTCTTCATAACATTGAGCATAAGCTGCTCCCTGTAAATCATAGGTAGTTTGTAAATGGTTAGATGTTTTAAAATCTATAACCCACAATTCACCATCAATCTCACATATTAAATCACAAGTACCTGCTACTTTTAATTTTTCACTAAATAAATGTACTTCGGTTTCAATTAATGTTGGTTTATGAGTTTCCCAAAAGTCAACAAATCTTAAAAACATTTGCCATACTAGTGGGTTCATTTTAGGATAACCATCTTTATTTAGATACGTTAACTCTTTACCTGTAAAATACTCTTCAATCATTTCGTGTACTTGAGTACCTTCTTCAGATGCTTTCTTAACAATCCAGTCAGCACTGTGTCCTACTTTTTTCAACCAATCTTGAAAATATTTACCTTTTGGATAACAGTTTAAAACATATGTAATCGAGGGGTAAAACTCGCCATTACGTCTGTAGTACCTTGAATCAGGTAAAGTAATCTGTTTGTGATCGTCTGAAATTTCTAGAATTCTGTTGTACGATTTTTTTATCATATAGATAATTTATGTTCCAATAATGAATAATAGGTTAAAGGAACTGTTTTTTGTATTAATTTTGTGAAATTTTCGAAACCCATCTCACTCGGGTCCTTATCCTGTAAATCTACAAGATAGACTTCTTTACCTTCCGCCATTAAATTTTCGCAGAATTTTAAAGCTTGTTTAATTGCATCCCTATCTAACGCAATGTAAATTTTATCAACTACAGATGTAACTATTTTTTTCATTAAGTTACTCTGTATGTTTTTACCTAATAAAGGTATTGCATTTCTTTTTATAGCCATAGCATCAAATAAACCTTCGCATAATATAATAGGTAAATTCCAATTAATAAAATGTTCATTAGGTATTATATCTCTTGATACTTGTGGGTTTCTATATTTAACAAACGATTCTTTTTCAAAAGATCGTGCTGTAAAATAGTTTATTCTACCATCTTTATCATAAGTTGGTATAATTATCATATTTTTGTATAAACCACTTTCACAATAGCCGATATTGTATTTATTAATATCCGTATTATTAACGCCTCGCTTGCTTAGGTACGCGATAGCATGGCGTTTTATTATACTATTGTTATTTGACTGGTCTAAACGCACATACTCGCTAGGTAATTTGAGTGCTATAGCCGCTTTTTCGGCAGAAACGTAAGTAACATCTTTAACATAAGTTTTAGCTTCTGCTATCTTATCTGGTGATGCATCTGCTTTTCTTAGTAGTTGTAATATTGATTTACCTTTTTTATTACACACCCAACAATGCCAAGGATTATTACCCTCTTTATTTTCAGTAAAGTTTATTTCTAATTTTGGTTTATGGTGACTACAATGAGGACAGGTATAAGCCATGTTTCCCCTTGCAGTTTGTTTTCCAGTGCCAAGCACGGAATTAACCAATGTAACTAATAACTGATTCACCATAATGTATAATATACGCTAGTGTTTCTTAATCTCCAAAGGATCTTCGTATTCTATATCCGTTAAATCTTTTGTAAAAAACTTACCTAAAATGTTGTCATTAAAAAATTCATCTGGTTTTTCTAATACTTGATATACCATTTGATATTTTAATTCAAAATAAGTTAATGCTTTTTTAGTAGGAACACATTTTAAGATTATTCTTTCAAATTCATCTTTTTTACCTTCAGATAGCAATTGTTTTATATCTTTTTGGGAACCATAATATGTTTTCCAATCTGATTCTTTAATTGATAATTTGTATGATGGTCTTCGACCAACTACACCTTGAAGTTTAGCTAATTCCTTTTTACCAATTTTTACTTTTTTAGTAAATTGTAGAATTTTTTTCCCAATATAAGCTTTTCCAGTTGGGGTATGTGTGTTTATATAAACAAACCCGTATGTGTTTTCTGGAAGTTGAGTGATATCAGTTATTTCTTGATTCTTATAAGTCCAACTCATAATATTTTATTTTTTTAACATATAATCTTTTGCGAATAAAACTCTTTTATTCTTATCAATAGGTAGTTGGATTGATGGGAAGACTTTTGGGTTTACCCACCAATCTTCGTAAGGGCTGTTTTTATCAGGTGAGATATTACCAGCTACTAAAATATAACCTTCACTTTCTAGTAATTCTCTTGATTTTTCTCTATAACTTTTAGTTTCATCACAATAGTAATCGTGTTCATATGTAATAACTCCAAATTCTAATGTATCAAACGGTATTTTTTGTAATACTTTATAGGTATTATGTGCTGGGTCGACGTCTAACTGTAAATAGTCTATATAACGTGATTTAATATGCTCATCACATATAGAAGTATAATCAGCAGTTAAAGCATTCTGATCTAAACATATATCATGTGACCTCTCATTCCACCATTTCTCTAAAAAATGTTGATTAACATCTATTGAAACACCTTTGTATCCCCACTGAGCTAATAATGCTGTATTATTACCATGAAATGGGTCTCCTGCACCTATTTCTAAATAAGTTCCGTCCTTTTTACCATCTAAGACAGTTAAAACAAACATATCTTGGTAGCATTGTGAGTAATTATTATTTACAGTAATTGCTCCTTTAAACTTATGTTTAAGGGTGCTATATTCGGTTTTTAAATAAGGTGTTGGATCATGCCATGTAACTAGTTCTGGTTTATTATCTATTAAATCAAAGTTAATACAATTATTAACTACAATTCCTCTATGATAATCATCAACATACGGATCATTGTATAATTCCATCCATATCTTCTCTGATAGGTCTCTTTGACCTACATACCAACAAACAAATGCTTTTTGAAATTTTAATTCCCAGTCTCCTTTATAACCTACGTCATAAGGTAAGGGATCCATATTAACATATTGTAAACCTAAAGTAGCGTACATATTTGCAACCATCCACTCTTCTTTCTCGCTATACCATTTACTTAAAAATAAATAGGCTTCTGGTCTAGCAGGTAAATAAGCTATTGCCTGTTCTAATTGGCCCTTTTCATATTTAGGTCGCCTTTTTGTTTTATTTAATTGTAGCCAAGTTTTTAATAAACCATTATAAGCTAATACAGGGTCGCTATCATATGTTAATTCTGATGCTCTTAAAAAATAAGATAATGCCGCTGCTCCTTGTCCTATTTTTTCATACTCTTCACCTAACTCAGCGTTAATATATGGGTCAGTAGGGTTTTGTAAATACTTATGTAAATCTGCTCTTAATTTTTCCATTATAGTCCGTTATTTTTCCATGAATGTCTATTCTCCCAATCTAACTTATCTAATAATACTGTTGGCATCTTTAATGCATACGCAGCATTGTCTTGATAACCATATGTAATTATAAAATTATCATCCTTTAATGCTAAACCACAAGCAAACTCAATTTTGGCAGCCATGAATTTAAATGGTTTAGATACCGCTTCTAAATTCCAATCTTTATCCCATATAACAAATCTATGGTAATAGTGAGCATCTTTATGATATCCTGGATTATGGTAAAAATCTACTTCATGTGTTATGCATATTCTGCTTCCATTTTTCCAAGGTATTACTTGTGAGCCTCCTCTTAATTCAAATGGAATTCTTAAATTATACTCTTTTTCTATTACAACTTCACTGGTTTTTGATTTAGGGTCAATTTTAGCGATTTCTAAATTATTAGCCCATTTAATAAAATGCATAGGCATATCTAATATAGGCATCCAATTTTTTTCTAAATACGTAGGTGTTGGTGGTTGTATTCTATCTCTAGTAACCTCTTCACAAGTATCTTTAGTCCAATTTACCTCACAAAGCTCCATTCTGCCTTCTCCATCAGGTTTAACATCCCTTCTTACACCACAGACATATAAAATATCATTCCATTTAAATACTCTAACATCTTCTAAACCTATAAATGTCCATTTAGGTTTAATGTCATGTTTAGATGTATCTATTTTTTGGTGTGTTTTTACTTCTAAAGTATCAGGGTCTAATTTACATAAATAATTTCCTGTTCTTAAAACGATATCATCTTCGGGATTTAAATAAGCTAAACACCCCCAAACACTATAGAAGTTTTGATTAAACTCACTATGATAAAGGGAATAATGTACGTGTCTTATATTAGCAATAATATCTTCGTTCTCATCTATAAAAACAGATACATTACACAGACCAGTACCATCAGTTAGATTTCCTGGGATTATTAATGGTGAAATTGATCCACCATTATTTACAACTATTTTTGCTAAATTATCTATCATACTATCTATAATGTCCTCCACCTAACCATAATACGAAAGATTTTCTAGTTCCCCTAGTAACTGGTGTAACTCTGTGCATCATATAAGAAGGAAATAAATAAACACATCCTGCGCTTCGAGGTGCGGATTCAAAAGGACCTTCCATACTTCCTCCTCTAAATAATTCTAAATCACCACCTTCATATTCATCAGGTTCTGATAATTGAACTGTTATTGAAACTTTTCTTTTTGATAAAATGTCAGGCCCAATATCAGCATGCCAATCATAATGTCCAGCTGGTGCATGATATTCAGTATATTGAATCATTTCTGGTATAGTTTGTAAGTCAAAATTCCAAATAGTATCATTAGCTTCTACGGCCATGTTAGCTAATTTTTCATATAACCAAAACCAATCTTGGTCTTGAGGAATCCATTTAATATTAGACTTTCTTTGTTTTTTGTTTTTTCCAGCAGTTGTTGCTACATGCCAAGGTAATTTCTTAATTGAAGTTGATATTTTATCTAATTCTTCTTTATTAAAACCTTCATTAAAAAAGTAGAAATTTTGAGAATCAGTTGCGGGTTGGTCAAATGTGTAGTTTAAGTTCATTATATAGTATTTAGTATTTGGTCTAAGTTAAAAATCTTTTTATTTGATGTCCAAGGCATTAATGCTAAAGGTTCAATTAAATTATAACCTTCATAACAAGTAAATTCTTGGTTTATTTCATATGGTGCACGAATAATATTGTTGTGGATTTCGTATCCAAACTCACTAGGTGATGTTGTTATCCAACAAACCGTTGATGGTTTATCTAAACACGTTGCTAAATGTTGTGCAAAACTATCTATAAATAATCTTTTATCAGATTGCATTATTAACATTGCAATTGTTCTGATGTCATAATCAGCGACTATAGTATTAGAATATGTTATTCTTTGTGTTGAAGATTTAATATGATAAATATCATACTCATCTTTGTATTTATTAATGACTTCATTAACTATATATTCTGGTAAATCTCTTGACCAATTATAGTTATATAATTCCGTTTCAGTTCCACCATTAGGATGAAGTACCATTATAGGTTTATTACCTTGAAATTGGAAACTTTGTTCTTCTTCATCAGTAAAAAACATCTCTGGTTTTTCTCCATTATAATCTAAATCATATATTTTAGCCCAAACTTCAATTAAATGTGATTTTTTAGTTATAAGATCAGTATGGTGGTATGGGTCCTGTACTAAAATTTTATCATAATCTAACCCTCTCCAAAAGTGACCTGATCGATGGTTTATATGATCTAACTCATTAACATTAGGATTGTTTTCAAATATTTCGGGATATGAAGATAGTACTGTTAAGTGACTATCTGGGTATTTATTTTTTAATAGTTTAACTATTACAGTAGCTGCAATATTTTTACCTATTCCTCCTACGGCATCAAAAATTATTCTCATAATTGTATATTAAAATTAATAACTGCTCTGTGAGTTTTACCATAAAATGGTTCTACAGAGTGAACTATATCATGTGGCCATATTAATAACATTCCTGTTTTAGGCCTAATAAAATGTTTACTCCCTCTAATATGAAAAGCAAATACCCCACTATACGGGTGATCTTTAATTGGCTCTCCATCACTTAAATAATAACCACCTGAGTACATGGTTGGTTTTTCTTCATTATGTTGCCATCTATTATGATTATGAGCATTATGTCCTCGACCATCTGTTGGATTATAATATTGTAACCAACTTTCTGTAATTGTAGGGGTTTTAGTAGTGGCCATTAATTCTTTAAAACCACCTAAAATTCTCCTATTAATTACATCTACATCCTCATTTTCAAATTTTAAAAATTCATTAGGTGGAACATAAAATCTACTTCCTATAGGTTGTAGTTCATGGTTTTCTGTCCATTCATCTTTTCGATCATAATTTATTTCATAGTTGTCTTGTCTATCTAGATCATACTGTTTTGGCAATTCTTGCCCCATTAGTTTTTGATCCCTATCTAAAACTCTCATACCTAAATCATATACTCTATTAGTTATGATATCGTTTTCATAAACTCTTTTATATAAAGGTGTTGGAGCTAATATAAAAATATTATCTTCCGTTGTTTTATATAAAGGTTTATTTAATTTCATAATTTTCTAATGTCGTAATATCAGAATCAACTCCTGGGCTAGTGTCAAAATACGAATCTTTTAGCTGGTCTACACGCAGTTTTCCAGATTTTCTTAAATCCCAAAACGACCAATCTAACCCCACCTTTAATTTTGCTTCTTTAAGGATATAATCTTTCATTATTTTAGCACCTGAAGGCCATACTATATAAGCTGCAATTGTTGGGGTTCCTGCTATTAACCAAAAAGCATCTAAATCATTTACTGATGATAGTGTTTCAAATAATTCTTTCGGTGCTTCGTTGTTTTCGTCTAAAAATACATCATCTTCAAAAATAAAGAATGGTAAATCTTGTTTAGCACATTCATCTAATAAGTTTAAATGCATATAATTAGCACAAACTAAAGAGGGGATGTGAATACCATGTTCATGATAATCATTACCCTTAATCATTTTTTTATCATAAGCCGTCAGCTTATAATCTTTTCCATCTAATGCATCTACAAATTCAAATGGAACGTGTTGAAACATATGAGTGATTTTTTTGCGTCTATCTTGACGTCTTTCTAGTGATATTACTTTTACTTTATACATGCTCTAAATATGGTTTATAGTTAATTTTATTAGTTATATATTCATTAAATTTTCTTTGTAATTTACATATAGTATGGTTTGTATATTCAAGTTTCTGATTGGATACACCTAATACATAGTTTGGTAAGAACTTTTCAATATATTCTTCCATACTACAATTAGCATATTTCCACATTGCAAATTCTTCTACTAATCCTTTTATATTATTATCCTTAGCTATTTTAATTAAATCGCTACCTAAATTTATATTACTAGAATAAACACAACCAAAATTAGGTATTACTAAACCTTCATCCCACGGCCAATTATATTTAGGAATTTCTAATTCTACTAAATCTAAAAATTTACTTATTAATTTTATATTTGATGGGTGATCTTTAGGTATTGCTTCTAATAATTTTTCTTTTGGTTTTTTATGGTGAATATATAATGGTACTTGTGTTTCTTTTAAACGAAGCATAGCATCAAATTTACTATCTAATGGCTTTAATATATGGCAATCCCAATCTAACATAAGTACTTCACGCCAATGTTTTAATGCCTTATCTAATACTTGTAATTTTTTTCCATACACAGTATCATTATCAAATTCATCATCTTCCATTAAATAACAAGTATAACCTCTTTTACTTAATATTTTATAATTATCTTTACCCCAAACATATACTACTTCGTGTATAAATAAAGGGGCATTAGGTATCTCTGAGAATTTATCTTTATCACTACCCCACCATGATCTTATTATTTTAATTTTAGACATGTTCGAAATAGGATTTTATATTAATTTGTGTATCAATATAATCATTAAATTTTTTACCTAACTTGTGTAACCTATTATCTAATATAAATTTATCATTACTAGATCCTCGTAATACAGGGGTTAAATATTTTTCTATATATTCTTCTAATGTACAGTCAACATATAATAGGGTAGCAAATTCATCAACTACTGTAGTTAAATCATTTTTTAAAGCTATATTAACTAATTTTTCACCAAATGATTTATCTCTACAATATACAAACCCAAAATTAGGGGCTACTATTCCATCTTCCCATTCCCAACCATATTTTTTAAAACCTTCTTCAAGTAATTCTAATTCTTCATGCATTTTTCTCCCTTGGGGTAATAACATTTCTAATATAGAATCTTTTGTATCTTTATGTTGAATGTATAATGGGATTTGAATTGGTTTTTCTTTTAAAATATTATAAAACTCATCATCAAAAGGTTTTAATTGATAACAATCCCAATCTAATAAAATTACTTCACCGAATTCCTTTAAAGCTAAATCTAAACATTGTAATTTTCTACCAAAATTATTCCATTTACCATCAAATAAATCTTCATTTACTAATCGTACTTCAAAACCTCTTACCATTAATTCCCATGAAGTTTCTATATCATAAACATACACAACTTCATCTTTAAGTAGAGGAATTCTTGGAACCTCTGGGTTAAATTTATCACCCCATAAAACTCTAATTATCTTCATGATATTCTTTCCAGTATTTATCCCATCTTACATCGGTAAGATATTTACTACAATTTAAGTCTTCTACTAATTCTTTAAACCAAAATTTAGTACGTAAATTTTCAGTATTAATTTTATCTAACCAAACATGTTCAAATTCAATTTCTTTTCCTAAATTTACATTTTCAGGATAATACCATTTTTCGGCTTTACCTTTATATCTTTCTCTATCTACTATAGTATTGTGATGTGAGAGTGAAATTTTTTGAGTTAACACATTTGTTTTATAATCGTTTTCTCTAATAATATGACCTAAAATACCTTGGTCTGTTAATAACCAAAACCATTCAGGTATATGTTCGCCTTTAGTATCTACTAATTTTTTATGCCATTCATGATATTCTTTTAAAATATCTAAATTATTAAACTGTAGAAATGAGGTATTAGGAGACCAATCATCTACATTATAATTTTCAATCCATGGGAGATGTGTTATTTCTTTTTCATATTTTTCTTTATCAAAGTAATAATAACCTCTACCTATTTCCCAATGTGCTATAGTTAAATCATTTACTCGTGTCCATTCAGGTAATTTTTCTCTTACAATCATGTCCTGATCTAGAAATACAAATGGTTCTGTTTGGTGAGCTAAACATTTTATTTTACCACTAGTCCAAAAATAAGCAGCATCTATATTTGATTTAGAATAACCATTTAAAAAACTAATATCAACCTCATCATATAAATCTAATAAGCCAAATCTTTGATAAAATGAAGCACCTATTGAATCTGTGTATAATTTAATTGGACCATTATGTATTCTCCAGTTGGCCGCAGACACCATAGTGTATAATATCTGGTAATCAAGTTGATTATATGTTTCAGACTTTAAATTCTTTAATGTTTCAAACCCATGACCTCTAAGTCTATGTTTTTCAAAAAAGGGTTTAGTCCAGTTTACGTGTATTGCTTTCATTATAATTTATCTCCTATACTTTCGACTATGTCGTGTATTTGTTTTATATTCCATACTTTTCCAGCACTAATACATCTGGATAGATATTTATGTCCGTTTTTAACAAAATCTTCATCTCGTTTTTCAACCCCATAGTGTTTGTAATATAATAACTGTTCTTCGGTTTTCCAAATTCCTATGCCCGTTTCTTTATCTGTAAATTTATCTTCTAGGATGTCAAAAATTGATTTATTTAAGGTTTTGTGTGGGATATTATCCTTTACTAACCATTGTTTTAGCATTAATTGTTCTGAAAGTACCATCCAGTTAGCTGTCATACCCTCAAAATCCATTTTTGTAAATTCAGTGTGATTTTTTAATGTTTGCTTAGCGTATTTACGAGCAAATTTAGGATCGGGGAGATAAAATAAAGATACATTAGCTGCTAAATCTACTACTCGTTCAACTGGTGTGGTTAGATTTTTATTATGTGTACATTTTGGGTCTACATACCAATTACTAGCTATCTCGTCGTATGAATATAAGACGTTAGAATTTAAATGTTTATCTATATTTTTGAATATAAGGAAATCGTGATCTACTACGACTATTGGTTCTTTTGTTTCACTAATTACCTTAGTTTTACCAGTTGACCAAAAAATTTGTTTGTTGATTTTATCGCTGTATTCTAGTAGGCATATATCGTTCCATAATTGGAATATTCCTGACGAATTCAACGTATTGTATGTCAAATTATCGACATATAGCACCAAGTTATGGTTAGGATGATATTTTCTCCAAAGTGTTGCTGATGCCATAAGCATCAGCATTTGATTTTTGGTATAAAATGTTTTATCCTGCTTAACGTTCTCTAAAACCCAAATTACCTTCATATAACTTTTTAAATTCAACATCAACTTTGGAATAGTCTACCATTAAATATCCTTCATCATGTTGCAAGGTAGCATGTGGTACTTCTTGTGCCATTACACCTTGATATATTCCGTAACCATGTTTTAAAGGATTTTTGTAGGACCAAGTATAAATATTCGTTCCTTTTACTGATTTTCCTATTAATCTAATATTTTGTTTTAATCTTCTATCTGAAGGTTTTCCTGCTGTTGCCCAAGATGCATGAAGATATTTAATATAAGCTGCATTTTTTCCACCATAGGTTGAATTATAATACCAGTTAACATTTGCTGTTGGTGTTAAAGCAGTTCCACTAGCACCTTCTAATTTCCAGCCCATAAAAATATACCCATATGTGGCCGTTGCTGTTGTTGCTATAGAGTTTTGATATGAAGCCATAGTATTATTCCAATACCCCTGAACTGTATTACCATTTATTGCTGATTTACCAAATGGAGATGAAAAACCTGCTGCTGAAGCACCACCATTATCTTGTGTAACTCCTATTTCAAATAATCTTCCCCCATATCTATAATTAACATTAAAACTATAGTTACCTGAATTACCTTGACTTGTTTTTATTTTAGGTATATCTGCTTCTCTAGACCAACTACATAAACTAAAAGTGTTTGAAGAAGCCCATTCAGCACATGCTCTCCACATTCCGTTATATGCCCCATAAGAATTAATGGGGTTAATTGCTGCTGAATTATCTCCTCTTAAACATAAATTACTACCTTCTACATTTCCGTAATACATTAGTTATGATCGTTTACATTACTAGCTCCGAATATGGTTTTATAAAAATCTTTTACTTCTTTATAGGCATATTCATATACACTACCAGTAATTAGGTTTAAATTAATTTTGTTTTTAGTGACTACTGCACTTCCGGTTGTAATAGTTTCAACTCTTTCATTTCTAGTTTTAGTAACTTCATTACCATCATCATCGAAATCAATATATTCCACTTCCGAATTTGAAAATGAACCTGAATAAGTTGTTACTGTAACATCTTCTGGTGTTGTTAGTGGAAATAATTTACCATTTCGCCAGTTGTAAGCTACACTATCATAAGTAAATGTAAGTGGGAGCGTTCCGGATGCATCTGATTTAGCATAATCCTCTTTATATTGAGGGTGAGCTTGAGCAGCCGCCTCAGAGTTAGTATAATGTTCCAAATGAACATATATATCTCCTAAAGGTTTGTTTATTTTATAATCTTCTATTCTTACATAAAAGCTATTTAAACTTGTACCTGACGTTGTTTCTATTGACCCTGTAACTAAAAATCCCATATTCTATTTATTTAATTTATCTACTTTTTCGTTTAATTCCTTAACAGCTTCAATTAATACTGCTACTAATTTTTCATATTGAACTGTAATATAATTTTCACCTGTTAAACTAGCTCCTTTATCTCCATCTGCATCAAATGGTGCTTGTTTAATTATTTCAGGGAAATGTTTTTTAACTTGTTGTGCTATTACCCCAATATGTCTATCCTTACTAGTGTATCC
>CEST01010316.1_pt1 | contig 12212 bp, 13 predicted proteins | sample 326921 | NCBI WGS metagenome assembly CEST01 (sample SAMEA2621509, study PRJEB7988) | marine metagenome | biome: marine biome (ENVO:00000447); feature: surface water layer (ENVO:00002042); material: "saline water (ENVO:00002010), including plankton (ENVO:xxxxxxxx)" | depth 5 m
AAATTCAGATCCCTGGCAATTAAAAAAAGAATTTGAAAAAATCTTAGGATATGTTGCAATATCAAAAAAAAAGAAATTTTTAGATGAGGTAAAAAATTCAAAAATTATAATTCACACAGCGTTGCAAACTACTTTTTTTGAGAGCATGTTAGCAGGTGTACCAACGGTTGTTTTATTAAAAGAAGAATTGTGGAATATAGGTGAAAGCGGAAAAGAAATTTACAACTTATTAAAAAAAAATAAAATTATTTTTGAAGATATTGACGGATTGATAGCTCATTTAAATAATATTACTGAAAATCCATTTTTGTGGTGGTGTAGTAAAGAATTGTTAGATGTCAGGAAAAAATTTCACGATAATATTTGTAATTATAAAGATAATAAAGAGTGGGACAACTTTTTTTCAAAACTGGATTAGAAAAGTCCTTTTTTAATTTTATCAATATTAGATTTATAAAAAGTGATATTCTTTTTACTGTAATATGATTTAAAACCTAATTTTTTGAACAATTTAATTGATGCTGAATTTTTATTATTTATTCCACAACTAAATTCTTTTTTTTTTAAAATTTTATTTAAAAAAATACATGAATTAGCTGTAAAAATATGAGACAACTTTTTTCCTAAAAAAATTTTATCAAAAATAATAATACCAACAGTTGGGATATTTGTATTAATTTTTTGAAAACCTGATGTGCCTATTAATTTATTTTTAAAAAAAAAACCAAACAAAATTTTTTTTTGTGAAAATTTTATTCTTTTAATATAAGCAATTTGTTTTTTTAAATCTTTTTTTTTATAGAGGATATATTTACTTTTATAAATTTTTGCGAGATATTCTTGACTAACATGTTCAGGTAAAACACATTTGACTCGTATTATTTTTTTTTTAATTTTAAATATGTGTGAAATTGAAGTAAACATCTAGTCAAAAGTTATCATAAAAAAGATGAGTTTATAATAGTAAATATATGATCGGAAATAAAATATATAATTTAGCTAAAAAAATTTGGAGTTATGAAAGAAGCATAACAGGTAATGGTGTAAGGAAGACTCTTAATGAATTTAACAAAATTTTTAATCAGTTGAAAATTTGTGAGGTAAAATCTGGAACCAAAGCTTTTGATTGGGTAATACCAGAGGAATGGAATGTAAATAATGCTTACATAATTGGGCCAAATAAAAAAAAATTTTGTGACTTTAAAAAAAATAACTTACATCTTGTAGGCTATTCAGTGCCAGTAAATAAAACTTTAAAACTTAAAGATCTCACTAAAAAACTATATTCAGATAAAGAAAATAAAAATGTTATCCCATATCGTACTAGTTATTATAAAAAGGATTGGGGTTTTTGCATATCAGAAAACGAAAAAAAAAAATTAAAAGATGGAAATTATAAAGTTATCATTGATTCTAAGTTAGATGAATTAGGATCTATGACTTATGGAGAAATTTTTATAAAAGGAAAATCTGACAAAGAAATATTTTTTTCTACATACATTTGTCATCCATCATTAGCTAATAATGAATTGTCTGGACCATGTTTGTTAATTTATTTAGCAAAAGAAATTGCAAAAAAAAATAATAATTTTTCAGTAAGAATTATCTTTATTCCAGAAACTATTGGCTCAATTTATTATTTAAGTAAAAATTATAAAAAAATGAAAAAAAAAATCAAATTTGCGTTTAATATCACTTGTGTAGGTGACTCACGAAATTATTCATTTATTCCTTCAAGGAAAAATAATACAAATACTGATGACTTAACTAGACATGTTTACAAATATTACACAAAAAAATTTAAAGAATATTCTTGGAACGATAGAGGAAGTGATGAACGAAATTACTGTTCCCCAGGGATTGATTTGCCAATGTGTACAATAATGAGATCTAAATTTGGAGATTATAAAGAATATCATACATCAGATGATAATTTGATTAAAGTTGTTAATAAAAAAGGCTTGAATGATAGTTTTGATTTAATTTCAAAATTACATTTTTCAGCAGATAATTTTTGTTACCCAAAAGTTAAATTTATGGGTGAGCCTTTTTTATCTAAAAGAAATTTGTATCCTCATATTGGAGCTGATAAACTGCCACAAAAAATAATGTTAATAAAAAATATTTTAACCTACAGTGATGGCTCAAATTCTGTTATAGATATTGCAAACAAGTGCAAAACACCAGTATGGGAAATAGTTCCTATTATCAACGATTTAAAAAAAAGAAAATTATTATATGTTTAAAAATCAAACAATTTTAATAACTGGAGGGACAGGTTCCTTCGGAAAAAAATTTGCAAAGAGAATAATTGAAAATTATAATCCCAAAAAAATTATTATCTTTTCAAGAGATGAGCTCAAACAATACGAAATGAAGAATGATAAAATATTTCAAAAAAAAATTGTAAGATTTTTTTTGGGAGATGTAAGAGATTTACAAAGATTAAATACAGCTTTTGAGGGAGTTGATATAGTTATCCACGCAGCAGCATTAAAACAAGTCCCAGCAGCTGAATATAATCCCACAGAGTATATAAAAACCAATATTAATGGTGCTGAAAATATTATTCAGGCTGCAATTAATTGTAATGTGAAAAAAGTTATAGCTCTTTCAACAGATAAAGCTGTAAATCCAATTAATTTATATGGAGCAACAAAACTTGTGTCTGATAAACTCTTTATAGCTGCAAATAATATTGTTGGAAAAAAAAATATAAGATTTTCGATTGTTAGATATGGTAACGTTTCTGGATCAAGAGGTTCAGTTTTACCTTTTTTTCTAAAATTAAAAAAAAGTGGAAAACCTTTTTTATTGACCCACATGGATGCAACACGTTTTTGGATAACGTTAGATGAGGGTGTAAATTTTGTTATAAATTCTCTTAAAAAAATGCATGGGGGAGAAATATTTATTCCAAAATTACCAGCAATTAAGATTATTGACTTAGCAAAAGCAATAGATGAAAAAAATAAGATTAAAATTGTTGGTTTAAGAGAGTCTGAAAAAATACATGAAGCATTAATTTCACCAGATGATAATAGAAATGTCTTAGAATTTAAAGATTGTTTTGTTATAAAACCTTTTATGTTTAATTTTAGCAATTCTTTTAAAAGTAAAGGCAAAATAGCTAAAAGTGATTATTATTTTACTTCAAATAATTCTGATTTTTTATCTATAAAAGATATAAAAAAATATATTAACAAATTGTGATCTTATCAAAACTAGTATTAGGAGGTGCTAATTTTGGGCAAAGTTATGGTATTGATAGAAAAAAAATTCAGCTAAAAGAAATAAATAAAATATTAAGCTATTTAAAAAAAAAAAAATGAAAAAATTATTATAGATAGTTCTCCTAATTATAAGGATTGTGAAAAAATATTAGGAAATTTAAAGTTTCAAAATTTTTTAATAATAACAAAAATAAAAGGATTACCCCAAAAAAAAAGTGAAATAAAAAAATTTATTGAAAATTTTATTTATTACCACAAAAAAAAAACAAAAAAAAATATTTATGCAATTCTTTTACATGATGAAATTGAGTTATCTAATATTAAAAGATTAAGCTTTATAGTTGAGATATTAAATAAAATCAAAAAACAAGGCATTATAAAAAAATATGGTTTTTCAATTTATGATTATAATAAATACAAAAGAAATATTTTAAAGATGAAACCAGATATTTTACAATTCCCTCTAAATATTGTTGATGATAGAATTAACAAAACTGAGTTAAAAAAATTAAAAAGAAAGAAAATTTTATTACACGCAAGATCTGTTTTTTTGCAAGGACTGCTTTTACAAAATCAAGAAGATTTATCAAAAAAATTTAAAAAATTTAAAAATGTTTGGCAAGAATATGATAGTAGATTTTTTAGTAGTAGCTCAAATAAACTTGAAACTTGTTTTGGAGAGATTTTATCCAATAGTTATATAAATAAAATTGTAATAGGTTTTAATTCTTTTTTACAATTTAAGGAAATTGAAAAAATTAATAAAACAAAAAAAAAATTTATTTTCCCAAACTTAAATAAAAATCAAAAAACTTTTTTAATTAATCCCTATAAATGGTAAAAACGATTTCAGCAATTATCCAAGCCAGGGAAGATTCATCAAGACTTCCAAATAAAGTCCTTAAAAAAATTATAAATAATGAAAATTCTATATCGTTAATTATTAAACGTCTTAATAAGTCTAAATATATAAAAAAAATTATAGTAGCTGTTCCTCATGAATCAAAAAAATTTGATTATTTAAAAAAGAAGTTCAAAAATATTGAATTGTTTAAAGGTAGTAAGCACAATGTATTAGATAGGTATTATAATGCTGCTTTTTTTTTTAATATTACTACAATCGTTAGAATTACGTCTGATTGTCCACTTATAGATTATAAATTATTAGATAAAATGCTTAAAGACTTTAAAAAATATAAAGTTAATTATTATTCAAATTGTATTTTGAGATCTTTTCCAGATGGTTATGACATAGAGATTTTTGATTTTAAATCTTTAGCTTTTGCCAAAAAAAATGCAAAAAGTCTTTATGATAAAGAGCACGTAACTTCTTATCTACTGAAATCAAAAAAAATTAAGAAACGGAATTATGCTATTAGTCCTAATTTATATTTTTTAAGATGTACTCTAGATAACATCAATGATTTAAAATTTATCAGAAAAATATATAGGTTCTTTGCTCCTAAAATTTACTTTGGATATGAAGATTTTAAAAAACTTTTTTACAAAAAACCAAATTTTTTTATTAAAAAATGGCAATAAGTAATTATAAAACTTGGTTAAAAGCTCTCAAGATTATACCTGGGGGTAACATGCTAATATCAAAAAGACCCCCAGAAAGTTTGATTAAAAAATATCCAATTTATTTTTCTAAATGTGAAGGTTCTTATATTTGGGATCTAAATGGTAAAAAATATTTAGACATGTTTTTAATGGGAGTAGGTACAAACATTCTTGGTTATAATAACAAAAAAGTAAATCAAGCTGTAAACAAAGTTATTAAAACAGGAAATATGTCATCTTTAAATTCACTTGAAGATTATAAACTTGCAAAGGAATTGATAAAAATTAATAAGTGGGCTGACATGGTTAAGTTTGCAAGAACAGGGGGGGAGGCAAATGCCATAGCTGTAAGAATTGCTAGGGCTTCAAATAATAAAGATATAATTGCTTTTTGTGGATATCATGGGTGGCACGATTGGTATTTGTCAGCAAATTTATCAAACAAAAAAAACTTAGACTCACATTTATTTCCTAATTTAAGATCTTCTGGTGTCCCAAAAAATTTAAAAAATACCTCAGTAGGATTTAAATTTAATGACAGTAAAAGTTTAATTAAAATTGTAAAAAAATTTAAAAATAACTTATCGGCAATTAAAATAGAAATTCAAAGAACAGTGCCTCCAACTCAAGAATTTATTGAAACAATTAAGAATATTCAAAAGAAACTAAAAATTTTAATAATAGTAGATGAATGCACATCAGGCTTTAGAGAGACGTATGGTGGTTTGTATAAAAAGTTTAATATTGTGCCAGATATAGCAATTTTTGGAAAGGCACTTGGAAATGGCTATCCAATCACTGCAATTGTTGGAAAAAAAAATGTAATGAAATTTGCAGAGAAAACTTTTATTAGTAGTACATTTTGGACTGATAGAATTGGAACTTCAGCTGCTATCGAAACTCTCAAGATTATGAAAAAAAAAAAAAGTTGGATCAAAATTTCAAATACTGGAAAAAAAATCAAAAAAGAATGGATAAAAATCGCAAAATTAAGTAAAGTCCCAATTGAAATATCTGGTTTAGATGCAATGCCAAAATTTGAGATAAAACATAAAAAAAATGATTTTTATAAACAATTTATTGCCTTAGAAATGTTGAAAAAAAAAATTTTAGCTAAAAATGTTATTTATTTAAGCACGTCTCACTCAAAAAAACAAATAAATAATTATTTACAAAATTTGTATAAAATTTTTAATAAAATTGGAGATGACATATCCAATAAAAGAAGAATTAAATTAACAAATAGATTTTTTGACAATAAAAAAGAAATTTCAATAAAAAGATTAAATTAATTTAATGGAAAAAAACTATCTAAAAATAATTAAAGAAATTGAAAAAGTAAGAAAAAAAAATAATAAAAATTGGATGGATATTTTAAGAGTAGCTTTTTTATCAAATCCAAAAAAAACCTCAAAAATTTTTTCTAGAATTTATAGAGATGATAAATCAGTTTCTAAACTTGCAAAAAAACTCACTAAATAAACAAAAATGATTAGAATAGGTGATAAAATAATTTCACAAAAAAAAACTCCTTTTCTGATAGCAGAAATATCTGCAAATCATAAAGGCTCATTAAAAAGAGCAATTAACCTTGTAAAATTAGCTGCCCAATCCGGGTTTGATGCTATAAAACTACAAACTTATGATCCTGATTTGATTACTCTCAACTCAAGAAGAAAAGATTTTTTAATTAATGATAAAAAAAGTATCTGGAATAAAAAAAGACTTTATGATTTATATAAAGAGGGTCAAACACCCAAAGAATGGCACAAAAAGTTATTTAGAGAGGCAAAAAAATTAAAACTATTAGCATTTAGTAGTCCATTTGACTTAGAGTCGGTGGATTTTTTAAACAAATTAAATGTGCCGTGTTTCAAAATTGCATCTTTTGAAATAACTTATTTAGACTTAATTAAAAAGTGTGCGAGAACAAAAAAACCTTTAATTATTTCAACAGGGTTAGCAACATTTAAAGAAATTAAAGAAGCAGTTAAAGCTGCAAAGTCTTGTGGTTGTAAGAAAATAATCTTGTTAAAATGTTCTAGTAATTATCCAGCCAATCCTAAGGATATAAACTTAATGACTTTAATTGACTTAAAGAAAAAATTTAAAGATGTGGAAATTGGTTTTTCCGATCATACACTTGGATCAGAAATAGCAATTTCCAGTATTAGTTATGGTGCATCTGTAATTGAGAAACACATAACACTTAAAAATAATGATGGGGCACTAGATAGTAAATTTGCTCTTGATAGTAGCAATATGCAAACTTTCGTAAAAGCAATAAAAAATACTTTTTTAGCAAAAGGCCATGTAAAATATGGTCCAACAGAAAATGAGATTAAATCATTAAAATTTAGGAGATCAATTTATGTTTCAAGAACGATAAATAAAGGTGAAAAAATTACAAAAGATAATATTGCAATAGTAAGACCTTCCCTAGGGTTAAATATAAAAAATTTTTCTAAAATAATTGGATCAAAAGCAAAAAAGATATTAAAACCTGGTGATCGAATTAAAATTTTAGATCTTATAAAAAGATAAAAACCTAAAAAAATGATTAAAACTTATATTAAAGCAATTTCATTACTTCTTGCTTATAATAAAGTTTATCCATTTTTATTTTTATTTGGCTTACTTATAGCATTGTTGTTAGAGTCTTTTACTGTCGTAGCATTATATCCAATTATATTATCATTTATAAATGATAGTGATTTAAAAAACTTATTTATTTTAGAAAAATTTAATTTATCTCTAAGTCAATATATTTTTATTTTTCTAAGTGCTGTTATCTTTAAAACATTTTATCTTAATTTTTTCAGCTATATCAAAAGTAAATATTTATTTTCTTTTAATAGCCATATTTCAAATAGATTGTATAAAAATTATGTAAGTAGGGATTTAATTGATATAATTTCTATAAATTCTTCTAATATAATAAGAAATCTTTTCAGTGAAATAAGTTTTTTTACCTCAGGTTTAAATGTCTTATCCAATTTTTTAATTGAGTTATTAACTTCAATAGCTCTATTAGCTTTATTATTATATGCTGACTTTTATGCTACATTATTTATGTTTGGTAGTTTAACAATTTCCCTTTTTATTTATTTATCAATTGTCTCCCCAATAATAAGAACATTATCTAAAGAAAAATTAATAATGAATGGAAAAGTAATAAAACTAATTCAAGAAACTTTTGACTTAATTAAAATAATTAAAACTACTAAAAAAGAAAAATTATTTATCAATAATTATACAGATAATGTTAATGAACTAAATAATGTAGATAGAAAAAGAACTTTCTTGTCTGAAATTATTAACAATAGTAAAGATTTATTTTTAATAATAGTTTTAATTTTACCATTTTCTTATTTCTTATTTATAAAGGACATAGAATTTTTAAAAGCTATTCCAACACTTACTATTTTTCTATACGCTTCAGCTAAGATTTTTCCATCAGCCATAAAAATCTCGAGTTGTATTCAAAGCTTAAATGCTTATCAACCTTCAATAGTTGTAGTAATGAAAGAACTTGCTGTTAAGGTTAAAGAAAAAATTATTTTTAATAATACAAAAGATAAATTTTTAATTAACACCGATATAATAGTACAAGGTCTTTCTTTTAATTATGATGATAATCATAATTTATTTAATAATTTAAACTTTAACATAAAAAAAAATAAATTAAATTTTCTCTTTGGTAAAAGCGGATCTGGAAAAACTACTTTAATAAATTTAATATCATGCCTAATAAAACCAAAAAAAGGCAAAATGATAGTAAATGATATCGATATTTTGGCCTCAGATCAAAATATTCAAAATGATTGGATGTCATCGATTGGCTATATTAGTCAAGAGAGTATCTTAGCCTCAACATCAATTTTGGAAAATATAACTTTGTTTGAAAAGAATTTTGATAAGCATTTATTGGAAAAATCTCTTTTGTTGTCCAATCTAAACGACTTTGTAAAAAATAACTCAGAAGGGCTGATGTATCAAGTGGGAGAGTCAGGTGATAAATTATCTGGAGGACAAAAGCAAAGAATTAATATTGCAAGAGCCCTATATCATTCACCATCTTTATTAATTTGTGATGAAATTACAAGCTCTTTAGACAATAAAAATAAGTATGAAATAATAAAAGAAATTAATAAATTAAAGCAAAATTTAACTGTTATCTTCATAACTCATGACGAAACACTGAAGAGTTATGCAGACAATATAATAAATTTAAATGATGAAAATTAATTATTCGAAACATAATATTTCTAAAAAAGACATTACATCTGTCATAAAGGTACTTAAATCAGATTTTTTAACTCAAGGACCTACTGTCAAATTTTTTGAAAAAAAAATTAAAAAAATAGTAAGTGCAAAATATGCTTTTGCAGTAAATTCAGCTACTAGCGGATTGCATGTTGCGTGCATGTCAATCGGAATTAGTAAAAACGATGTAGTTTGGACTTCGCCTAATTCTTTTGTAGCTTCATCAAACTGTGCTTTGTACTGTGGCGCAAAAATTGATTTTGTTGATATAGATCTAAAAAATTATAGCTTATGCCCAACAAAACTTGAAAATAAATTAAAATCGACAAAAAAAAAATTTTTACCGAAAGCAATTGTGCTGGTCCATTTTGCTGGATATGCCACTAATTTAGAAAGAATAAAAAGACTGTCTAAAAAATATAATTTCAAAATTATTGAGGATGCATCTCATGCTTTGGGAGGGAAATATAAAAATAGCTACATTGGAAATTGTCAATTTAGTGATGTATGTGTTTTTAGTTTTCATCCTGTAAAATCAATTACCACTGGAGAAGGTGGCTTAATAACAACTAATTCAAAAAAAATTTCAGCTAAGATAAATTTGTTCCGAAATCATGGAATTAATAGAGATAAAAAATTTTTATTAAATAAAACATTAAAAATTAACCACTATGAACAAATAGAATTAGGGTTTAATTATAGAATGAGTGATATAGCGGCTGCGTTGGGAATTTCTCAAGCAAATAGATTAAAAAAGTTTACACATAAAAGAATAAGCGTTGCAAAATTTTATGATAAAGAGCTTATCAATCTTCCAATTCAAAAACCTATTTTCTCAAAAGATAGTTCGTGGCATTTGTATGTAATCTTATTAAAAAATAATAGTATAAGGAAGAAATTATTTGAATTTTTAAAAAAAAGAAAAATTAATTGTCAAATTCACTATATACCAATTCATATTCATCCTTATTATAAAAAAATTGGATTTAAAAAAAAAGATTTTCCTAATTCCGTGGAATATTATGAAAGATGTTTATCTTTACCAATTTTTTTTGATCTAAAGTTTTCAGCTCAAAAAAAAATAATATCATTAATAAAGATATTTTTCTTAAATGTTTAATGTACTTATAAAACATCATTTAAATCAACAAGAAAAAATGAAAATATTTTCTTTGAAAGATCAATTTTGGAATTTTGGATTACATGAACAAAAATTATGGTTTAAGAAGAACATAAATAAAAAAGATATTCATATTTTTTTTCAAATAAAAAAAAAAGTTATTGCTTATAATTGTCTAAGATTAAAAAAATTGAATAATTATAACTTTTACCTTTTAGATACTTTAATTGTAGATAAGAAATTAAAAAAAAAGGGATATGGTGGGTATTTATTAGGTATAAATAAAACGATCTCACTATCGAAAGGAAAACCTATTTTCCTTAAAACAAGTAAATTAGTAGGAAGTTTTTATAAAAGATTTAATTTCAACTTAATAATTAAAAAAAGAAATTTTTTATATTTTGATTTTAACAGAAAAAAAGGTTACAAATTTTTTTTAAAAGATATGTTTGAATTAATAAGTAAAGAGAAAAATAAACAAAACTATAAATAAAATAATATTTCCATATACTTCTCTAGGTTCAATTAAAAAAACAAGATGAAAAAAACATTAATTACAGGTGTTGCTGGTTTTATAGGTTTTTACACTGCAAAACATGAATTAAAAAAAGGAAATTATGTAATTGGTATCGATAACTTGAATGATTATTATGAACCTAAAATTAAAAAAGATAGGATTAATATACTTAAAAAAGAAAAAAATTTTTTATTTTTTAAAGATGATTTGAATAATAAAAATTTTTATAAAAAACTTAAAGAATATTTAAAAGATATTGAAGCAGTAATACACTTAGCAGGTCAAGCCGGAGTTAGATATTCAATTAAGAACCCAGAAACTTATATTTTAAATAACATACTAGCTTATGTAAAATTGTTAGAGTTTTTCAAACTTTCTAAAAATTTAAAGACTATCATTTATGCGAGTAGCTCTTCAGTTTACGGTGAGAATGGCGAAAATAAATCATCAAATTTAAGTGTTGGTAAACCAGCTTCAATTTATTCAGCATCTAAAATTAGCATGGAATTAATTTCAAATGTTTATTCAAAACTTTACAATATGAATGTAATAGGTTTGAGATTTTTTACAGTTTATGGTCCCTGGGGAAGACCCGATATGTCTTATTTTAAATTTTTAATTTTAAATAAGAAAAAAAAAAATATAGAGATCTACAATTTTGGAAAACATCAAAGGAGCTTTACTTATATTGACGATTTAGTTTCTAACATGTTTAAAATTTTAAGTTTTTACAAAAAAACAAAAAAAAGAGGAGATTCTTCAGTTTTTAATTTAGGTAATGAAAAAACTATTAAGCTAATGGATTTTTTGAAAGTATTAGAAAAAGTTACAAAAATAAAATTCAAGAAAAAATTTGTAAGAAAACAAATGGGTGATGTGGAAAAAACAGAAGCTAATTTAAAGATTGAAAAGAAAAAATTTAATTTAAAATTTGATTATGATTTAAAAACAGGGCTAAATAAATTTTATGATTGGTTTAAAAGTTACTAATATGAGGAATAATATTAAATTCGGAATTTTAGGGCTAGGTAGAGTTATTGAAAACAGAGTTTATAAAGTTTTTAAAAATGAATTAAAAAATAGTCAAGTTGTTTCTGTATTTGATAAAAATAAAAAAAAAAATGAAAAATATTCAAAATTATTTAAATTAAAAAAAAGTAATTCAATAGATGCATTTTTGAGCATAAGCTCAGACTATATCTATATTGCCACTGAGTCTGGAAATCACGAAAAAGATATATTAAAATGTTTTAAAGCTAATAAAAACGTTATTGTAGAAAAACCGCCAACTTTAAGAATTAATCAGCTAATTAAGTTGAGTAAAATTGCACACAAAAAAAAGTTGAAATTTTATGTAATTTACCAAAATAGAATGAACAATTCTGTTCAATATATAAAAAAAAGAATAAACAAAACCTTCATTAAAGAAACAGTTTTTGTAAATTTAAAACTTTTATGGTGCAGACAACAGTCTTATTATAATGATTGGCATGGTAAATGGCTTTATGATGGA
>CEST01041575.1_pt1 | contig 12197 bp, 12 predicted proteins | sample 326921 | NCBI WGS metagenome assembly CEST01 (sample SAMEA2621509, study PRJEB7988) | marine metagenome | biome: marine biome (ENVO:00000447); feature: surface water layer (ENVO:00002042); material: "saline water (ENVO:00002010), including plankton (ENVO:xxxxxxxx)" | depth 5 m
CATGATTTATCTAATGGTACTTTACTTCATGGTGGTGGATGGAAAAAGTTAAATAAATTAAAAATTAATAATAAAGAATTTAAAAAGAGATTATCCGATAAACATCATTTAAAAAATATTTTCAATTATTATGGAATGATAGAACAAACTGGGTCTATATTTCTTGAGTGTAAATGTGGGTATTTCATAACTTCAATCTTTTCTAATATTTTAATTAGAGATAAAAATTTTAACATTCTTGAAAAAAATCAAAAAGGCCTAGTTCAATTAATTTCACTTCTTCCAACTAGCTATCCTGGACATAATATTTTGACAGAGGATGTTGGTGAAATTATTGATAGAAAAAAATGTAAATGCAGTTATGAAGGTACGAGGTTTTTAATACATGGCAGAACACAAAAAGCTGAAATAAGAGGCTGTAGTGATGCAAGATAAGAAAATTTTAAATAAAATTATACATAATAAAAACTTTAAAAAAAAAGTTTTTAGACCTTTTAATAACTTGTGTATTGATTTCTTAGAAGATTTTTCTAAAAAACTCAAAAATTATAAAGACTTAAAATCTTACCCAGACTTGATTTATTTAATGTATTGGTGTCGAAAAGAAAGAATTAAAAAACTAGAACACAGCTTAACAGATAATCAATATAGGTTAGGTCGAGGATTAATATTTCATATATGCCCATCAAATGTGCCAACTAATTTTGTTTACTCATTATTTTTTGGATTATTAAGTGGAAACTCAAATATAGTTAAAATTTCGTCTGAAAATTCTAAAGAAAAATCAATCATAATTTCTATTTTGAAAAATATTTTCGATAAACGAAAATATAAAGTTCTAAAAAATTCAAATATTCTTACCGAATATAAAGCAAGCAATACTAAAAATACTGAATTTTTTTCTTCTGTTTGTGATGCAAGAGTCATATGGGGAGGGAATAAAACAATTAATGATATTAGAAAATTTTGGATACCTGAAAGGTCTATCGATATTACATTTGCAGATAGATATTCAATATCAGTGATTAATCTAGAAATTTTGAAAAATTTGAATTTAAATAAATTAAAAATTTTAGCAAAAAAATTTTATTATGACTCCTACTTAATGAATCAGGCTGCTTGTAATTCTCCACATTTTGTTTTTTGGGTAGGTAAAAAAAATACTAAGCTCCAAAATAGTTTTTGGAAAGAGTTAAATGAAGCTGTTGAAAATAATTTTATTTTTGATGATATCCACATAGTTGATAAATATACCAATTTAATGAAAAATATTATTGAACATGATAAGTTTAATAAAATAAATATGTACAAAAATAATCTTTATGTAGTTGATGTTAACCAAAAGGTTAATACAATTGAAAATATAAGAGGAAAGAATGGTACTTTTTTTCAAAAAAACATTAATAATTTGTCAAAAATAAAACATTCTATTTCAAAAAAATGTCAAACACTTACTTATTTTGGTTTTGAAAAAAAAGAATTAGAAGTTTTTTTATTAAACAATAACCTAAGTGGAATTGACAGAGCTGTACCCATAGGTAATGCATTAAATATTAATCCTATATGGGATGGTTTTAATGTATTAAATGAATTATCAAGAATAATTATAATAGAATAAAATGATATTAGATAAAAAAGACATATTAGATTTTCAGCAAAACCGACCCCCTTATCTTATGATTGATTTTGCTGAAGAGGTTATTCCTGGTAAACATTCAAGAGGATATAAGGATCTCAAAAAAGATGAATGGTTTTTCAAAGTTCATTGGCCGTCCGACCCAAATATGCCAGGCTTTCTGCAAATTGAAGCGTTAGTTCAAATGTGTTCTTTATCCATTTTAACCATGCCTAATAACAAGGGTAAAATAATGTACCTTGTTTCAGCTAATAAATTAAAGTTTCATAAAAAAGTAATTCCAAATGATAGACTTTATTTGGAAACATCTGTTAAAAGCTATAAAAGAGGTTTGGCTATCTGTGATGGTGTGGGAAAGGTCAAAAATGAAATTGTTTGTAGAGCTGAGTTCAATATAATATTGCCAGACGAAATTAAAAAGTATAGTTTGAATAATTAATTTTTTATGCCTATTGCCTCCTCATTACTTAACAAGCCAAGACTAGTAAAAAAACTAAAAGATTTTTACAGTTATGTTCAAAAAAATGATGGCAAAGTTGGAACTAAAACTAGAGGTATAGATTTAAACTTTAATAATGCATGCAACTTAAGGTGTAAATATTGTTTTACAAATTCACCAAAAGGAGATCATGTTAAAGAGTATTTAGATATAGGTGCAATTAAAAGATTGGCAGATGAAGCTGATGAACTAGGGTATTTTGAGTTCGATCTACAAGGTGGAGAACTTCTTTTACAACCAGACAAATTATTCGAAGTTTTAGAAGCGATAAAACCAGAGAGATTCTACATGTATCTGACAACTAATGGATATTATCTAGATGAAAAAATGGCAAAAAAATTAGCAGAATATAAAGTGAGCAGAGTTTCGGTAAGTATTGACAGTATGGATGAAAAAATTCATGACGAAATAAGAGGGAGAAAAGAATCTTGGAAGAGAGCAATAGCAGGACTTGAACATGTTCGAAATGCTGGCATGGACCCTTATTTGAATGTTACAGTTGGTCATTACAATGCTAATACAGAACATTTTAAACAACTTTTGGATTATTCAAGAGACAAAAGATATAAAACTCTACTAAATGTTGCTGTACCATCGGGTATGTGGCAGAACGCTGAGGATATAATTTGTGATGATAAAGATAGAGAGTATTTAAGAAAAATTAGAAAAGAATACAAAAATTTGGTTAGAAATATTTGGAACCCTTTTGATAAAAATCATGAAAAAATTCTAGGCTGCACAACTGTTAACAGGGTATATGTAACCCCAATTGGAGATGTTTTAGTTTGTCCATATGTACATATTAAAATAGGCAATATATTTGAACAATCTCTAAAAGAAATTATTGATCATGGTTTTAGTATTAAATATTTTAGAAATCACAGTGATTTATGTTTAGCAGGAGAAGACAAGTCTTTTATTAAAAATTTTATGACTAAAAGTGGTCAAACAATTTTTAAGCCTGCGCTTGCTAAAGATATTTTTTCAAAAGAAGACTTTATTGAAAATGCTTCTAAAGAATAAAACAGCTATAATAACTGGCTGTAATAGAGGAATTGGGAAAAAAATTCTAGAAACTTATTCAAGAAATGGTGCAACAATTTTTGCCTGTGTGAGAGAGCTTACAGAAGAATTTGAAAATTTAGTAAGTACAATTACAAGCACAACTAAACAAAAAATTATACCCATCCAGTTAGATCTTGGCAAAGAAGAGCAAGTTAAATCAGCAGCAACTGAAATACTCAATGCAAATATTCCAATCGATATACTTGTTAATAATGCAGGAATAATACATACGGCAAGTTTTCCAATGACAACTTTGAAGCGATTAAAAGAAATCTTTGAGATAAATTTTTTTTCACAATCTACATTTACTCAATATATTTTAAAATCTATGATTAAAAATAAAAAAGGAAATATACTTTATGTCTCCTCTACTTCTGGAATAGATGGTAACATGGGTAGAAGTGCTTATTCTGCATCAAAAGCTGCGATAATCTCTCAGGCAAAAGTTTTATCCAAAGAATTAGGAGCTTATAATATTAGGGTAAATTCTATAGCGCCAGGTTTAACTAATACAGACATGATGAAAAATAACACTAGTAAAGAAGTGATAGATGCATTTTTAGCTAATGTTTCACTTAAAAGATTTGCAAATCCTGAGGAAATAGCCAACTCTGCATTGTTTTTATCCTCTGATCTTTCAAGCTACATTACTGGACAAGCTATAAGAGTTGATGGGGGAATATAGTAAAAGTGAATGAAAACATAATAAAAAAAATTGATAATTTTAGTCTAAATATAAGAAAAAATATCTTAGAAATGGCATATGTTGCGGGTGCAAGTAGCTCTCATTTAGGAGGTGCTTTATCAATAGTAGAAATTATTTCTACTTTATTTACTACTCAAATTAATATTGATAACAAAAATCCCAACTGGGTTAATAAAGACAGGTTTATATTGAGTAAGGGTCATGCTTGTTTGGCTTATTACTCAGCCTTATCAGAAGTAGGATTTATAACAAAAAAAGAGTTAAAAACTTTTGAAAAAGATGGTTCTAATCTTTTAGGTCACCCAGTCTTAAATAAAAAAATGGGCATAGATTTTTCAAATGGATCCTTGGGAATGGGATTATCTTTGGGTATCGGGGTTGCAATTTCATTAAAAAAAAAGAAAAAAAATTTCAATGTTTATGTGGTGATGGGAGATGGTGAATGTAATGAAGGTTCAGTATGGGAAGCTGCAATGGCTGCACCAAATTTTAAACTGGATAATTTATATGCAATAATTGATAAAAATAACTTTCAGCAAACGGGTAGTAATAAAGAAATTATGAACGTAGAAAGTTTAAAAGATAAATGGCAAAGTTTTGGCTGGCAAACAACAGAAATAGATGGGCATAATATTGAAGAACTTTATGACTACTTTGAAAAAAACAAAGAAATAAAAAAACCAAAAGCTCTGATAGCAAATACCATCAAAGGTAAAGGTTTTTCATTTTCTGAAAATAATAATGATTGGCATCACGCAGTTTTAACTAAATCATTATATGAAACAGCAATGAGTGAATTAATTAAAAATAAACCTTATGGAAATAAACGATAGAAATATTAAAGTTTGGTCTACAATCGGTGCAAGAGCAACACTGGGAATGGCAGCTTTACAATTAGCAGCCGAGATGGATAATTTAATGGTATTAACATGTGATGTTTCTACTTCAGCAGGTTTAGATAGGTACAGAAAAACTTATCCTGAAAAATATTTGGATCTTGGGATAGCTGAACAAAATATGATTGGTGTTGCCGCCGGTTTAGCTAGTGAAGGATATAATGTTATAACAACAACTTTTTCACCATTTCAAACAATGAGATGCCTTGAGCAAATAAAAGTGAACTTAGGATATATGAAGCAGAAAGTTTGTATGGTTGGTATTGCAAGTGGTCTAGCTTTAGGTACTTTAGGTTTTACACATTGCTGTATAGAAGATATAGGTGTTCTTCGTTCAATTCCTGGTTTAACAATTATCTCACCAGCTGACTCCCTGGAAACAGTTAAAGCATTAGAAGCTGCTGTGAAATTTAATGGTCCGGTATATATTAGACTTACTGGTTCTTCTAATAATCCAATAATATATAACAAAGATTATAAATTTAAAATTGGAAAATCAATTACAGTATTGGATGGTGATGAAATTACTATTTTATGTAATGGAGCAACAGTTTATCATTGCATAGAAGCAGCTAAGATTTTAAATACTAAAAATATTTCCTGTAAAGTAGTGAATATGCACACAATAAAACCAATAGATAAATCGGCAATTGAGCAAGCGTGCAAAACATCACTTATAGTCACAGTTGAGGAACATAATGTTATAGGTGGCTTAGGAAGTGCAGTAGCAGAATATAAATCTGGTATTAAAAATTCACCTAAACAGGTCACTCTTGGAGTTCAAGATATCTATACTAAAGGAGGTAGCTATAAATATTTATTGGAAAAAAATAGAATTACTCCTTTAAAAATTGCTCAGGATATTCTATTAAACAGGAAATAGTATTAATTATATGAATAAAATTGAAGAATATAAAAAACTTTTTATCGAGTCACTGTCTATTGACAAGAAGTCTTTTAGTGAAAAAATTAAATACAATGATGTTCCTGAGTGGGATTCAATAGGCCATATGACACTTGTCTCTTCAATAGAGGAAAAGTATAAAATTAACTTTGAAACTGACGATATTGTTGATTTTAGCTCTTATATTAAAGGAATTGAAATTTTAAAAAAATATAAAATTAATTTAAAATAATTAATAAATTGTAGAATAAAATGACAATATTTAGTGTACTTAAGTAAATGTTTGATATAATTTTTAAGTTCGTATGATTAATTATAGTATTTCAAATTTAGAATCCTCACTAAAAATAGAAAATAATAAAATTGCAATACATGGGGCTGGTGTTTGTGGCCGTAATGTACTTTATGGATTTGAAACAAGAGGAATAAAAGTTGATTTCTTTATTGATACAGATGTATCCAAACAACAAAAATTATTTTGTGGAATAAAAACAATATCATTAGATGAATTTAATAAAATTTCTCCAAATGGCTATCTGTTTATAGCTCATGACTATTTTATTCCTGTTATGGAAGAACTTAAAAAGTTAAATTTTAAAAATTATTATAACTCCGTAGATATTCTTGAAAATACAAATTTTTCAGATGGAAATGATTACACAAAAAAATACCCTGACATGACTCCAATAAAATTAGAGAGAGGTTTAAAAAAACATAAATATGGAGCTCAAATTGCTGAACGATTATTTAATAAAATTAAAAATAATATTCTTACTATTAAACATATGGATGTTGTAATTACTGAACGCTGCTCTCTAAAGTGTAAAGATTGTGCCAACCTCATGCAATATTATGAAAAACCACAAAATAGCGATCTAGAAATATTGTTTAAATCTCTTGATAGAATGATGGAATGTGTAGATCAAATTTATGAATTTAGGGTTTTGGGTGGTGATCCTTTCATGAATAAAGAAATGTATAAAGTTGTAAATAAATTAAGTGGCTTCAAGAATGTAGAAAAAGTTGTTGTTTATACTAATGCAAAAATAATTCCAAGAGATGAAAATTTGGAATGTTTAAAGAATGAAAAAGTTCGTCTTGATATTACAAATTATGGCTCTCTAAGCTCTAAACATGATGAAATTATTAAATTATTAAATGAAAATAATATTGAATATGAAACAGATCTAGTGGAATTATGGGACGATATTGGCGAAATTAAATATGAGAAAAAAAATAACCAACAATTAAAAAAAGTGTTTGAAGATTGTTGTGCTAAAGAAATTTTTACAATTTTAGACGGGGTTGTATATAAATGTCCAGTTTCTGCTCATGGGACAAAACTAAATGCGGTACCATATGACAGTAAGTACGATGGTGTAAATTTATTTGATGAAAGTGTAAGTATTCCAGAATTAAAAACTAAACTAAAAGACTTTCACGACAATGATCAATATGTTAGTGCCTGCAATTACTGTAAGGGTAGAGGGTACGGTGCTGGTTCGATTAAATCTGCAATACAAACAAAGAAACCACTACCTATAGAAAAAATATCTTTAAAAATTTGATAATTTTTATAGGTCGTAAATGAGATCATCAAATAATAATGTTTTATTAAGTTTTGTTGTCCCAATATATAACCCAGGTGACAATTTAATAAGATGTATAAAAAGTATACAAAAACAAAAACTCCAAAGTTGTGAAATAATTTTAGTAGAAGATAGATCAACTGATTCAAGTTTAGAAATATGTAGAAAGTTTGAAAAAAAATATAAGAATATTAGATTAATAAAACATGAAAAAAGAATGGGAGTTTCAATAAGCAGAAATGATGGCATACAAAATTCAAATGGAGAGTTTATAATTTTTGTAGATAGTGATGATTACCTAATAGAAAATAGCTTATTGAGTTTAGAAAAGTACATATTAAAAAATAGAAAAAATGATTTAATATTTATAAATAACTACATAACACTTAGAGATAATAAATTTTTTAAAAAAGAATATATCTCTAAAAGAAAAATTTTTAAAAAAAAAGATATCTTAGATGTGTTTTTAAAAGAAAAAGATACTCCAATTGAATGTTGGAAATTTATATATAAAAAATTTTTTTTAATAAAAAATAAAATATTATTTATTAAAAAAGTTAACTTAGGTGAAGATCAAGCTTTTGTATCAAAAGCAATTTGTAAAGTTGATAATTTATCAATATATTCAAAGCCCTATTATTGTTTTGAAGTAGGTTCAAGTAATCTAAGAAATAGAACTGGTTTTAATCCAGCGGCAAGTTTACTTAAAGTAATATGTGGCATAAGTGAATTATATAATGATGAAGAAAAAAATTATAATATTAAAATATTTTTAAAGAATAAAATTCAAAAACCATTAATAGAGTTTAAAACACAGGTCGTTCTTTTGAACAATAGTCAAATTAATAAACTCTCACTATATATCAAAAAAAATTTTCAAACTTTTAAAAAATTAAATTATTTATTTCCCAATAACAATTTATTATTATTATTAAAAAAATATGGTGCAGAAAAAGGTTTAAATAAATTTAAAAATAATCTTATAATAAAAATAGGCTCACTATTAAAAGATAAAAAATTTAATAATTTATATGTTTTTGGATATAGCTTTTATTCATTAGCAGTAATTCATGCATTAAAAAAAAAAAATTATAAAGTGAAGTTAATATTAGATAATAATTCAAGAATTAAAAAAAAAAGAAGTTTAAATGTAGATATAGTTACACCAAAAATTTTTTTTCAAAGATTAAAAAATAGAAACAATCTACTAATAATTATATGTAATCAGTCAAAAGAAGATGTATTAAATATTTGCAATCAATTGAAAAAATGTGAAATAGATAAAAACCAAATAATACATATTAATTTTGAAAACTTAGACAAGGGATATGCTTAAAAAAATTTGATTATTGAATTAATTTATATATTGTAAAAATAAATGAATAAAAAATACTTAGAAAATTTTGATAAAAAAGGTTTTATAATATTAAAAAAATTTATTTCGAAAAAAGAAATAAATAAAATTTATTCTCAAATGAATGAGATACTCAATTTTGTGCTTACAAAAAACTCTGTAAAGTTTAAAAAATCTATGTCTATCGACGAAAAATACTTTATTTTAAAAAAGTATAGTAAAAATCTTAAGGGACATTTTTATGATATAATTAGAATTCTCGACTCTTTTAATAATTTAGTTTATTCGGATAAAATTACAGCAGTCATTAAAAAACTTTTAAATCAAAAATCAGTATTAATTACAAATCATAGATTGAGAACAGATCATAAAAATGAAAAAGCTAATTTACCTCTACACCAAGAAGTAAATAATATTTCAACAGATTCAGCTTTGATATTTTGCCCATTTGTAAAAACAAATAAAAAAACTGGAGGCATTTGTTTGATACCCAGTTCACACAAATTTGGATGGTTAAAAACAAATGAATCACATTTATCAGCTTGTGATCATAAATTAGGTATTCCTGAGAATATTTTATGTAACAAAGAAAAAGATGCAAATTACGGTAACTTAATTGTTAAAAAACTTTTTACAAAAGAAAATATTTTTTTTCCAAATTTAGATCCGGGTGATATGTTGATATTTAGATCAAAAATTTTTCATGGCTCCACAAATTATGTAGAAAAAGGGTTAAGATGGTCTTTAATCGCTAACTATCACAGAATTGATATGACTCCATATTTATCAAATAAAGATTTTAAAAGTAAAGGTATGGAATTAGGAATGCCAATGAGAATTTCTCAAAAAAATCTTAAATTAATGAATACAATTGTTGAATAAAACAATTATTAGGGCTTAATTACCTTATTTTTTAATTTCAAGTTGACTGTTCAAAAACTCAGCTATATATTGTTCAAAAATTGAACACATGAATGATAATCAAGACCATTTTGAAGTATTAAGAAAAATAAAAAAAAACCCTGAAGCCTCTCAAAGAAAGCTTGCTAAGGAACTAGGTTTTAGCTTAGGTAAATTAAATTATTGCATAAATGCTCTAAAAGATAAGGGACTATTAAAAATAAATAATTTTAAAAAAAACCCAAATAAGATTGGTTATATCTATAAATTAACCCCAAAAGGAATTTCAACTAAAGCAGATCTTACTCTACTTTTTATGAAAAAAAAGATGAAAGAATATGATGAGTTAAGAAAAGAGATAGAAAAATAATTATAAGATTATGTGGATTTTAAAAAAAAAATGAAAATAGCACTTGTAACAGGTGGAGCAGGTTTTATTGGAAGTCACTTAGTTGACCTACTATTAAAAAAAAATTATGAAGTTAGAGTAATTGATAACCTGACTGGAGGTAGATTAGATAACTTAAAAAACCACAAAAATAATAAAAATTTAAAATTTAAAAAAATGGATATAAATAATATATCCTCTAAAGAAATTTTTTTTAAAGAGGTAAAGTATGTTTTTCATTTAGCAGGTATAGGAGATATTGTTCCATCAATTGAGAACCCATCAGAATATATGAGGACTAATGTTCAGGGCACAATCAATGTTTTAGAAGCAGCAAGAGCATCAAATATTAGTAAATTTGTTTATGCAGCCTCATCGTCATGTTATGGGATTTGTAATAAAAGAACCACTGAGAAAGAAAAGATTAATCCACAATACCCTTATGCTTTAAGTAAAAATTTAGGAGAAAAAGCAGCACTCCATTGGCATAAAGTTTATAATTTACCTGTTAATTCAGTTAGAATATTTAATGCTTATGGTCCAAGAGTTAGAACTTCAGGTGTTTATGGTGCGGTTTTTGGAGTCTTCTTTAAACAAAAGCTAAAAAAAAAACCATTAACAGTTATAGGTAATGGGAAACAATCTAGAGATTTTATTTATGTAACAGATGTAGCTCAGGCTTTTTTAAAATCAGCTACAACATTCCACAAAGGGGAAATTTTTAATTTGGGAAATGACAAACCACAATCTATAAATAAACTAGCTAAATTAATTGGAGGTAAAATTGTTTTTATCCCTAATAGACCGGGTGAACCAAAGAAAACTTGGGCGAATACTAGTAAAATTAAAAAAATGTTAAAGTGGAAACCAAAAATTAAGTTTGAAGAGGGTGTAAAATTAATGTTAAACCAGATTGATTTGTGGAAAACAGCTCCTTTATGGAATCCTAAATCAATAAAATTAGCAACTAAAACCTGGTTTAAATATCTAAGATAACAAATGATGAATAAAAAAATTATTAAATTTTCTAATATTAAACAATTATCACTTTTATTTAAAAAAAAAAATAATAAAATTATTTTATGTCACGGTGTTTTTGATTTATTACACTTAGGACACTTAAGACATTTTAAGGAGGCGAAAGAATTTGGTGATATTTTATTTGTTAGTATTACAGAAGATAAATTTATCAATAAAGGTTTTAATAGACCTTATTTTAATACAAATCAACGCCTTGAGGCATTAAGTTTAATTAATTCTATCGACTATGTTTTTGTAAATGAATCAAAAGATGCTATTAAATCTATTAAAGAATTGCAACCAGATGTTTATTGCAAGGGCCAAGATTATAAGAATCGCAATTCAGACATAACTCTTAAAATAAGAAAAGAGGAAAAGGAATGTAAAAAAAATGGTGGAATAATCAAGTTTACTAAGAGTGAAATGTTTAGCTCGAGTAAGCTGTTAAATGGTATTGAAGAAAAAAATGAAAAACTTCATAAATATTTAACTGAATTGAAACTCAAAAATTTTCCAAAAAAAATAATTGAAACGATAGATAGTTTAGATAAAAAAGAAATAGTACTAATTGGTGAAACGATTATTGATAAATATAATTTCTGTGAAACTTTAGGTAAGTCTGGAAAAGAACCTCATTTAGTTTTAAAAAAAATTAATGAAGAAAGTTATTTGGGAGGTGTTATTGCAATAGCAAAAAATCTTGCTCCTCTCTGTAAATCAGTCAAGGTAATATCTGTTTTAGGGGAAAAAAAAGAATATCTTAATTTCATAAAAAAAAATTTACCAAACAATGTAAAACTGGATTTAATTTACAAAAAAAACTCATCAACAATTTGTAAATCAAGATTTGTTGATAAAGTTAATAAATATAAAGTGTTGGGTGTATATGATGTAGATGATGAAAATTTAAGCTCAAAAGAAGAGAAAGATTTAAGCAAAAAAATAATTAGAAGTATTAATCAAGATAAAATAGTTATTGTTTCTGACTATGGTCATGGCATGATTTCAAAAAAAAATGCTAATTTAATTTGTAAGAAATCTAATTTTTTATCTCTAAACACTCAAATAAATGCTTCTAATAAAGGTTATCATTCTGTTAGTAAATACAAGGGTTATAATTTTTTAATTATTAATGAAAATGAATTAAGATATGAACTAAGAGATAGATCTTCAAATTTAAAAACATTATCTAATTTAATTGCAAAAAAAAATAACATTAAAAAAGTAGTAATTACTAAGG